>Ga0208315_1001869_pt1 | contig 10075 bp, 10 predicted proteins | sample MalvireepMed_215_FD_184239 | JGI IMG/M metagenome (GOLD analysis project Ga0208315, IMG submission 184239) | Marine viral communities from the Global Malaspina Expedition - Malaspina viral metaG DeepMed_215 (SPAdes) (version 2) | ecosystem: Environmental > Aquatic > Marine > Oceanic | place... | reverse complement strand
ATCGAAACCTCTGCGGTGCATCAATTCGAAAGCGCTGATCATTTCGCCCAAGTGGTCGCGCGCGAGGGAGAGGAGCGCCAATGCGGCGGCCGGGCTCTCGACCACCATGAACGCGGTGCCACTGCGGGCCGGGCGCGCGTAGAGTTTGAGGGCGGCGGCGGTGATCACGCCGAGCGTGCCTTCGGCGCCGATCAGCAGGTTGCGCAGATCGTAGCCGGTGTTGTTTTTGCGTAGGCGCGTGAGGCCGTGCCAAATCTGGCCGTCGGGCAGGACGGCTTCGAGGCCGAGGCAAAGGTCGCGGGCATTGCCGTAGCGCAGCACGCCGGTGCCGCCTGCGTTGGTCGAGAGTGTGCCGCCGATGCGCGCGGTGCCCTCGGCGGCGAGGGAAAGGGGGAAGAGGCGGTTTGTCTCCTCGGCGGCGGCTTGGACATCGGCGAGGATCGTGCCCGCTTCGGCGACGAGTACGTTCTCTTCGGGCAGCACGGCGCGGATGCGGTTCATGCGCTCAAGGGAAAGGATCAGCGGAGCCGGGCCATCGCTACTGATCTGCCCGCCAACAAGCCCGGTGCCGCCGCCATAGGGCACGACCGGCACGCGGGCGGCATGGGCGGCGCGGATCAGGGTGGCGACCTCTTCGGTGGTGCGCGGCAGGGCCAAGACGCCACCCTGCCCTGCATAACGGCCGCGGGGTTCTTCGAGGTAGCGCTGCTCGGGTTCGCGCAGCACATCGTCGGGCAGTCGCGCGCGCAGGGTGTCGATGAAGGCGGTGTCGGCTGGGTTCAGTGTCATGGGCCTTTGATCCTGCGCGGGGCGCACGGATGCAAGAGCAAAGCGCCGGAACGGCTGGGAGAATGCGGGGCGTGAGGCGGGGCAATAATGCCCCGGCGATGCTTGTATCAGCAGCGAAGCGCTCCGCGCTGAGGCTTAGCCTACGTCCGTGCGCCCGCGCCGATCTTTGCGCAGGGAGGCATAGAGCACATGGGTTCGCCAGCGGCCATCGATTTGCAAATAGCTCTGCGCGACGCCTTCGTATTTAAAGCCCGCCTTTTCGAGCAGGCCGCGGGAGGCTTGGTTTTCCGGCAGGCAGGCGGCTTCGATGCGCGAGAGGTCAAACCGCGTGAAGGCCTGATGCACCGTCGCTTCGATCGCCTCGCGCATGTAGCCTTGGCGCGCGAAGGGCTCGCCCGTCCAATAGCCTAATGTACCGGACTGCGCGGGGCCACGGCGGATGTTGTCGAGGGTGATCGCGCCGACGAGGTTTTGATCGCTGCGGCGGATCAAGAAGAGCGGCATGGCGTTGCCCGAAGACACCGAGCGTTGCGCCCAGTAGACGCGGTTGGTGAAAGCCTTGCGGGTGAGGTGATCCTCGGCCCATGTCGGCTCCCATGGGCGCAGGTAGTCGTTGCTGGCGCGGCGCAGGGCGGACCAGGCGCGGAAATCGGCATGGATCGGCGGACGCAGGGTCAGCCGTTCCGTTTCGATCCGCAGTTTGCGTCGCCCCAGCAGCATCAGGCGGCGCGTCTGCTGTGAAGCTCGTCGAGCGTTGGTGCGCTGTCGACCGGGCCGTAGAGGGCCAATGCCGCCGGAGCTTGGGTCGCCATGCGCTCGGCGAAATCGCGCACGTCGCCGGTGGTGACGGCGTCGATCTGGGCCACGGTCTCTTCGAGGGGCGGAACGCGGTCCCAGATTTGGATGAGGCGGGCCAGACGTTCGGCGCGGTTCGAGGGGCTTTCCAACCCCATCAGCAGCCCGGCTTTCATCTGGGCGCGGGCGCGGGCGACTTCGGCGGGGGACATGTCAGAGGCCGCGCGCTTCATCTCGTCAATCGTGATATTGGCCAGTTCGGGCAGTTGCTCGGCGCTGGTGCCCGCGTAGATCGTGGTCATCCCAGTATCGGCATAGGCGCCTGCTTGGGCAAAGATCGTGTAGCAGAGGCCGCGGTTTTCGCGGATCTCTTGAAACAGGCGCGAAGACATGCCGCCGCCCAAGGCAGAGGCGTAGATTTGGGCGATATAGATATCGTCGGACCGATAGCCGGGGCTTTCAAAGCCAAGGGCGAAATGGGCCTGTTCAAGCTGTTTGACCTGTCGGAACTCGCCGCCGCCGAAACGGGCGCTGTCGATCTGGTAGAGCTTTTTCGAGGGCATGTCGCCAAAGAGGCTTTCGGCCAGTTTTACGATCTTATCGTGGTCCACGGCACCGGCAGCCGAGAGGATCATCTGCTCTGGCCCGTAGTGGTCCGCGATGAAGCGTTGCAGATCGTCGCGCGAGAAGGCCGAGACACGTTCGGACGGGCCGAGGATGGTGCGCCCGATAGGTTGATCTGGATAGGCCTGCTCTTGGAGCCAGTCGAAGATCACATCGTCGGGCGTGTCGAGGGCTTGGCCGATCTCTTGCAGGATCACGCCGCGTTCGACTTCAACCTCAGAAGGGTCCAGCACCGGGTTGCGCAGGATGTCGGCGATCACGTCGAGGCCGAGCGCCACGTCGTTTTCCAGCACGCGGGCGTAATAGGCGGTGACTTCGCGCGAGGTATAGGCGTTGATATAGCCGCCCACGTCTTCGATCGCTTCGGCGATTTGCAGCGACGAACGGGTGGCGGTGCCCTTGAAGGCCATGTGCTCAAGGAAATGCGCGATGCCGTTTTGTTGAGGCGTTTCGTGCCGTGCGCCTGCGTTCACCCAGACGCCGATGGCGGAGGAGGCGAGACCCTCCATATGTTCGGTGACGATCCGGAAGCCGTTGGGCAATGTGGTCTGTTGGAGGCTCACGCGGGGAGGTTTCCTTTGATATGCGCTTTCAGCGCGTCGAGGTCATTGGGCAGCCGGGTGAAACACTCTTCGCGGTCGAAAAGGTCCGCCATGCGCGGTGGCAGGGGCGGGCGAATGCCGGTGGCGGCTTCCACCGCGTCGGGGAATTTGGCCGGATGCGCGGTGGCCAGCGTGACCATCGGGGTGGCCGGATCGCGCAGCTCATCCGCGACTTTCACGCCGACGGCGGAATGTGGGCAGAGCAGCTCGCCCGTGGTGCGGCGACGCTCGGTGATGGTGGCACTGGTTTCTTCTTCCGAGGCGCGGCCCGAGCGGTAGGTGTCTTGCAGCGCCTGCATGGCGCCTTGGGAAACGTCGAAACCGCCCTGCCCCAATTCGTCCATCAGTTGCGCCACGGCCCCGGCGTCGCGGTCGTATGCGTCGAAGAGGGCGCGCTCGAAATTGGACGAGACTTGGATGTCCATCGAGGGGCTGATCGAGGGGGTTACGCCGCCTTTGTGGTAGCCTTGGCCTGAGAGGCAGCGGTGCAGGATGTCGTTTTGGTTGGTGGCGACCACCAGATCGGCGATGGGCAGGCCCATGCGTTTGGCGATGTAGCCAGCAAAGATGTCACCGAAGTTACCGGTGGGCACGGTGAAGCTGATCTCGCGGCCCGGCGCGCCGAGGCTGGTAGCGGCTGTGAAGTAGTAAACCACTTGCGCCAGCACCCTGCCCCAGTTGATTGAGTTCACCCCTGCCAGCCGCACGGAATCGCGGAAGTCGAAATCGTTGAACATGTCTTTGAGCCGCGCTTGGCAGTCGTCGAAATCGCCATCAATGGCCAGCGCGTGGACGTTGGACTCCGCTGGCGTGGTCATCTGGCGGCGCTGCACGTCAGACACCCGGCCATGCGGGTAGAGGATGAAAACGTCGACATTGTCGAGCCCTTTGAAGGCTTCGATCGCAGCAGAGCCGGTGTCGCCGGAGGTCGCGCCGACGATGGTGACGCGCTCGCCCTTGCGGCCCAGAGCGGCCTGAAACATCTGGCCGATCAACTGCATGGCGAAGTCTTTGAAGGCCAGTGTCGGGCCGTGGAAGAGTTCTAGCAGGAAGTGGTTCGGAGCCAGTTGCACCATGGGTGCGCGGGCGGTGTGGCCGAAACCCTCGTAGGCGCGTCCGATGATGGCGCGGAATTCGTCGTCGGTAAACGTGTCGCCGATGAAGGGGCGCATAACCGTAAAGGCAACCTCCTCGTAGCTTTGGCCCTGCATGGCGTTGATTTGCTCAGGCGTAAGCGTCGGGATGGTTTCGGGCACATAAAGGCCGCCATCACGGGCCAGGCCGGTCAGCATCGCCTCTTCGAAGGACAGGACAGGGGCGGAGCCACGGGTAGAAATATAGCGCATAGGGTCAGTCGACTTTCGGCGTTGCAGGGGCGCGGCGGCGGCGCAGGAAAAGAACGGTCATCGCCAGCCAGATGGCGGCGAGGGAAAACCAGGTGATCGCATATTGCAAGTGATCGTTGGGGATACGGGCGGTATCCACGGGCAGCGGCGTGATCTTGGGGTCCGGCCCGCTGCCGTCGCGGACCACGACGAGGAGCGGCTCGGTGTTGAGCGTGTCGGCCATGACCTCCACATCCCGGGCGAACCAGATGTTGCTTTCGGTGTCGGCTTCGGGGGTGAAACTGTCGACCTCTTGGGGCCATTGCAAGTTGCCGGTCAGGGTGGCGCTGCCCGCGGGGGCGATGGCGTTTTTGTTCGCTGTGGCGGTAAAGCCGAGGTCGATGAGGATGCGGCGGCCATCCTCCAAGGTCATGGGCGCGATGACACGGTAGCCTGCGCCTTTCTGCTTCTGGCTGACCAGCACATGCAGCGCCTCGGCCCCGATCTCTCCGCTGACCGTGACGGGCAGATAGGCGTCGGCTTGTGGGTCAGGACGCGCGGGCAAGGCCACCGGAGCGGCGGTGATCCGGGCGTTGATATCGGCGATGATCGCCTCTTTCCATGCCAGCCGCTGCACCTGCCAGACCCCGAGCGCGACGAGGATGGCTGCCCCGCCAAGACCGACGATGATGAAGAACAGGCTGCGCCGCATTCGAATCTCTCTGGCTGAAACGACAAACGCGCGAAGAGGGCTTCGCGCGTTTGGGTTTTACGGGTGTGGGGCGCGGATGCAACCCCGCCTTATGTTTAGGGCTGGCCCCACATGTAGACGGCAAAGAATAGGAACAGCCAGACCACATCAACGAAGTGCCAGTACCAGGCCGCCGCCTCGAAGCCGACGTGGCGTTCGGGGGTGAAGTGGCCGCGCATTGCGCGCAGCAGGCAGACGAAGAGGAAGATCGTGCCGATCACAACGTGGAAGCCGTGGAAACCGGTCGCCATGAAGAAGCTGGAGAAATACATGTCGCCGCCGAAGGTCCAATCGTCATGGACCAGCAGTTCGTAGTATTCGTAAGCCTGCAACGCGGTGAAGAGCACGCCGAGGATCACGGCGATGGTCAGGCCCGAGATCAGGTCCTTGCGGTTGTTCTCATGCGCCAGCGCGTGGTGCGCCCATGTGACGGCACAGCCCGACAGCAGCAGCACCAGCGTGTTGATCAGCGGCAGGTGAAAGGCGTCAACCGCGTGGATTTCGGGCTGGACGTACTCTGAGCCAACATATTCATACATCGGGTAAAGGGCCTGTTTGAAGAAGGACCAGAACCACGCGACGAAGAACATGACTTCGGACATGATGAACAGGATGAAGCCATAGCGCAGGCCGATCCGCACCACACCGGTGTGATCGCCCACTTCGCTTTCAGAGACCACTTCGGCCCACCATGCGAACATGACGTAAAGTGTGGCGACCAGCCCGCCCAAGAAGACGAAGGGCGTCATGCCGTGCATCCACAGGACGGCGCCCGCCAGCATGGCAAATCCGCCTACCGACCCCAAAAGCGGCCAGGTCGAGGGGGGGAGAATATGGTAGTCGTGGTTTTTTGCATGGGCCATGGTTGCGGGTCCCTCACCTTTGTTTAATCAGGTCGTTAATTCGTTGTTGTGGCGCTGTCCTGATCGAGGGCGGCATAGCCCTCGGGCAGGTCAATTTCGTAGAATGTATAGGACAGAGTGATGGTATGTACAAACTTCCCATCGCGGTCTTCGACCATTTCCGGATCGACGAAGAAGCTGACCGGCATCTGCACGCGCTCGCCCGGTGCCAGCACCTGTTCGGTAAAGCAAAAGCAGTCGATCTTTTCGAAAAACGGCCCGGCGGTATAGGGGGTCACGTTGTAGCTGGCCTGCCCCGCGACGGCGTGGTCGGTGGGGTTATAGGCTTCATAGAAGGCCAGCCCGGTCTCGCCGATCCGCACTTCCATTTCACGCACCACGGGTTTGAACTCCCACGGCATGCCGTCGTTGAGCGAGCCGTCAAAGCGGACCTTGACGGTCTGGTCCAGCACATCCGCGCTGCCTGCCGATACCTGCCCCGGCGTCCCGCCGAAGCCTGTCACGCGGCAGAACCAATCGTAGAAAGGGACAGATGCCCAAGCCAAACCGCCCATCAGCACCACGACACTCACGGTTTGCATCACTGTTTTCTGAGGACCGGAAAGCGCCATTACTGGGTCACCTCACGTTGGTTGGCCGGCAATTCAAAATCCGTTTGCGTGATCTTGACGTAGGTCAGCGCCATGATCAGCACCACGAAGGCACCCAGCATCAGGCCCACGCCGATATTGCGGCCCCGGCGGCGTTCGTGAAGCTCGTGTTCTGGTCGGATGCCCATTACCAGCCCCCCAATCCAAAGGTGCGCAGGGCCGCTTCGCCCAGAATCGCCCCGAAGTGCAAAAAGAGATAGGCCAGCGACAGGCGGAAGAACTTGCGCTCTTCGGCATAATCGTCACCCTCGGCCATGACCTCGTCCCGCTTCCAGATGCGGTAAGCGCCCAGCAGGAAAGCGGCGTTCAAGACCAGCGCCACGGCAAAGTAGAAGATGCCACCGATGGCAGTAAAGGCTGTGCCAATGGCCAACGCGGCCAGCAGAACCGTGTAGACAAGGATATGCATCCGCGTCGCCGGACGGCCGTGGGTCACGGTCAGCATCGGCACTTTGGCATCGTCGTAATCAGAGCGCATGAAGAGCGCCAGCGCCCAGAAATGCGGCGGGGTCCACATGAAGATCAGCGCGAACATCAACCATGCCTCGACCGAGAAGCTGCCCGTGGCGGCGACCCAGCCGATCACCGGCGGGAAGGCCCCGGCGGCACCGCCGATGACAATGTTTTGCGGCGTCAAACGCTTGAGCCACATGGTGTAGAACACGGCGTAGAAAAGGATGGTAAAGAGCAGCATCCCCCCCGCCAGAAGGTTGGTCGCCAGGCCCAGCATCATCACCGACAGACCCGACAGCGCCACACCGAGGGTCAGCGCCTCTCCGGGTTGGACCCGGCCCGAGGGGATCGGGCGCCCGCGCGTGCGGCGCATCACCGCGTCGATATCGGCATCCCACCACATGTTGAGCGCGCCCGAGGCGCCGCCGCCGATGGCGATGAACAAGATCGCGCAAAAGCCGATGACGGGATTGACCGAGACCGGTGCGGCCAACAGCCCCACAAAGGCCGTGAAGACGACAAGCGACATGACGCGCGGTTTCAGCAGGGCGAAGTAATCCCCGAGCTGCGCGTCGTATTCACGTGTTGGCGTATTGGTGATGTCAGTCATCCCGAACCTTCCAAGGGTAAACACGGGGCACGGGCCTGCGCCCTGCCCCGTGGCACTGGCTTACTTAGAGGCGACGGTCAGCGGCTGTTCGATGCCAGCATATTCCGCCTTGGCGTTGCCAAGCCATTCCGCATAGGCCTCTTCCGAGACGACTTTGACGGTGATCGGCATATAGGCGTGGGCCTGCCCGCAAAGCTCGGAACACTGACCGAAGTAGACGCCTTCTTGTTCGGCGGTGAACCACAGTTCCGCCAAACGGCCCGGCACGCCGTCCTGTTTCACACCGAAAGCGGGAATGGTCCAAGAGTGGATCACGTCGCTTGCCGTAACCTGCACGACGATGGTCTTGCCCACGGGGATCACCACCGATGTGTCGGTGGCCAACAGGAAGTCTTCGCGGGCATAGCCTTCGTCTTCGAGCTTGGCGACCATCGCGTCGTTCAACACGAAGGGGGTCACATCTTCGTCGCCGTCACCCAGCGTGGCTGGGGCACCGATCATATAGCTGTCAAAGGCGATTTCTTCGTCGACATACTCATAGGTCCAGTACCACTGGTTGCCGATGGCCTTGATGGTGATGTCCGCTTCGGGGATTTCCTGCTGGCGGAACAGGATCGGCAGCGAATAGGCACCGATCAGCACAAGGACCAGAATCGGCAAGATCGTCCAAGCGATCTCGATCGGGGTGTGGTGCGTGAAGGACGAGGGGTTCGGGTTCCGCTTTTTGTTGTAGCGGATCATGACCCAGATGATCAAACCGGTCACAAAAATGGTGATCAGCGTGATGATCACGAGAATCAGGTAATCCAGATCGTGGATATCCTGCGCCAACCGCGTCACAGCGGGTTGAAAGCCTGTCTCGCCGTCAACAGGTCTGCCGATGACATCAAGCCCGTCAATGCGCAGGCTGTCCTGTGCCAATGCAGGCAGGGCGGCAAGGCTGGTCAAAAGACCGGAAAGGGGGAGTAGATGTTTCATATGTCGTCCTGATCTTGTGACCATTAAGAAGCCGATAAGGCACCCCAAACCGCTGCTGCGATCCGGTGCCGTTGTAATCCTGGATGCTTACAATCATATTCTGCCTACAAGATAAAGTCACATGCTTGCGTCATAGAGCCGCGCGAGACAGTTTTGTGACAGCAAGCAAGGATACCCCCAATGAGCCGCGCGCATTTCACCCCCTTCGAGGCCGATCTGGACCGAGAAACTGCTCTGAGCGTGCTGCGCGAGGCCGTGGCCGGTGCCGATGACGGGGAATTGTTCCTCGAGCGCCGCCGCTCAGAGGCGCTGGTGTTCGACGACGGACGCCTCAAAACCGCCAGCTACGATGCCGCCGAGGGCTTCGGCCTGCGCGCCGTGCGCGGTGAGGTTGCAGGCTACGCCCATTCCACCGAACTCAGCGAGGCGTCCCTGCGCCGCGCGGCGGAAACGGCGCGGCTGGCGGTGGGCGATGGCGGCGGCACATGGGCCGATGCCCCGCAGGCCAGCAACACGCGTCTCTACACGGACGAAGACCCGATCGCGGGTCACGCCTTTCCGGTCAAGGTCGATACCCTGCGCGAGATCGACGCCTATGCCCGCAGCCTCGATTCCCGCGTGGTACAGGTGAGCGCCACGATTGCCGCGAGCATTCAAGAGGTCGAGATTCTTCGCCCCGAAGGACATTCGGTGCGTGACGTGCGCCCAATGACGCGTGTCAATGTCTCGGTCATTGTCGAGCAGGATGGCCGCCGCGAGAGCGGCGGTGTCGGCGGCGGCGGGCGGATCGGGCTGGACGGGATGCTGGACCCCGAAGACTGGCAGGCCAAGGTCCGCGAAGCCCTGCGCATCGCCTGTGTGAACCTTGAAGCCGTCCCTGCCCCGGCGGGCGTGATGGACGTGGTGCTTGGCCCCGGCTGGCCCGGCATCCTGCTGCACGAAGCCATCGGCCACGGGCTTGAGGGCGATTTCAACCGCAAGGGCTCCAGCGCCTTTGCCGGGCTGATGGGCCAGCAGATCGCGGCAAAGGGCGTGACCGTGCTCGACGATGGCACGATCCCCGACCGGCGCGGCTCGATCTCGGTCGATGACGAAGGCACCCCCTCGGCGCGCAATATGCTGATCGAGGATGGCGTGCTGGTGGGCTATATGCAGGACCGTCAGAACGGGCGGCTGATGGGCGGAGCCTCGACCGGGAACGGACGGCGGCAATCCTATGCGCATATCCCGATGCCGCGCATGACCAACACCTATATGCTAGGCGGCGATGCGGCACCGGGGGACATCGTGGCCGACCTCAAAGATGGGATTTATGCCGTCGGATTTGGCGGCGGTCAGGTCGATATCACCAACGGCAAGTTCGTGTTTTCCTGCACCGAGGCCTACCGCGTGCAGAACGGCAAGATCGGCGCGCCGGTCAAAGGGGCCACGCTGATCGGCGACGGGGCCACGGCGCTGCAGCAGATCCGCGCCATCGGCAATGACCCGACGCTGGACCCCGGAATGGGCAACTGCGGCAAGCAGGGCCAATGGGTGCCGGTGGGCGTGGGCCAGCCGACCCTGATGATCGGCGGGCTGACCGTGGGCGGGGCCGCGACCTGACGACACGCCTGAGTTGAATCGAATGGGTGGGAG
>Ga0208315_1001864_pt1 | contig 10122 bp, 16 predicted proteins | sample MalvireepMed_215_FD_184239 | JGI IMG/M metagenome (GOLD analysis project Ga0208315, IMG submission 184239) | Marine viral communities from the Global Malaspina Expedition - Malaspina viral metaG DeepMed_215 (SPAdes) (version 2) | ecosystem: Environmental > Aquatic > Marine > Oceanic | place... | reverse complement strand
GGCACCGGGGAAGCCAGCAAGGTCTTAGAGCAAATGGGCATTAACGTGGCAGACCTGGCAGCCCTGTCGCCACACGAACAATTTATGAAGATTGCCGATGCAATACGGGGCATCGAAGATCCAGCGAAAAAAGCAGACGCGGCGTATAAGCTGTTTGGCAGGTCCGGCGTGGACCTGATTAACATGCTGGATGGCGGCAGCGACAAATTGAGGGAACAGGCGGCCGAGTTTGACAAGCTACACGGCAAGATAAGTGAAACCGATTCTAGGGCGATAGAAGATGCCAATGATGCTATTGCAGATATGAAAAAGGCATTTGCGGGCGCGTGGGTGCAGATAACGGTCCTGTTTGCGCCGGCCATCAAGCTGGTCGCCGGCCTGCTGGAGGGGCTGTCGAAGATATTACGTCTGCTAGGTACGGGCCTTCGTAATGTGTTCGGTGTGTTCGCTAAAATGCTCGGCATAACCAAGAAACAAACACCAGCAACCAAGGACGCAACAAAGGCCACCCAGGACCAGACGGCAGCGATGGAGGATGCAGAGGTGGCAGCATCCAAGCAAGCAGCAGCCCAGGAGGAACTAAAAAAACAGCAGGAAGACCTGGCCAGGGCAGGGCAGCAGGTGACTGATCAATTTAAGACACCGCAACAGAAATTCCAGGACCGCATGGCCCACCTGGACAAGCTGGTGCGGGCCGGGGCCATCAGCTGGGAAACGTACAGCCGAGCGGTCAAAGGTGCTATTCAGGACGTAAAGAAAGCCAACCAGCGGCAGATCCAGGCAGCCAGGCCAATTGCAGCCGTGACAATGGGCAGCACAGCGGGATTCAGTGCAGTGCAGCAGGCCAACCGGGAGCAGGAACGGCAGACGCAGCTGCAAAGACAGGAAAACCGACTGACAGAAGAAACCAACAGAATCCTTCGCGGCGTCGAGCGTGAATTGAAGGACGATCCGGAAGTGGCGAACATATGACAGTAACATCTGTAACAGTAAAGCATGATGGCTGGTCTGCCAGCGTTACACCTGGCACGTCAAAGGTGCTAACAGTTAAAGGAATAGCGACCATCGGCGCGAAAGTCGATTTTACAGTCGTATTCACAGTCGAAACAGACGACCGGCTGGATGGCCCACAGATCGTCGGCGCGGGTGACGTTGCCGGCGTGAAGATACCGTCAATCGGTGACTTCTACGAGTTTGGAAACGACAAAGACAAAGGCGCGTTGTGCAAGTCAATCAACGTCCGGGCCACTGGCGGCAAGCTGTGGGACGTTACATGTGTTTACGGTCCAAAGGGCGACCAAAAGCCGAAGGACAACCAGCCGGAAGAAAACCCACCCATGCGGGATCCTAACGGGGATCCTACAGACGACCCAATGCTGGCTGCACCCACGGTCCAGGTCAGCCTGGTTCATATGAAGCAGCCACTAGCAGAAGCGATATACGGCGGGCAATACTGGGCAACCCATGATGACATCACGTACAAGCCAAATGTATCTTTAACCATGCCGACAGGTGTTGCTGGGGGGTCACATATATCTGCGCTGTTTGGAAAAGATGCCACAGGCGCAAAGTGGATTGATAACAGAAACCCTGTTGTAAATTCTGCCGGCACCCCGTACGACCCACCGTTAGAACGGGACCACGCCAGGATCAATCTGAGGATAACCAGGAATCACCAAACATTCCCAATCAACGATGTCTGGTGGTACCAGGACACAATCAATACTAGTGATGTCAAAGTATTGGCCCACGGGTTTGAGATGATCATTCCGCCACACTGGGCCAAGATGATGTCAATCAGCGGCACACCGGCAGAAATCAACGGCCAGCACTTCTACCGCGTAACGTATGAAATGCACATCGAACCAGGGTTTTTCGTGGAAGAAGATCATCCCTGGCGGCCGAAAGTATTGGACCGTGGGCTGATGCGCAGATCCAGGGCGGAGGAAGATAGCGACAAAGACCCTTATGACCAGGACAAGGATGATCCAGGAAAAGAAAACATTAAGGACAGCACAGGCCAGGCGGTGATGGAACCAGTGCTGCTAAATGGTGCCGGCAACACGCTGGTGTCGGATCCGCTGGGGCGGGTGGCGGTCTGGCTGGAATATGCAATGTATAAGGAAATCGATTGGGAAGATTTAAAATTCGACTTTATGGGCGGGATCGTTTTTGACAATCCACCAAAGGGCATAAACTAAAATGGCAGACAAAATATGGAACGGTACGGGCGGAACTGATGGCGATTGTACGGACGCGGCAAACTGGACACCCAGCGGGGTACCTAGTGCAGCCGACAACGTGAGATTGATCGCCACCTATGATCAGAATATGGCAACCAACCTGGCCGGCCTAACAGGTGTTTCCCTGGGAGACTTCATCGTGGAGGAAGGGTATTCGGGCACCATTGGCACCAGCACAGCGGACCTACAGATTACCTGTAGTAGCTTTGAATTCCACGGCACCGGCCTCGCCTATATCGACCTGGAAGCAAGCAACATAACGGCCACTGTGCACCATAGCGCATCATCGGCCAGCGTGGGTACGCGGGGTCTGTACCTGGTCGGCAGTAACCTGGCGGCCCTGGTCGTCAACAACGGCGTGGTGGGCCTGGCAGCGGTCCACGGTACATCGAGCACAGCGGCAGCGGTCCGCGTTTCAGGCGGCACCCTGGTCCTGGGATCTGGCTGCACACTTACGACGGTCACTTGTTACGGCGGGAACGTCACAGCCCTGGCAGATGTCACCACAGCAAATGTCTACGGTGGGACGTTTTTAACGGGTGAACAGGCAGCCGTTACAACCCTTAACGTGCAGGGCGGCGGGGTGACTGATGGAAGTACGGGTACCATCACCACGGCGAATATCGAAGCCGGCCGGCTACTGGTTAAAATGGGCGTGTCTAAGACAATCACAACCGTCAACCTAAACGCGGGCGGTGGGTTTATCTACGATCCGAACAGCGTCACGGTTACAAACGTGGCAATCGGTGACGATAACTTCCCGATCAATATCAGCACTAGCCGGGGATAACGGGGAATCATGCCAGACGGATACCTGGTAACAGCTGAAACGATCCGCAAGCTGCGCGCCGATCATGAAGAACTGCGCACTGCTTTGAAGGTGCTGCAAAATACTGTGCTGCGTATGCCAATGACATCTATTGGGGGATCCGCTGAAACTATGGCGATAGCCAGGGTAGCGGAAGTGATTGACGGGTACACAGTCAACGCAGACGGTAACACGGTGCTGGACTTCGGGCCGGCCGATATCCACAGGCTGGAAGCAGACGGGGAACTGGTCAGCCTGGAACGGGCTGTGGACGTTTGGAACGTCGAAGAAACAGCGGTCGGCGTTGATGAATTCGTAAACATCACACGCAATTTCTTAACCGGGAAGTGGATCATTGACCAGATCGGCGGTCCTACGGTGGGCCTGCATCGCGTCAAGCTGAAAGAATCGATGGGAATCACTACACCTGGCCAGGCGGATGCCGACCTGTACACCCTGGCGGGCGTGGACACCGGGACAGATGTTACGGTCCTGGACCCTGACAACCTGTATCCTTCAGCCCTGGGACCGCGTGTCAGTCCAGTCGATCCACTTGTAACACTGGACGGGGCGGCCGGCCTGGTCACTAAGTCTGGATCCGATTACTACGCTGTTGAACTGGAACAGGCTGCGCGTTTTATCAGATTTGAAGTTGATAGTCTTTCAGGCTATTTGACAACCGATGAAGTTTGGGAAGTGGCCGTCGGGGACTGGTGGCACGGGCAGCGTCCTGGGGCAACAAGTGACAGGGACGCGACTGGATTTTACGCATACAACTTCGCAATTCAGCAAACAGCAGCAGCTGGCACTGAGCACCTGTTTGAAGGCGGCAGTGGTGCTGTCGGCCTGGCTGTCTGGAATGATCGCGCGACAGCATCGGCGGCCGGGGCGGAAGTAACCCACCCTGGTCTATACACGATTATCCAGATGGAATTCGAGTGTCCTGAATAATGACGTACATCACACATGGAAACTACAAGGGGGCCAGGTGGTTCCCCAGGTGCTGCTGCGAGGACTGTGAAGTAATCAGGGATCGGTTCATCCGTATCGGTGGCATTGACCCCAGCCGCTGGGAAGAAATACGCGGCAGCTGGGGCACGCATTCAGGGGCGCAGGCGGCTGCGGATAATGCACACCCATTGCAGGAATCAAGCGCGCCGGCCGACATGCCGGCCCTGGTGGTTGGCGTCCAGGACCTACCGGATAACAATCCGGACTTCTACACAATTACAGAAGTCACAATCAAGACAGGTGCCCAGCCGATTTTCGTTGTCGATTTTACCGACGCGGTCACGGATACATACCACGCGGTCCGGGTGACCTACGACAATTCAACAGACGATGAAATCATTGTGGCATTCTTTTCTTATGATGGCACTACGGCAACCCAGCTAGGTGGCCATCACATTATCGATTGGCTGCCAACCGATGCCGGTGACTACCTGAAAGCCACTTTCACAGTCTGCCTGAATGACGATAAGCTGATGGTTCTGATGTCGGGTGGCACAACTGGTGATGGTGAGGATGCCATAGGCGCGGACAGCCCACCTGACTTCATGGTGTCGGAGGACATCACGGCAAAGCATGGCGGGAAGCGGGCCGGCCTGGGGTTTGCCGGTGGTCTGGCGTCACCCAGGGCCGGCACACGGTGGCATAGTTTTGAATTGCACATTCACAAGAACGATAAGAGCGATTGCCCTGCGTGCCTGGACTGTACCTGCAACGGTCCGCCACCTGATGAATTCGATGTCACCATAGAAGGCATTACCGACCAGGACAGCGAGTGTTGCGACAACTGCGCGGATCTGAACGAAACCTATTCTCTACGCTATTCAGCCAGCCTGTCTACCAGCACAGTTTGCGTGTGGGAATACACCAGTGACTATTCCGTACTCTGGTTCTGCAACTTTCCGTCGGGGAGTCCATGCGAGGAAAACGGGCCTTACCAGGTTGATAGTATTCGTTTGACCATCACATCCGGGACAGACGAGGAGGAGAACCCGATATGTAAATGGAAACTGGCGTTTGTTGCCCTGGGGTCAACTGGTTACTACGGGTCGATGTGGATTCATTGGCCAGAAGATCCCTGCACCTGTGACCTGGTGGAAGCAGAGTTTTCATTTGGCGGGCACGAAGAAGGAAGTAGTTCAGCGGGGTGGGCTGGCGGCCCGTACGGAACATCCGGCGAAACGGTACTGGATCCTGACGGCCGGCCGCAGTCCAGGCAAGGGGAAGCATCAGCGGCGGCCGGTGGTATATTCTTTTCTGATGTCTGTGATGTAGAAACCACTGCCACCGTCACAGTATCGGTAGCCTGATGGAATGTATCTTTATCGAAACAGGGCAGGGCTATAAATGCAAATTCTGTGGTACCCAAAAGGCCAGGGCGACCAGGAGAAACTGCAACAGGTCCACAGGCCTGGGCGATACGATATCCAAAATAACAAGCGCGCTGGGGATCCGGCCCTGTGGCGGATGCCGAGGACGACAGGACAAACTCAACGGCTGGTTTCAATATGACAGACCACAGCCGCCCCAGTGGGTGAGCACGCTGGACCTGGTGGTGGATACGTACCAGCTGGCGGCCAAGCTCCCCAGGGGCATAGACGCGGTCGTAGGTATCCCACGATCGGGCATAATACCGGCCAGTATCCTGGCTACCCATTTACACGTTCCACTGTACAGCCTGGCAGACGGGGTAATGGTCCACACTGGGCAGGGCAGCCGGCTGGACGCAGCAGGGGACCACCAGCGGGTCCTGGTGGTAGACGATACGGTGATGAATGGGCACCAGCTGAAACGGGCCAAAGCTGCGCTGCCTGGCGGTGGATACCTGTTTGCAGCGGTCTACGTAAACCCGCTGGCAAAGGGAAAACCAGATTATCAGGCGGCCGAGCTGGAACAGCCCCACCTGCTGGAATGGAATTTTTTCAACTGTGGCTACATTGCAAACTGTGCCACAGATATGGATGGGATCATCTGTGAGGATCCACGTTGGGAAGGGCTAACAGAAAAGCAGCAAGAGCGCGAACTGGAAACAGTTGCGCCCAGGTGGATCCCCAGGCAGGTGCCTGTCCAGGCAATCATTACCGCCAGGCTGGAGAAGCACAGGCAGACCACAGAAGTCTGGCTGGGAAACCACGGCGCAAAATATGGAAAGCTCATAATGGGACCATGGGCCAGTGACAAAGAGAGGGGCCGACCTGGTGCCGTATCACAATGGAAGGGGGAGCAGTTTGAACGGCTGAAGCCTAACTTCTTCATAGAATCAGACCCACGGCTGGCGCAGGACATAGCAGCCATGACGGGCGGCTGGGTTATCTGCCCAGCAGCCAAAACAGTCTTTTGAATGCTTCCCCAGGTCACTATAAGCCACATTTGGATCCGAAACCCTACCTAGAAGGAATCGAAAATGATCAATTTCGTTAAAGATGTGCTGCAATCAGCAAAGAGTAAAAGGGTGATTGCCGCAACCGTCACGGCGTTTTTTGTTGCCAGTGCCCAGGAGCTGGGCATACCACAAGACGCGGCCCTGGGCATCGCGGCCCTGGTGGTGTCCCTGATTATTGGCGACAGCATGCGAGCTGTGTCGCCAGATTCTGACAAGTACAAAACAGAAACAGGGGGAAACAATGGGCAAGCGTAACCGCAACGGCCAGGCGAAGCAGGACAAGCGTGCTGGCAAGGTCGAGAAGCTGACAGCGAAAGCGGCCCTGGCGAGGGCAAAATCGCAGAAGCGGAAATGGTTATTTGCCATCCTGGTAGCCGGGATAATTCTCTACCTGCTTATCAGTAAAGGGGGGCTGTCGGGCATCGGCGGCCTGCTGGAGCGTTTCCGGGCTGTGGTGCCTGGCCCATAATGTCGCAGGATTCGACTAACTGGCGATAATAGAAGGTGCCCAGTCGCTGTCGGCAAACAGCAGCACAAAGCGGCGCACAGCCTGGGCCAAAACAAAAACCTAAACCGGCGAAAGCCGGCGCAACCGCTGCCCGGCCTGGTGTGGTAATTCCCCACCACCTGGGCCGGGTGGTGCTTATAGATATGGGTGGAGCTCATGGACGACCACCAGGTCGAAGCAATCAAGGCAGAAATCCGCCGAGTGGAACAGACAATCACAGCGGAGTTGAAACCGCTGGCCCAGTTGTTCAGGGGAAATGGAAAGCCCAGCCTGGAAGCCAGGTTATTCCACATGGAAAAGGAACTGGCGCGGCATAAGGGTAATGCACGCTGGGCAATCCGATCAGCAGTAGGGGCAATGGCGACAGCACTCGGAACTGTGGTGTGGTCACTTCTACAACAAGGGGCGTGAGAAGGATGCACGATGAGGTTTTACAATCATTGCAAGGCAGTAGCGTGGCTGGTCGGCGTGTGGTGTGCGGCGGCCGTGGCACTTTTATCAAGTATGCTCGCCTGGAAGCTGGCAAAATGGTGGCGGGCATTTTGAATCAGGTTGAATCAGGGTTGACGGTTTGGGGTCATTTGGTGTACCGTTACCGAACATAAGAAACATAACCTGTTTTGGAGTTTGGTTTCATGGAAGAACCGACACGACCACACGACGATGAAGAACGTATCCGGGACGAGTTTGAGTTACCGGAGAACATCATAAATCTGTTGGATGAAGCCCTGGCCCTGGCCGATGCATTCCCAACAAAGCCCAGGTGATGCCCATGGATAACAATGGGCAAGCCCTGTTGACGTTCACTGAACTGGCCCAGCTGTTGCGGGTGTCCAGGTCCACCGCTGGCAGGATGCAGCGGGAAAAGCTGCTGCCACCATCCATCATTGTCGGCAGGCGTAAACGCTGGCGCAGGCTGGACGTTGACAAGTGGCTGGAACAGCAACAGGAGGGCAACTGATGGTCTACATGCTCTGCAAGGACTGCCGCATTGCCTATTCCAGTCCATGCCTGGCGGTGGGGGATGAGTACGTACCACAGCGGCAGAATTGTCCCAAATGCGGCAAGGAATGCGAGCAGACAGACATTATCTACCACGCGGACGACCAGAACGAACTGCTGCGGCAGAAGTGTGCGCGCCGGCAAGGACTCCTGAATATCATCAAAGCGAAGTACACAAACCTGTACGAGTTGGCGGACTGGAGCGGCCAGGTACCACTGGTGAAAGACTGGGCCTGGGCGCTCCACGAGTTTATTCGGACGGCTGTTTATGACATCGAAAAAACTGACAAAGTCAGAAAAACGGAAGATGGCTGAACTGTTTAGAAGGGGAATGACACATCATGCCATCGCGAAGCAGCTGGGGCGCAACCAGGCCACTGTCTGGCGCGTTTTGAGTGGCGAAACGGGCCAACAGGGGAAGCGGGAATCCTGGCGGTGCCCTGGCTGTGGTGGCAAAGTAGCGATTGATGAATGCCTGAAATGCAGGCCAACTTTGACGGATTCAAGCAGGTTAAAAAATGCACGAACAGCAGCCACATTCTGGCGACACTGGCCGGCAATCGTTTGTCGAATGGAAAGCGGATCTGATAAAGCTGGGCCGGCAGGTCGCGCTGGATGAATCATGCAGAGATGGTCTGCGCGAGGGCCGGCCAATCACAAATACGGAAGCTTATGCCCTGGACGCATGGATACACAGCAATCCAAGTGACGGGGAATTGGAAATGTTTAGGTTAATCAGGGGGATGGACAATGCCCGTTTCGATACGTGGAAAAAGTTATTTAACTGTAGCGGAACGGGTGAAGAAGGCCCACAAGGACAATCCGGGAAAGTTGACGATTGAAACAGAACTGCTCGACAACAATCAGGCCATCGTCTTATTCAAGGCCACAGTCTGCATATACGCGGACGATAGCAGCCGATCGTTTACGGGCCATGCCTGTGAATTCCACGACAAGAAAAACGAGAAGGCGGTCAACTTTGCCAGTGCAGTGGAGAACTGTGAAACGTCTGCAATAGGGCGGGCACTGGCGGCGGCAGGCTACCTGGGTACTGAATATGCCAGTGCCAATGAAATCCAGAACGTGGCTGGCAAGACAAAGCGGCGGGCCAGTGGCAACAGGCCACCACCACCCAAACCAGAGCAGCAGGGACTGAACGAAATACCATTTTAAGGGGAAACCAGATGGCGACATTGAACCGCGTAGAACTGATTGGCAACTTGACGCATGACGTTGAAATACGGGAAACAAACAACGGAATCAAGGTCTGTGACATCGGCATTGCTGTCAACGAACGTAGGAAGGATGGCCAGGAGGATGTCGTCTTTGTTGACTGCACTTTGTGGGAGCGAAACGCTGAAATAGCGGCCCAGTATCTGCGCAAGGGTAGCCTGATTTTCCTGGAAGGAAAGCTACGACTTGACAAGTGGCAGACCCAGGAGGGGCAGGCCAGACAGAAACTGTGCGTCACTGGTTTCCGTTTTCAAATGCTCGACAAGCGGGAGCAACGGCTGTGCTTGCTGTTGCAACAGCAACAGCAAGCACAGCCGGCCACCAGCGGCGGCGGTCCTGACGGGGCGGCCTGGAGTGACTTCTAGTGACCAACAATTACAGACTAGACCCAGCGGAACGGGCAGCCGTAAACGGCTGGGCAGATGCAGCGATGCCGACTGGCGTTATGGACGGCAGCAGGGTGGGCAAGCGGCGGGAAGATTGGGTACTGGGAAAGATGGCAGAAGTGGCCGTCTGTAAGGCGTTGAACGTGTCGCCGGACTTTACCAACCATGCAGACCCAGGCTGTGATCTGGACTGGTGCAATTGTCGGCTGGACGTAAAGGCAACAGCGCACTGGCATGGCAATCTTGTCGTTGCTGGTGATGTGATGCCGGGGGAGTGTGACATCTTCCAGGCGTGCCACGTCGACATAAACAGCAACCTTGTGACCATCTGGGGCTGGCAGCTGGCGGCGGTGGTATTCGATGACGCGGATCGAATCACCAACATCCTGGGCAATGGCGTGGACAGAAGCTACCTGAAATACCCACGGCGAAAGCTACGGCCAGGCGTGCCGGCAGGCTGGGATATGGTTATGGCGACCAGGAGGGAATTCCAATCGAAGGATTTATAAAGCTACATCGAAGCAGCCTGGACAGTGCTGTATTCCAAAGCC
>Ga0208315_1001857_pt1 | contig 10129 bp, 12 predicted proteins | sample MalvireepMed_215_FD_184239 | JGI IMG/M metagenome (GOLD analysis project Ga0208315, IMG submission 184239) | Marine viral communities from the Global Malaspina Expedition - Malaspina viral metaG DeepMed_215 (SPAdes) (version 2) | ecosystem: Environmental > Aquatic > Marine > Oceanic | place... | reverse complement strand
GGAGAGTGAGTTGTCTATCTTCCATCAGAATTACCTCGTCAATCGTTGTTAAGTGTTGCCTTCGCTAACCGGGAAAGCTTCGGTGATTTGGTGGTGGGATTGGGTCAGGCTCCCACCGGGCCTGTGACGATAGTCGTATCAAAGAGCGGAGGGTCTACTCAGTCGTTGTCCTCCGTCTTGCGGAGCGTGGCGTAGGCATCGTTGTTGGCGATGACCTCCTCCTCCACCCTGTCCCTGATGACGCTTGCCAAACGGGAAGCGAGAGAGGACTTGTGGTTGCCCCACCTTTCCCGTGCGGCTTCAGCTTTCCGAAGGTCCATCACGAGACTACGCAGGGACTTGATTTCGTACTCGTCTCCCTTGTACTTGAAGTCGAAGGTCCAGTCAATCGTCCCCATCCCAGCCCCTTTCGTATAGGAACCGATGGCGACACCGACTCCTTCCAATCGGCTTGCCGTATCCCTGATGCCGTCACCGGAATGGCGGTCCAGAAGCTCAGACGCTGAACAGTCAGCCATCTCGTCTTCAATCGTCATGCTGGACTTCAGCTTGCGGAGCAAGAAAGCCTTGGCACGAACAGCTTGGTCCACCATCGGAGCCAAGCCAGATTCGATGTCTTTCTTCAGAGATTCCTTGAGGGTTTCACGAGCAGCTCTGGCAGTAGCTTCCTCGATGATTGACTGTCCATTCGGAAGACCACTATCGTCGGCGAAGTAATCTACAAAGTCCTCGTGATTAGGAGAGGTCCACTCGTGGTTGATGGGGTCATCATCCTCGTCTTCGGTGTCGATGCCATGAACAGCAAACACACCTTCGGTTCCAATCCAAGTCTTCCAAGTAGGAAGACCAAGCTTCTCAGCTTGCTCTCTTTCCAAGAAAGCCTGAATGTCTTTGATGAATCCGTGGACTGACTGAATATTCCTCTTGAAGATGAGGAAGTTACCCCTGATGTCGTGAAGGGAAGTCTCCAGCATCTCGTCGATTGAGGAGACACCATCTTCGTCGGTGGGGTCCAGCTCCATGTCCTCCTCTCCAAGCTTGACTGTAGGTCCGTTTTTCACGAGGAAGGAGAGCCTGTCTCCCTCGTCATGGGCGGGATTCCACCTGACGAAAAGCATGGGGCGGCCGTAGCGGTTGTCGTTGTCTATCCCTTCGAGTTTGAAGGTCACCGATTGACTGTGGTTGTAGCTGTTTTCGTACTCAGTACAGCTGATGTCACCGACTCTGACTGGGTTTGCGGGAGTGACAGTCTCGCTTGAGCTGTCCGGGTTAAGAATGTTAAGTGCGTTCATGACTGTGACCCTCCTGGGTCTGCGTGTTGTTAATCAGTCCTGTCTCGTCAATGGCAGGGTAGGACCGGGTTCCCTACGACCTCCCCGGAGGGAGGTTTCGACTAGTTAGTTCATGCTCATGACTGCTGCTCCTTGGAGTTGGTGTAGTAAGAATTCGCCGCCCACGCACGGCAGTCCCAAGAGTCCCGTACTTCACCGTTCACTAGGGCGGTGAGGTGTCGGGTTGTCTTGATGATGGCTGTCTGACCGGAAGGAAACTGGTGGACCCGGTACTTCCTCCCCGCCGCATTCTTAAGAGGAGAATGCCTGACCCACCCGTGGCTCTCCAGGTATGGCTCGTAGCATCGCTTGTCATTCGGGAGGATTCCCAGCTTCAGCCCACGGGCGAAGAGGTCAGTCCACACGGTGAGGTAGTCGATGCCTGTTGCGATGGCGATTGCTCTCATGACGCAATCCGACGCTAGGTCTTTCTTGAAGCGGCAGGAGAAGTAAGCTTCCCTTCCGCCTAAGTCTTTCTTGAATTTATTCTTCATGGCTGTTGCCCTATGGGGCGAGGTTGATGTTGTCATCGGCACCAAGTTACCATAATTTTCCCTCTTTTCCAGAAAAATTTTGGGAAGTTTGTAAGTCATGACTGTTGATGGGGTTAGGAATTAATTTTCTTCAGGCTGTATCCGCTAAGGATGCCTTGAGGTTGGCAATGAGCCTGAGAGTCTGCCTGATGGAATTCATGCGTTCTTCGCAGATGATGTCAGCTGTCCCGCAGTCCATCCCGACTGGAAGGGACTCTGAATTGAAGTCGTTCACTAGGCGGTCTTGCAGCATGAAGAGGAGCAGCTCCATGTCCCTTTTCTGAACGGGAAAGGAGCAGCTTTCCAGAGACTTCTCCTCAGCATGGACCTTTTCCTCGCATTCGCCGTAGGCATCCCGGTCCCCCGGAATAGGCGTGTAGTTATCGGTCATAAAATCCAGCTCATGTTCCCACCTCCGGCGGGAATCGGCGTAGGTCATCCGGACGGGGCGTTCGCAATGTTCGCAGTCGTACATGGTTTTAGTTTTGAGTTTGAGTAAGGAGTCTGCCTCGTCAGCCACCGGGAGACAATTCCCGGCAGGACTAGGGGACCCGTGGAGGTCCCCCAGTTTCGGCTAGTGGTTACTTCTGGCTGGCCTCCTGGGGACGGTCCCCGTGGATGTAACGAGCTGCCTTGGTAGCCTGTGCAGCTGCCTGGATGAGCAGCTTGGGGTCATCCTCCAGCTTCCCAATCCAATTCCGAAGATAGGCGGCAGAATTCTCCCGTGTATCCTCGATTCCAGCGTCCCCGCAGAGGAAGCAAGCTGTGAATTCAGCTACCAGCTCCTCCCGGCTGTAGGCGTGGTCCCCAAAGCTGTTGACATCCTGAAGGGACTTGCGATTCAGGCGGTCCTTGGACCCTGTAGAGTGACCCATCTCGTGGAAGAGGGTCGAGTAGTACTCGTCAGCTCCCGTGAACTGTCCCATCTCAGGCATCCGGATGGAGTCCTTCGCAGGGGCGTAGAAGGCACTATTCCCGCCGTGCGAGAGGGACGGAGGAACAGGCTTCTCTTCGCTGTCGAAGTAGCCCTTCACGATGCCCACAGCTGCCTCTATCGGGTCGTGGTCTTCAGGAGCAGCATCAGGAATAAACTTCTCCGGAATCCCCTTCTCCCAATCGGCTTGGTCTACGGAGAAGACGGTGAAGAGCCGCAGGAAGGGAATCGTGTCCACAATGCCCGTTTCCGGGTCCTCCTTCTCGAACCGTTTCCAGAAGGAAACTAGGGTTCCCTTCTCGCCTTTCCGGACGATTCCGCCGTTCTTCTTCAGGCTGTTGAAGGTCCCGAAGAAGGGGCTGGAGTAGCCTTGGGTCATGGCGTGGAAGTGGAGCCACAGAGCGTTGAAGCCTTGGTAGGGCTTGCCTGTGGAGGTCGAAGTAGGATTGGCAATCACATCCTTCCAGGACTTCTTCCAGGGCAGCTTGCCCGTGGTCTTAATGCTCGTTATGAGCTGGTGGGTAATCCGCTGGTAGGCGGTCTTTTTGGCTTTCTGAGTCATGGCTGTTTTTGGTGGTCGTAGGACCGGGTTAGTTAAGGGCGGAAGCGGGTTCTTCACAGGGGCTGCAATGGCAGTTTTCGCAGGTGGGGTAGACGGTCTCCACGGTCTCCACAGGCTTGAGCTGCAGGGGCTGTGCGGAGGCTGTGACGGCCTCCAGAAGGGCTGCGTAGTGGAAGTCAAAAGTGAGTTGAGTCATGGCTGTTTTTAGTGGCCTGTGGGCCTAGTTTTTGGAGCCGAAGATGAACTTCGGAAGGTCGTAACCTTTCCATGTGGCGAGGCAGTACAGGGCTACCCCGATGAGTGCGATGATGCGAGCTAGTGTCATGTCAGTTATTGTCGGCTCCCCGCATCCGATGTCAACCCCCTTTTTTCGAGAACTTTTCCGGGTGCGTGTAAGTGCCTGCCAGGCTGCAGCTTAGGGTCCAAAGTTTTTCCAAGAAACGGCCAAGAAAGCAAGAAGACAGGCAGCGAAGAGGAGCCATGAGGCTGCATTCCAGGGCATGGAATCGGATTGGCAGTCCGACGGGAAGTGCCGTGGAATGGACACAGCTGCCGATTGGAGGGAGAGCGTGGGCTGCTTGTGCCTAATAGTGTGGCGGAAGAGGAGAATCGAGGCTGAATTCCCCCTCCCTTGCCCCCAAGCAGGTAGGCATGGGGGGAAGCAGACCCGCAGCGTATATAATAAGCTACTCGGATTTTTGTCCCAAAAACCATTAGGGCCTTGCTACAGTCCTGAAATGACCGATTACATACGACAAAACAACATAATCAGGACCTACATGGCTATGGCAAAGGTTTGGGCAGGGCTTTCAAGGGCCAAACGCAAACAGGTTGGATGCCTCATAGTCAAAGATTCCACCATAATCAGCGATGGGTTCAACGGAACCCCCGCAGGATTCGACAATACCTGTGAAGATGAGAGTGGAGAGACAAAGGATGAGGTACTTCACGCAGAGCTTAATGCCATTGCGAAGCTCTCCAAAGGCACTCAAAGCTCCCTGGACAGCACTATGTACATCACTTTGGCTCCCTGTACGCAATGTGCCAAGCTAATCATCCAGGCAGGTATCTCCGCAGTCTATTACGCTGAGAGTTACGAGAAGAATGGCATTGCTCTGCTAGAGAAAGCAGGGATACCAGTCAGAATGTTCTAAGAATAGAGAGAGTCCAAACCCAGCCACTAAGCTTGGACCCCCCCTTCCCTCGAAAGGGCCTCGACTAACGATATCTCTAGGAGATTAATAAGACTAATAAGTCAACATAGTCTAAGTAGTCCCTTCCTAGTCTTAATCTTTTATTCTTTTTATTGTCTTAATTCTAGACTAATAAGTCCCTAATAGACTTATAAGATTCTTAAGAAGGGTCTACTTCTTCTTCTATACACAATGTATTCATAAGTCATTGGAAGACAATGATTTATGACCGTCGTTCTCTGACCCTATTTAGGGTAGAGATTCCGGGTCAGCAGGAGCTGGGATAGCAAGACTTCCCGCCGATAAAGGAGCATTACCTTCAAATTGGTCATCATGTTGCTGACTAGCCAAGGCGACCTCCAGAGCTTTGTCCAGAGGCAGACCGAGCTGTAGTAGCCCATGAAGGATTGCCATGCCTACATTGTTGTAGTCATCTTCGTTGCTGTTCGGTTCTGTCGCTTGGAAAGTATCCGTGAAGACCTTATCCGTATTAGGGATTCCAAGAACATTACTAAGTCGGGTTGAGTCCATTACATCCAAGTGTCGATAGGGGGTGAAACCGAATCCCCATAAAGGGGCTGATTGCCGTGAATAATTTTATCAAGTTCTACCTCCAACAGGGAATCTTTGCGGTATTTCATCTGCTCCTCCGCAGAGAGACCTGCAGCCATTACCCAGTACCCCACAGCCATCGACAGGACATCCAACCTGTCATCGTGGACCAATGAACCCCTATCTCGGGACAACCGAGTCATCTGATGGAATAAGCGATATTGGTTCTGTTTCTCGGGTGACATTGAATGGGTAGACTCGTAGTCATGATTGATTAATGTGGGTGAGACAACAAGCTTATGCTGATTCATTACTGGCTCAAGGGTGTCAATGATTCGCTTCTCCTTTTGGATGTTGTGACGGACCTCCTCTGTTGTGACGGGATAGATTTTCCGGAGATACGGCTTGAGAAGCTCAAGAAACATCCCGTCCCCAAAATTAGATTCTATGAGGATAAGATTTACCTTGTGAGCCTTGGCTTTGTTTGTGAGTTCTTCGAGAACATTCTGGCCGTATCCACCAGAGATACCTCGGCATTCCTGAACATACATGAAGCTGTTCAGAATTTTAACAATGGCGTAGGCGGTTTCGTCCGTTCCTCTACCAGACGGGTCAATCGCCATAACTGACCCGGCGTATTCCAGCCAGTCCCCGTCGATTGCCATTGGCTTGTGGTAATGGTCTCCAGCGAACCCCACATTGGGCAGGTCCTTGGCGACATACTCGATATCCCCCGTCCATATCAGCTTCTCTGGAGCTTTCTCCGGGTCTATATCGAAGACAATCAAATCCTTGAGCTTGAGGGGATACCTGGAGTCATCTTCCAGACTCGGGTCAAGCATGAACTGTAGAGCGAACCCTGAACGGCCATAACTAGCTTCCCGTTCCTCCAATTCAAAGTGATTGAATCTCTTGGGGTCCGTGGGTTTCCCCACTACCTCAATGTCCTCTGTCATCTCCTCTACGAGCTTGGGAGCGAGCTGGTCTCCATAGCGTCTCCTCAGAGCCTTTTTAGGGTATCTAGCGGGCCATATCCTGGTTGTATAACCCCTATCCGGCAGATTGTGATAGAGGCTCCCAGCGTCCGTCTGTGGCGTTCCTAGAAAGACAATCTCTCCACCGGGTTTGATGATGGCTTCAAACTCCTTTACAAGCTCTCCAAGCTTGTCACGCATACCTTGCGTTGCTGAGTTGTTCAGCGATTCAACATCGTCTGCCACGATGAGGTCGGCACGAGACCCGGTGAGTTGCCCGGTGATGCCGACTGACTTTACGGAGGGGGCGTGAGCTGCTGTCGCTGGACCGACATCAAAGGCAAGCTTGCTAGTTCTTTGGGACTCTTTGGGTTTGAGATGTTGGAGAATGGGCATCTCCCAAATCAACCTCTGAGTGAATGTCGAGAAATCGTCGGCCCGTGACTTGGAGGCACTAACGACCAGAATCTTCTTCTGAGGGTCTAGCAGCAGCTGCCAGACAGCATAAGCACTTGTCAGGAAGCTCTTGCCTACGCCTCGGAAAGCACAGATGGTCCGTCTGCGGGGACCACCTTGTAGGTACTCCGAGATGTCGTACTGAACCGGAGTAGGTTCCGGTAGCCCAAGATACTCCCATACTAGATAAACGAAGTTCCGGAAATCGTGGAGTTCCTTCGGAACTCTAACAGGCTTCCGCTTGGTCATCTACTTCAGGTTGAAAAGGCACGACATGGGCGAGTTCGTACAACGGACTTTCTGCTTTCTCGCTGACATCGATACCGTTATCTTTTAGAAATCTAACAGCTACACCAAGTTCCCCGGCAGTTGCTTCGCCGGACACAATTCGATTTATAAGTTCTTCAGCAGTAAGCTGATGGAGTTTTTCAAGTAGTTCTTCAGATACAGACATGGTTATTTACACTTCCCGTTTCAAAGAAGCGGCTCGAATCTTATCAGAAAGGGTCCCTCTCCCGTTACCCCACAGGATAACTAGACCGAAGAACATGGAGGGATGGGGGTCTTGTGAGATATTGGAATGCCCCGACAGGTTTCTTCTACGCATCAATGGCAGTATCCCCGACGATTATGCGTTGTTGATTTTGGTTCACGAGTGGGGTCATGCTCTGGTGTGGGATGAGTGTCCGGACGAGTCTCCACATGGACCAATTTGGGGTGTAGCTTTCAGCTCTGCTTACGAAGCTTTATTCGACGCTTGAGCCAGTCCAGGGGGGATGGGGCGAACAAGCTCAGTATCCAAATAAGCACTCCCCAGAATATGAGCATGGGGAAAGCATCCACCAGCTTCCCGAGAAGTCCCCATCCAGTCTCCGGTTGAGGCATGATGATTTCTCCGGAGGGGAGGACCATGGGAGTCACGGCTGGCTTCTCAAAGGATTCAGCGATAACGGTCCCGCCAAGGGAACCCGCAGCACCACCTAGTGCCGCTCCACCGGGACCCGCTAGGGAACCAAGTGCCGCTCCACCCGCAGCTCCTGTTGCGGAACTAAGCATTGAGCAGCTCGTTCCGAGAAGGGCCAATAAAGTTAGCTTAAGCTTCAGCAAGGATTGTGACTACGTAGGAGATTAGTGCTGCGATGACTACGCAGCTCCCGACAAGAACAGACTTGGAGTTCTCCAGAATCCTCAGACGGGAATCGTGTTGCTCCAGGTCCACTCTCGTGGTCTTCTGTTGGGACATTAGAGCATCCACCTTTCCCTCCAGCCTTCCCAGAGCCAGCAGAATCTCTTTGTCTTCTACAGCCATCGGCCATATTACGGCATGGCCGGATAAGAGATGGACAGGTCCGGCAAAGTGATTTTGATTTTGATAATGAAACTCAAAGTCATCGAAGCTCCTTCATTGTCCCCAAGGGTCGTGGAAGCTGGGTCCGTAAGAGAGGCGTTCCCCATCGTTGCCGTGGTGATTTCTCTTTGACTTGTTCCGCTGCCTCCCATGTCATCTTTTCCGAATGGGCGGCGACCTCTTAGGTCAGGAACATTGAATGTCGTGGACCCATCTCCAACTCCATAGGTTGTTCCCAGGACCGTGAACAGCTTCGCATAAGTTGTTCTGGATACGGCTTGTCCATAGCACAACGCCCAACCATCGGGAGCGGCAGCTCCTGCATAGGCGATGACGGAACCCACGGGAACTACAACGGCACACTTCTCTTTGAAGTCGCCCTCGATGATTTCTTCTTGGAGTTCAGTCATTGCTTATGCGGGATTCAATGTAACAAGGTCTGGTAGATACTTGAAATCATCTTGTGGCATGCCATAAACCCAAAAAGCAAGCCTATCGTTGTTATCCCAAGAGTCCTCATCAGTATGAGTGAGGTAGAAGGAGATTTCATTACCCGAAGGGTTATAGACCACCGAGCTTATGCTAGTACCCATGCTTGCCGTGCCTTGGTCATAGGCAATGGTCCGTGCAAAAATCTGGAACATAGGAGTACCATCATTATTAGCTGAGAGATTTGCCATTTCAGTAACTCCTGTGCCGTCATAATCAGACCGTACCCCAGCGGTTCCCATGTAGGTACTATCACCGAGATATAATGTATGGTCGAGGGTGATTTTTGAGGAGGTATCGCCAGCACCCTTCTCCGCACTCGTACACCCGAAGTCATGTGTTAGCGTCCTGAAAGCGTTGCCACTTCCCGAAGCGTGTAATATCCCCCCAGAAAGGAGTTTTGCACCTAAGAAGGGGGCTCCGGTGGAAGCGATTGCTCCAGTAACCGTTAATCCCCCAGTAACAGCCAAGTCCCCGGCAACATCCACACTCTTGTCTGGGTTTACTGCGAAACATTCAGCATCAGCCGCATCTCTTACTTGAAGGACGGGGGTGGAGGCAGCTTGACCAGAACCTCCGTCTACACGGAGCTGGACATAGGTACTTTGGTCTTCGGTTCCCGCATACCCGCCGCCAATGCGGAGGAGTGTGGCCGAGGGAGTCGCAGTTTCATCTAAAGCGAATTTAACAGCATCTCCGGAAGTCACAAACTCAGCTAAGTTTACATTGTCGGAGACTTGCCCAGTACTAGCTTTTATAAACAGCTTGTTACTGGTTCCATCCTTGACAATCTGGACGGGGAAAGCAGCCCCGTCTGTGGAGAGTAGCTTTAGACCGCCGTCTTTATCCACAGAAGCTAATACAGCGTCTGCGTTGGTCTTCCAGTCCTGTAGATTTACGGATTGTGATGAAGCTCCTGTAACAATAGCTGGAACTATTGCATGAGAGTGTTCCCCGGTAGTCCTAAGTGCTAAAAACCTTCCTGCTCCAGCAGAGGTTACATCAGCTTTAACAGCTCCAGTATTATCCTGCCACTCTTGAAGGTTATCTGTTTGGTCAACAAAGCCCCGGATAGTTAATCCAGTTTTGTCAGCTGCTGCTGCGTTGATGTGTGTAGCAGCGTCTGCGTCAACCCCTTGGTCAGCATCCTGATTAACAACTAGGGTGCTGCTCATGTCTACAGCTCCAAGGTTGCTTACCTTGAACTTCTCATTATCGTCAGAATCTTTTAGAAGAAGTAGGTCTGCCGTCTGTCCCGCATACCCTTGAAGAATCAGGGGAGTAGCATCAGCTTGTGAAGCCGTAATCTGAAGGTTGCCATCGATTGCGGATTTTGAAATGCCCATGTTCTGAGCGACAATGTTTGTACCGCTCGGAGGACAGTTCGTGTTGTCTTCATTCTGAGGGAACGCACCAGCTTCAAATTCAAGATAGTACTTGCCAGCAGCTTGGTCCTCGTAGACCTTGAAGTCTCTAATGGGTTCACCCCCCTCATAGGAGGGAGCTTGTAGCGTCCCGCCTACTTCGACGATGTATAGCTCGTTAGCAAGTCCACCGGGGAGCGGGTCAACCAGTTCAAACTTCTCAGTCGTTCCATTCGCAGGACCGAACTTCCAGGCTTGAGCAGCCGCAACACCATTGAAGATGGCTTGCGTATCTACATAGTCCTTGGTGACAACATCATTGGCGGCGATAGCCGTGGCGATGTTCTTCATCCGCTTGCTTTCGCCATCCCAGATACCATCGTGGGATTCCTT
>Ga0208315_1001855_pt1 | contig 10134 bp, 6 predicted proteins | sample MalvireepMed_215_FD_184239 | JGI IMG/M metagenome (GOLD analysis project Ga0208315, IMG submission 184239) | Marine viral communities from the Global Malaspina Expedition - Malaspina viral metaG DeepMed_215 (SPAdes) (version 2) | ecosystem: Environmental > Aquatic > Marine > Oceanic | place... | reverse complement strand
CCATAAGCCCACCTTCTTGAGCTTCTTTTCTTTTAGGTGCAATTCCATACAATTGATTTAAAGCTATTGATCTTGCTGATCGTCCATCCTGATACCCAATTCTTCCGCCTTGAGCTGCATAGTAATCTCGATTTAAATATGGATATTTTGATTGAGCAACATTACCAGCTTGAACTTCTTTTCTTACTCCAAGAAGATCTAAGCTTTTTCCATATTTTCCAGTACCTGGATGAACATCAGTTGGATATTCTTCTCCTTGAAATAGGAAAGGACTTGCTGATAAACCTGCTGCTGCCCAGAGAGGATTAATACCTTTTGCCCAGTTCAAAAGACCACCTTTATATTTTGTGCCTCCCGCTGTACCGAAAGGTGTTCCAAGTAATTTACTTCCTAAAAATTTTTTCCAACTTGCTCCTTTACCTGCACCAAGAATACCACTAAATCCTGTACCTGGTATTCCAAAACCTGCCATCCCTAACAACGCAGCTTTACCAATCGGACTTTTTAAAACTTTGCCAACAGCTTTTGCTGCTTTGCCAAGTGCTTTTCCAACACTTCCTAAAAAATATCCTTTTCTTCCAGTTGTGGAATCCATAATGCCACCGAAAGCTGCTGGTACTCTTCCACCTTCAGCCGCGGGCCATTGTTCTAGGCCTACCATAGACGCTGCTGCTTTTTGTTCTCGCATAAATTTTTCTTGTTCTGCAGTTGGATCTCCTCCAACATAATAATCTTTAAAAGGCGCTCCACTTGCTGCTGCAGCTGCTTGCACATTTGCAATCTGTTCTGCTTTAGCATCTTGAAAAGCTTGTGCTGATTCTGCTGCTGTTATTCCTTCTGGAACGATAGGTGTTCCAGGTACATTGGTTCCTGCATCACCGAGTCCTTCACCGCCGAGTCCACTTTCTCCACCACCGAGTCCACCAGTTGCATCTAAACCACGATCTAATGTAAGAACTGGATCTGCATCTATATATTTATCAAATTCATCTTTGGTAGCTGCACCTTCTCTATAGGCTATTTCTATATCTGGAAAACCATAAGGTCTTTCATCTTGTGGTCTATAACCAGGTTCCTGACCTGATCTTATTCTTAAAATTTTGTCTTGGTATTGTGGTGTATCCACATCATATGTTGGATAATCATACCCAAAATCATCAATCGTTGAGTAAGTAAGAGGTGTAGTACCTCTACCTATAATTGCAGGATGTTGTGAACCTGGTAGTGGTCCTGTAAGATTTACTGGTTGTGGACCTATAGTATCTGGTGGTCTTGTTCCCATTTGAGAAATGGGAGTTCCTCTAGCTCCAAGTATAGGAGAACTTGCTCCTGGTTCAGGTCCTGTTGCTATTGCTTGAGCTGCAGCTACTTGAGCTGCTTGAGCTTTAGCCTGTTCCACTGGATCATAATGTATATTACCTTGACCGCCACCTTGACCGCCACCTTGACCGCCACCTTGACCGCCACCCCAGCTACCTCCAGGACCATATCCACCTACAGGATCTCCTCCATTTAAACTTATAACACCACCTGGTCCTACGTTGGGTCCATCTTTTAAAGAGTTGTGTAAATCTTTTTTAACTAATAAATCTTTTTCTGCTTTTGTAATATAAGCTAATTCTGTTTTAGGATGATCTGGTGCAGATTGCCAGTGTTTTGGAACAGTAACCGTTTCTCCATCTTTATATCCCAGTCTCGCGATTCCGCCTTCGGCCATCTTTGATTCTGCCATAATTTGTTCTACAAATTCTCTAAATGATATTGGTGGAAGTCCTTGTTCTTCCATTTGAAAAACGTATTTATTATATTCGTCTACTAACATAGGATCAGCAGAAGCCATTAACATTTGGTCTGGAGATTTAGGTCCTTGATCACCTGAATAGGTGATGTCCGATGCTCCCGTGTTTAGTGATGATATTCCTGTTCTATCTATAGCCATAATTTTTTATGTGTTAATTTTAAAGGCAGGAATTTCACCTGGGTTTATAATATTACTTGTTTTCCACAAGTAAATCAAGCCTATGTTGTAACTACTCTAGGTTTAATTTCAAGCGCAGACAATACGACATGTAGTCTATTAGCCGTTGCTGCGGTTACTTTTATAATTTCGCTCTCTGCGACGACTAGTGGTGCTGAAAGCAGTTCTGATGTTCCACTGGCCGAGATTGCTTTAACGTTAAAAAGACTGAAAACAGCGCTATCCGTATCGGTTAAAGTCACTGTTATTGTATCCGCGTTTCCTGAATCTTCGGACACGAGGATTGATTTAATAACAGCGGTTGTTGCTGTGGGTACAGTGTACAAAGTCGTAGCCGACGTACTCGTTAAATCTACTTTTTTATTTACAAATGTATTAGCCATTATGCCATAAAGAAGCTTTCCGCTTCTGCCTCTTCTTTTATATCCTGTTGAAAGGATGTGTTTAATTTTTGTACAATACTATCAACGTCTCTAACAAATGATTGTTGTATTTGTTGATCGTATTTTTCTAGTGGTTGTGTTAATGATTGTACTATTCTAGCCATTACCTTCTTCCATCCGCTTGTATATCTAATCTAAAAGTTCCAAGTTTCCAGTGTTGTTGAGTACTGGTATTGTCAACCTTTAAAGATATAGCACGAGCTCTGGCACGTGTATCTATTTTTGTTGTGCTTGTAGTTGTAGTAAAAGGTCCAAGTGATGAACTAGCTTGCGCATCCGTTGGATAATTTTTTAAATTTAAAGTCACTCTTGCATCTCCAGTTTGTTGTAAAAAGTCTGGAAGCACTCTTCTAATTTTCATTATATATTCGCCGTCTCCTCTGATATCTGCTCCACCTTGCTGTGTTCTTGATATATCAAAATCACCAGATTCAATACTTGCTGAAATACCAGTCCTTGCTCCGGCTTTAATTTGATCTTGTCCTGTTTCATGTTCATAGTAAATTGTAACACCATCCGTATTACCAACGGTAGTGTCACTGGTTGCACTTGAGTCATATTCTGTTGCATGTGGTTTTCCAAATATATGTGAATCAGACCATGTTGATCTTGCTAGCGTACTCGTAGTCCATACAGGTCGCTCCGGTGTTGAGTCCATATAATTATATGTAACCGATCTATTGTTAGATGCAGCTCCACTACCTGGATAAAACCATGTGACTTCACCAAATAGATTGTTTAATCCTGCATAAATATGCTGTCTAGGAACTGTATTAATATCATCGTAAACATAGTCTTCAACTAAACATGCTAGTGAATCTAGTTTACCAGTGTACCTAAAGAAACCATTTTCTGACATCCAGTATGCAGAACCATCTACTTCAACAGCTGCATTCTTTCCAATCAATCCACAGTTTGTTCCAACTTGTTGAAATGAAAATACGAAAGGTGCGCCAACAAATCTCATAATAAATAAAGATGTATCGGTCCAAATGTAAATTGCATCCCGACCTCTTATCGCTGCAACGATCCGTGTTCCGTCGGCCAGTCTTTGTGTGCCAGCGGTATTAGTTGCTGAAGGTGTATACGAAGTTGATGCATTAATTGATTCTTGATCTGACCAACGTATATACATATCATCCTGTGTTGATGTAGTTCCAATAGTGGTTTCAGTACCAAAGAAAACTAAGTGTCTATCGGGAGTGGATACTAAAGTTTGTGTCGCTGCTGTTGGTGCATTGGCAACGATTGTGGCTCTTGTCGATGTTGCACTATCAGCATCTGAATTCCATTCAAAAGTTGCACCATCAAATATAGTTGCAATCAATTTATTTCCAAAATTATCCAATGACCATAGACCAGGAGCCGTTACAATGTCTCCAGTTTGCGATGCACCCCACTTGGTATAGTCAGATGCATCGGTAACTGTTGCTCCATCAGAGTGTGAAGCAGCTGTTGTGTTATCTGATCCTCTTGTTAATCCTGATAAAGTATTTGTTCCAGTAGTATTCGTTGTATAAGCAATTCTTTCACTATCTATTAAAACCGTTCCTGATGAAGGCATGGATGATGAACTTGCTAAAACTATACTAGATGAACCTGAAGTTAATGCTCCATCTAATGTGTTAAAAACTTCTCCAGCAACAGTACCACCCCAAAGACCTAGTCCCCAACCAGCAGCTGATTCTTCAACCGCAGGTCCTATTGAATAAAAATGTTGAACTCTTATTCCACCTGATGTGGATGCTCCTGATCCACTTTCATTGGATCCCATTTCAATTGTAATAGTCGTTGAACTTGGAACAGTTGCTACCATAAAATTAGTATCGTCAAAATCATCAGAGTCAAAATTAGAATCAGTGATAGTAGAAAAATTATCCAAACGGACAATATCATATTTTGTAATATTATGATCAGATGCAAAAGTGATTGTAACTGTTGCATCGCCATTCGTTGTTGTAAAAGCGCTGGTTAATGTTGTTGTAGCTTTAATCGGAGTAATGTCATAGAAGGCTCCTCCAGAATATATATATAAAAATCTATTTGTACCTAATGCAGCGTATTTAATACCACTAGCATTAACAAAATGGTGTAAAGCTGTATTTCTTCCTGTAAGAGTAGCATCTCCTAACTGAGCCCAGCCACCTATTTTTTCAGGTGAACCATATCTAAAACGAACATAATCACCGTCAACCCATTGGCCCTCGCCGCCCGTTGCTGTGACTTGTTTGTTAATTCCAGGTTGAAATCTTAATTTTTGTAGCATAATTATCTTGCGTTGTTTGGTACTCCTTTTGAATTTACGAATGGTTGTTTTGCAAAAGCCATATACACATAAGTTCCACCTGAAGCATTCCACCCATTACCTGAATCTCTTATTTTAAAACCATTGGATAAAAAATCAACCCAAACATTAGTGCTTTCGGCAGTATTTGCATCAGCTTTTGAAAATGTGTTAATAACATTAAACGTACTTCTTTTTGCATCACTTATTACCCAATTATTTCCAGTATCAGCTCTTCTAACCATAAGAAAAGCTGGGCGCATCCCAGTGAAAACGAAGGTACCATTTGCATTCCCATTTCCTGTGTATGATTTAAACTTACTGTAGCCTTGCTTAGGTGCGAAAACATACGAAACCATTGCACTGCTATCATTTGTTCCTGTGTTAGTTCCAACTGAGTAGACGCTTGACGTGGGGTCCGTGTCATTCCATAAAGTAGCATCATCTTCTTTAGCATCATTTGTACTTAATCTTAGACCATGAGTATTACCATTAGCTATATGATAAACGTACCAATCATTAGTACCACCTGTTTCTTTTGAAATTATCATTTCAGGAACTGCACCCAAACCATGACCAATAGTTGCATTTGAACCTGAACCTGTAAAAGTATTAATACTAAAGCCAGCGGTTGTGCTAGCACTTGTTTTTGTTGTATTTATTGTACCATCAGTATTTGATGAACCAGAACCATTTGCTTTCCAGCACCAAGCTACCATTTTTTCTGTATTACCATTAATATCTCCTTGACTTCCTACTGTAAAACCATCACTCCCAAAAGCAGTTAAACTATTAGCATCAGTGCCTTCTGCGGCATTTGTATTTGAATGAATGTCTTTCGTAACTCCTCTAGCTGCATCAATTAAAAAATGCTCACCTGTAGCATCTCTATTTTTCATCCAAACCAAATCTGGTTGCATATCTTCCTCGCCGTCTAAAGTTTGTGCATGACCAGAGCTTCCGTTTCCAGTGTATAGCTCTGTCTGAAAATATAATTCTGGATTATCTATTGCTGTATAGGCCATTATCCGTACTCCGCCAAATTCTTTGAACAAAGAGAAAAATATCCCGAGGGGACCGCGTACTCAAAATTGCCGTAGCCATCTGCATCTGCGTTTCCTGATGAAATTGTAAAAGCTGGACAACCACCAAAGTTCCATTGACTTGTAACTGAATCAGCGTGTCTTTTTCCACTACCAAAATAATATACACCATCTCTTGTTGAGGCTACAGCAGTCACACTATGAGCCGCGCCTGTTCCTGTTGCTCCTGATTCAGGATCTCCACTATTTTGCCATGTACCATTTTTTGCAAAATACAACTTATTATTCGTGAGATCCAAAGCTATTGAAATAATGTCATTGGTTGTATAAGTATCTCCATAAGAAACACCATTACCATCATTTTTGGCATTACCATTTTCACCTTCATAACCCCAAGTATATTCTTCATTAGCTAAAACAGTTCCTATAGCTTTTGGAAGTTCACTTGCTACGCCTGTTATTGTTTTTGAAGAAGCTGCAGAATATTTAACTTCACAATACCATTTGCCTTTTGAAACAGCAAAAGTAGATGTATTATATGATTCCACACCAGAAGTGTCCATAACAACCTGGAGATTTCCTTCAGTAAAAGTAGAACCTTGATAAAAATTATCCAAAGGATTCATAACACAAAAATTATTAGTCGGTGTATCTGTAGCTTGATCTGTTGCGGCTAGACCACCTTCAGTAAAATCTGTTCCGCCATCAACCGCATTTCCAAGATTACCACTATCTTCAAAATCTAAATATACTCCATTAGTTCCTACTGATAATCCTGATACATCTATCGGTTTCCAAATTGTCGGACTGTCAGAATCATATTCACCAAAATTTGTAACTGCTGAAGCTGTTCCATCTATATAAACTAATTCTGCAATATAATGACTTCCTCTAATATTTCTTCCACCCATATCATTAACAAAGTGGGTAAAAGAAGTATTACCAAAATTAAAAGCCGCATCTTCATCTGGATAGCTCGATGTTGCAAAACTTGTTTCTTGTGTTCCATTAACATAAATTTTTATTCGGTTTGACGCTGTGCTTTCAGTTGTGTCAAATAAAATACAGATATGGTACCAGGCGGAACAATCACGAAAAAGTCTATTAGTAGTTACTTCATAAGTATAACCACTATTATAATAAGAACATTCTATTTTATCATCAGCATCAAAAAAAACCATTCTTGCATCATTATTAGCATTACCATCACCTGTTCCAAAAATTGGAGAACTTTGACCAAGTTCAACTCTTTTAACCCAAGCTGAAACTGTCCAAGTGGTATTAGAACCTGTTGATGCTATTGCTCTTGACATTTCAGCACTACCACTATCCTGAAACATACATGAGTTGGCTATTTCATAACCTGTTGAGGCTGTTGCTGTTGCTACATTACCTGGTAAAATTAAAGGCATTAACTCTCCAATGTTGGTAGTTCGCCTAATGGTCTAGTAACTGATCCATCCTCTTGTTCTGTATAAGTGTATAAAGTTTCAAGAGCTGGTGTATTACTAGCATTTGTAATTGCTGTTTCCATTTCAGCAGCTTTTGTTCTAACTGCTGCTCTATGATTAGTGATTGCACTTGGCACTGCTGTGCTTGCATCTGCTTTTCTAACAATATACCAATCTGTATCTTGTAATATTCCAGCAGCTTGTTGCTTAACTGTTCTAATTAATTTTGTTTTTAAACCTTCTGTTTTAACTTCTCCTTCAGTACCTAATCCATCACTTTCATCTTGTGCTGTAAATAAAGTATCTGCATGAGCTCTAGCAGTTGCTGAACCATAACTTGCTGTAATTTTTCCACCAGCAAAAGCAAATGATTGATTGGTATTGGTATACCATTGCTCATCTTTTTTATTTGTATTATTAAATTCTACTTCATAAATTCCAATAGCTTCTAATTCAGATTTGCTCCATAATTCAAATATTTTTCTTGAATAACGAATATCTCCAACAACTAAACCTTTTGGGTTATTTATAAGTTTTGTAATTGATCCTGATTCTACTAATCCCCACATATTATCTCCTATTAACTCTCACTTAAATTTAATGTTCTACCAACTTCTTGCCAAACTGCTCCGTTGTATCTAAAAATATGAATATCAGTTTTCGCATCTGTTGCTGTCTCCGTCGGTTCTGTCGACGCGGCGAATTCAAAAACTGTATTCCAGCCAATCGTATGACTTCCATTGAAATTTAATTCTAAACAAATAAAAGCACCCTCTACTGCATTACTTGGTGCAGAGAAAGTCGTATTTTCAGTTGTGATATGATAAGCATTTGGTTTATCAGAAGCATCCCAGGCAACAGCATTCGATGATGAAGTAATTGCTTGTTGAGCTACATTAGCAGCAGCACCAAAAGTCGCTATACCACCCGCTGACATATCTAAAGTTAAAGCTGTAACAGCAGATCCGCCATCATCACCTTTGAATATAATATCTTTATCTTGAACACTAGAAGTGATTACAGCGTCACTTGAGCTATTAGAAATATCTAAAATTGAAGTTCCACCAGATTTAAATATTACATTATTACCAGCAGCGTCTAATATAATATCTGCTGCAGCATCTACTGTTAAATTATTAGCACTGATAACTAAATCTGTACCATCACCTTCAATTTTTTCTGAAGCACCACCAAATACTATTCCAACATCATTTGGAATATGTACATCACTTGTTGCTGTTAAATTAATTTTAGCACCAGATGTAATTGTTAAATCTGTACTATCTCCTTCAATCTTTTCACCACTACCAAAAGTAACTCCAACGTTTGCTGGAATAACTACATCAGTTGTAGCTGTTAAATTAAGAGCAGCTCCTGATGCTATAGTTAAATCTGTTCCATCAGAAGAAATATGTTCACCACCAGCTGCATCGTATAAATATAATTTAGCTGCACCTCCTAAGACTAAATCATCTGTTGATGCGTCCCATAACATAAAAGCACTGGCTGCAGCACCAAAGAATTTAACATCATAACCTGTATCATCAACACCAACTGTAAGTGTTGCATCTAATTGCACAGCTCCATCAATATCAACGGCATCTAAGTTTGATGTTCCATCAATATCCATGTTGCCAGAAATGTCTAATTCTGTTGCTATAACTTTGTCATTAAATGTAGCTGCTCCTGCTTCACTACCATCAAGAGTAAGCATTGTAATATCAGAAGTAGCATCAGTTCCTTTAAATATAATATCAGAATTATTTGCTGTTGCATCAACTGTAATGTTTCCTGAAGATGTAGAAAGAGTGACTGCTCCATCACCAGCTGAAATATCATCTGCTGCTATACCCACACCACTTTGAAAATATGTTTTAAATGTTGTGACATTAGTCATTCTCATTGTGCCACCATCATTGGTAAGAATACCATCTCCATCTGCAATTGCTGTAGTACCTCGTGCAGTACCACCATCTATTAAATTAATTTCTGCTGCTGTTGCACTAACTGCTGTGCTTCCTAAAACTAATTGTCCATCAGGTATTACTATTCTAGCTGCACCATTTAAAATTAAATCATCAACAGAAGTATCCCAAGTCATGTTGGCACTTGCTGTGTCTCCGTAAAATATTATATCGTATCCTTGATCATTAGCACCAACAGTAATTGTATTATCTATCTGTACAGCACCATCAATATCAACAGCGTCTAAATTTGTAGTTCCATCTATATCTGCATTTCCAGATACATCTAATGTTGCAGAGTCTAGCTCACCTGATAAAGTAATGTTAGTAGCACCAGTAATTGCACCATCCATTGCAATAGCGCCGTTAATATCAATTGTTGTTGCAGCAATCTGTATTTCTGTGTCTGCTACTAAATCTAATTGGCCATCAGTAGATGAATTAATATATAAACCAGTATCTCTAAAAAGAAGTTTATTTGTTGAGTTTAAAGTTAAACCTGTTCCATCAGTGTGTGTTAAAGTTGTATCTGAGTCTGCACCAAAACTTAATACAGCAGAGTCACTTAATAATTTAACATCATCACCAAATACCGCATCTTTTGCTACAGATAATCCACCATCAGTTTGTAGTGATCCATCTGTTGTAGAAGTTGCTTCAGTAGTGTCGTCTGTTTTTACAATTCCACTAGCTGTTACTGTAGTAGCAGTTAATGCTTGCGCAGCAATTGTGCTACCTGCTTGTGCAGTAAAAGTATTTGCTGTAAATTGAAAATCATCAGCGCCTGCAATTTTAATATCTATTTGGTCATCGGTATCTGCTGTAATACTTGTATCCGCATCAGCATCTAAAATAAATTCATTACCATCTAGGTCGTGTGCTCCAGTTGATGAAATACCTGTATCAACCATGTTTGGATTAGTTGCATGATCAGCTGTGGCATAAACAATTTTAGTTCCTTTATCAGTGGC
>Ga0208315_1001848_pt1 | contig 10182 bp, 15 predicted proteins | sample MalvireepMed_215_FD_184239 | JGI IMG/M metagenome (GOLD analysis project Ga0208315, IMG submission 184239) | Marine viral communities from the Global Malaspina Expedition - Malaspina viral metaG DeepMed_215 (SPAdes) (version 2) | ecosystem: Environmental > Aquatic > Marine > Oceanic | place... | reverse complement strand
ATATTATTATCTATACAGACAAATGGAGTAGACCATGACAAACACACCGGCAATGGAAGCGGTGGAGCGGATGGCCGGAAAGCCGCTAAAACAGGCCATCATCGACCTTTACCTGGAGCATCGGGATCTGGGTGTCGTTGCTGAGAAGCTAGGTTGCTCCCGCCACTCCCTTTGGAATTGGCGGCTGCGTCTGGGCATCGGGGACGTGGATCTCAAGGTTGCGGTGCTAGAGGCGGATCGGAACCATGAGTGAGGCCCAGAGCCGCGCCGCCAAACGCAGGCATCAACGGGATTCTGGTGCCATCTGCCCCACCTGTGATGGCTCGGGTCGTGTATTGACTCTCTCAGCCAGGGCCATTGCAAAAAAAGGTGGCAACGCGAGCTACAGAAAAAGTCTTGATTCGGGGCAACTGAGCATGTCAGATCGGGGAAAACTGGGTGGTGCGCCAAGGCTCCTGACCGTGGCGGATTTGGAAGCGGGAAGACGTAAGGAGTATGCAGCACCGGCGGGCACTCGCAACCAGGCCACCCAGCCTCCCCGGTCTGGCACGAAAGCTTGATGACCCAGCTCCCAGCCATATCACGTGACGAGCCACCTGGCCGCCGCCGAGCTCACCGCCAGCGGTAAGCGTCAGACGCAGATGGATAGGTGCTTGGCCGTGGTGCAACACTCGCCGGGATTGACCGCTAAACACTACGGGGTGCTGACCGGGCTGGGTCATGTCGAGACTCAGCGGCGGCTCTCAGACCTCAGCCGGTTGGGCCAGATATCGAAAGGTAACCCCCCAGTATTATGGCGGCCGGCTCCTGGTCACCTGGTGGCCGATCCAGCAACAGGGGGAGTTGTTCTAATGCCAGGCTGGGTAGGCACAGACCGGCGGGTCTTAGCGAATATCAAGAGAGGCAATGCAGACCGGATTAGGGAGAGGGCACCAGCGGAAGTGGCATATTGGCAGGCGCGGTTGGCCGAGCCTTGTGACGACCTCATGCGTGAGTCGCGGTTAAAGAAGCTCAAGTGGTGGAAAAGTAGATTGCCGAAGGAAGGGGTCTGATGGACTGGATTGAAGGATTGGGGACCGTGAAAAAGGTTCAGGAGAACATCTTGGATGTCTCGGAAGACGGAGAGGAGACCACCGAACACGTTTTGACGCTGGTGTTCAAGGACCTTAGCCGGGCGGAGTATTTACGGTTTGTCCGGGCTCTCAAGCTGGAGCAGCACGTAGCCGTCACGGCTGCCTTTACTCAAGCTGAGATGCAGATGGATCCAATTGACCGCCAGGTTTCCCAAGCAATGGAGCCTCAAAGTTTGACTACAGCGAGTGGGTTCAATGTGGGGGACACTGTCCGGATTATAGCGACGGGTGAAACTGGCGAGGTCAAACGGATCCTCGTTGGTGGAAGCGGGCCGGAGTTCTGGGTGCCGACCGACGGAGAACCGTCGAAAGAATATTCTGCCAACGAATTGGAGGCCCTGTTATTCAAGCATTGGATGTCTCGGAAGACGGAGAGGAGACCAGAGGGCATCGTCAATGCTCCGATAGATCAGGAACCAGAGGCAAACCAGGAAAGCCTGGCGTCATCTGAGGACGATACCTCCGATGATGCCGCCAGCGATGAATGGCCTCCTGCGGATCCTGAACCTGACTTCGAGTGTTGTGTTGAGGTGCAGAACGGCACCGGCGTGGAGGAGACACTGGATTCCCATGCCGGCTTCGAGATTGGGGACCAGGTGGTTGTTAAGGGAACAGGTGAACCTGGGACTCTTTCTTCTATCAAGGTCCTTGAAGGTGGCGATGTCTACTTCTACGTGGACACCGGCCTGATCGTGGAACGTCTCTCCTACAACCAGATAACCAGTGTGGTAGCAGGGTTCTGATGACCTTCATCTGCTTTAGGTGCGGGAGTCGTTACCCGAACATGTTGATGTTGTTCGATTGTGTAGAGGCGCATCGAGCGGCAATTGCAAAGAGGTGGAATTATGACAATAGCCCCGGCGCCTACGACGGACCAGCCAGCGATCCCAGTGGACTTCGGGATCACGGAAACGGGAATCCAGACGATATTACGCCAGCTGGAGCTGTTGGAACGTCTAGTTAAAGAGGCTCTGCGTGAGGGCCAGGACTATGGCGTAATCCCCGGCACGGACCGCAACAGCCTTTGGAAGGCCGGCGCCGACAATATTATCGGAGCTCTGCGCTGCCACTCGGAACCACACCAGACTAGGGCAGTAGTGGATCCAGAAACCGGCTTTGTCCTCTACGAATACGAGGCGCTGATCAAAGTAAACGGGACGGGAGTAGTGGTTGCTCATGGGGTAGGCGCCTGCACCAACCAGGAAGTCAAGTACCGATACCGGGACGAGAAGCGCTCCTGCCCCAGCTGTAAATCCACCGCCATTATCAAGGGCAAAGAGGACTTCGGCGGCGGTTGGCTATGTTGGAGGAAGCAGGGTGGTTGCGGGGCTAAATACTCCGATGGAGACGAGGCCATAGAAAGCCAAAAGGTGGGGCGTGTGGATAATCCGGACCCTCTCGACCAGACCAACACAATCATGAAGATGGCCGAAAAACGGGCCGTCGTTGACGCCGCCCTAAAGCTCCCGGGAGTCGCCCGGTTCTTTACACAAGATCTGGAAGAGCTGACGGGTGAAGTGTTCACCGACGTGGTTAGTGAGGCGCCAGCTAGCCGATCCGGGAACGGCCACCAGCCCACATCTAATCCTGAGGCAACCGCTGTGGCTACGGGCGTCTGTTCTGAGCATGGCACCCAGTTCGACAAACAAGGCAAGCACCCCATTCACGATGAAGACGGAAACCTGATCGATTGGTGCAGAGGAGCGGCTAATGGCAACAGCAAGTGACATCGCTAGCGTATTGGAGAGTCTGACCGATGAGGTCCTGCTGCTTCAGCTGGAGAACACCCGGAAGATGGCCGATGACTATCGGGAGCGTGCTGGGCGTTTTGAGCAAGAGGTCTACCGGCGCATGGAGGAACGGGGTGCCACCGACGGCGGGGAGTATTTCTTAGCTTACCCAAGGACCAGGAGAGTGCTGAACCCTGACGAGATAGTGGCGCCGCTGAACGGTCAAATGGTGCTTATTGGAGTCCGGCAGGGATGACTACTCGGGTAGAGGCACTGAAAGCCCTTGAAGGAGTTCTCACAGACCAGCCGATTGCTTACCACCCGCTACTAGCCCGGGTGTGCGAATCAGTCACGACTGCCGTGTACCTGTCCCAGCTTCTCTACTGGGCTCCGCGGGCCCGGGACCCAGACGGTTGGTTCTACAAGACGGAGCAAGCACTCAGTGATGAAACGGGACTTACCCGACGTAATCAAGAAACCGGCCGACGCACTCTGGGGGAACTTGGAGTCCTCCAGGTTAGACGCCGGGGCGTGCCTGCGACGCTTTACTACAAACTGGACCTTGACCGCTTAGCTGAACTCATAGACCAATGTGCAAAAGGCACAACTAGTTCGGCGGAACCGAGCGAACTAGATTGTACGAACCGAGCGGACTTGTCTGTCGGAACCGAGCAGACTAGTTCGGCGGAACCGAGCGAACTATTAAAGGAAACAGAGAATACAGCAGAGATTACTACAGAGAGTACAACAGAGAAGGGCCATCAGCTCCAAAAACCAGAGTATTTCTCGACCCTGGAAAAGTTCGGGACGATCCGGCGGCTCAAACGGGAGGGCAAGGCCAGGATGGTCGCTTATGCCAGCGCCATGTCTGACAGGCTGGACCTCCAGGTTGAGGCGGATAAGTTTTACGACTGGCATGTTGCCAAACACCATGATGGACCGCTAGGGCCGGTAACGTCCTGGCGGAACTGGCTGGATAAGGCTTTAAAAATCGCTATGGAGAACCGGAGACGGGTCAATGGCAATCGAGCGGCCAATGGAAAGCCTGGGGGACATCCTGCATCGGATAGTGACGCAGCCGAAGACATGCGCCGACGGCAGCAACAAATGGCCAACGAACGAGGAGTTGCCGTTGGAGGAGTCCAGCCCGAAGTGCCCCATGTGTAAAGACTTCGGGTGGGTATCCAGGAATGTGCCTGTTGGTCATAGCGACTTTGGGCAGGCGGTTTCATGCGTGTGCCGGTCGGAGAGCTCAGGTGCGGATGAACGGCGCCGGCGGTACGCCAACCTACCGAACGCTGGCGAACCCCGGACCTTCGCCAACTTCACTCCGGTCCTGGGCGCTGAAGCTGCTTACGAGGCGGCCAAGAACTTCGCCGCGGGGGAGGGGGGTAATGCCTTCCTAGTCATTTGGGGTCAGAACGGCAATGGGAAATCCCACCTGGTAGAAGCCATTGGGCGGGACATGCTGGACCAGGATTACATCGTCAAGTACTTGTTCGCCCCGAGGTGGCTGGCCGAGCTCAGGGCGACGTTCGACACAGGAGCAGAGGAAAGCCTGGAACGCCTTTTCAGCAGCTACGAATCCGCCGATGTGGTGCTGCTTGATGATCTAGGACGGGAGAAGCCAAGCGAGTGGACCCGAGAGCAAGTGACCAAACTCTTAGCTCCCCGGTATGCCGACAATCGATTGATGGTCATCACGACGAATGATGATGAGCTCAGGACGGCGGAGAAGCAGGGACCTGCCATTGCGGACCGCTTATTCGATTTTGGGTCGGGGATAGTCCAGCCGGAGCACAACTCAGCCATCAGCTACCGGACCGCAAGGGAGTGGGGAGATGAAGACGCTACACGTAATCACTGAGGAAAGGACGTCGCCCGCCAATGATAGCCGGGCCCTGGAATATTACAAGAAGGCCCACCCGGATTTGGGCTGCGAGGTTACCAGCAGTAGTTGCAAAGTTTCTAAAATGACACCTACGTTATTTCCATTCCAAAAAGCCATTGTGGATTGGGCCTATGATTGTCAAAGGGCTGCGATCTTTGCGGATTGCGGCCTTGGTAAGACTCCGATGCAATTAGCGTGGCTTCGTAAGATTGGAGGTACCGGACTAATCATGGCGCCATTGGCAGTCGCTCAACAGACATGTTATGAGGCACGTAAGTTTGATTGGGAGTGTAAATATGTGAGGGATGCCGATGAACTTAGTAGGCCAGGTCTTTACGTGACGAACTATGAAATGGCTGATAACTTTCCAGCCGAGGTCGTTGATGCCTTAGTCCTGGACGAGTCAAGCATTCTGAAAAGTTGGGATGGCAAGACGCGCACCAAACTTATTGAGGGTTACCAAGACGTACCGTATCGGCTCTGCTGTACAGCGACACCTGCGCCTAATGACGTGACAGAACTCGGTAATCACGCTGAATTCTTAGGCGTTATGGCTCGGGGGCAGATGTTGGGCAGTTTCTTTACTCATGACGACTCTGATTGGAAACTAAAAGGGTGGGCTGAAGAATCGTTTTATGCCTGGCTGGCCTCGTGGTCAATGATGTTTGGGCATCCATCACAACTGGGCTTCTCTGATGATGGCTATCACCTGCCGCCGTTGACCGTGGAATCTATTTTAACTCCCGTTGATATGGCCGCTTACGCCCAACGCACAGGGCGACTCTTTGTCACAGGATTATCGGGGCTGGAAGGCCGGTTGACTGCACGGCGCCTAAGTCTGGACGATCGCATCAATCAAGCCGCTAAGATACTCAACGAATCAAATGAACAATGGGTAGTTTGGTGTGGGCTGAACGAAGAAAGCCGACTCCTAAAAAAACAAGTACTTGATGCTGTTGATGTGGAAGGGGCCGATTCGATAGAGGAGAAGGTTTGTAAGATCGGTCGATTCGTCAACAAGAGTGCGCGTGTCCTAGTAACCAAGGTAAAAATAGGCGGGTTTGGTCTGAACCTTCAAACTTGTCACAATATCATGTTTTTGGGACTGAGCGATTCATACGAGCAATATTATCAGGCTATCCGTCGTAGTTACCGGTTCGGTCAACAGCATCCTGTTAGGGTAGTCATACTTATCTCGGAACTTGAAAGGACGGTATTGGAGAACGTGCTACAAAAAGAAGTCGAACATAAGAATACTATTGACCGTGTCGCTGGAGCAGTGGCAGCACATGGGCGCCGCATCTTACAAGGAACCACACCCGAAACAGCCATAGCTATCAAGCAACCGCCTGTACAAACAGAGGATTACAATGTTATCCATGGCGACTGCCTGGAAGAAATGTCGGATCTCCCCGAATCCTCCGTCGATTTCTGCGTGTTCTCCCCGCCGTTTCTCAACTTATTTAGCTATACGGCTGACTCCCGTGACTTGGGCAACAAGAGGGACACGACAACTTTTGAAGAGGCTTATATCGAGTTCGCAGGGCACTTGCTGAGGTTGATGAAGCCGGGGCGTCTTGTTGCTACGCATGTCGCACAGGTACCGGCGAAGAAGGCTTACGATGGGTTTATTGGGTTGAAAGACTTCCGCGGACTGGTAATACAGAGCATGGTGGAAGCTGGTTTTGATTATCATGGGGATGTTACCGTGGACAAAAATCCTCAAGCGCAGGCGGTACGGACCCACAGCAAGGCCCTGTTATTCAAGCAATTGAAAAAAGATGCCTCTTGGCTGCGCCCTGGGTTGGCTGATTATATCCTAGTATTCCGTAAGCCTGGCGAGCCAGACATCCCGATCCATCCAGATATTTCCAATGAGGATTGGATTAAATGGGCCCATCCTGTCTGGTATGACATACGTGAGTCCGATACATTGAACGCCGCCGAAGCGCGTACAGAAAAGGACGAGAAGCACATTGCGCCCTTGCAATTGAGTGTGATTGAGCGGTGCATCCGGCTGTGGTCTAACCCCTCCGAAGTGGTCTTGAGTCCATTTATGGGGATAGGGTCTGAGGGATACGTGGCTCTGAAACAAGGTCGGAAATTCCTGGGCATTGAATTGAAGCCCGAATATTACCAGACAGCTTTGACTAATCTGGGTAGGGCTTTGCGTGAGCAGACTCAGCAAAAAATGGCGTTGCAATGCTAACAATCACGCTGCCGCAGATACCGCCAGCGGGGTGTTCTCAATGATCGCCGACGACTTAGTAAAAGAGCGTGAGCTTCAAGAAACGATCTTCAAGATCGCCAACCAAACCGGCTGGATCGTCGGCTGGACCCACGACGCTAGAAAATCAGAGCCGGGCGAACCGGATCTCCGCATGGTTCATCCTCTCTGGCACCGCGTTATCTTTGCCGAGATCAAGACTATGAAGGGTAAGTATACCAAGGGGCGTTGGAACAAACGCGGAACCCGGCGGCTTCCCGGTCAAGACGAGTGGGGCCAAGCACTTTCGGATTGTCCAGGCGTCGAATACTACTTGTGGCGACCGAGCGACCTAGAGGAAATACATAGGGTTCTAGGAGAGACTGGTGTTAAGAACTGAATGGGGAAGCCTGGCATAGATACAAGGAGGCCCCCGATGCGGACCGCACCTGACCACCAATGGACCCCGTATGATGAAACGATTGCTCAACTTAGTACTATCGTCAACAAGGATAAGAACGAGGCTTATCGCTCTATTCGGAAACACGGCCAACGTGATGGGTTTCTCGCCGCCATCAACTCGCCCGAGGTACAGGCGGTCGTAAAAGGTTATCGTCAACTATTAAATAATCACGCAGAGACACATTGGGGCAGTGGAGCTTGTAATTTTTGTTTGCCGTTAGCGACTGACCTTGCTGTGTTCGAGGCCCGCTTCGGGAGGCCGGAATGATGGTACTGTTTACCGACAAGGCCGGGCACCTTCACGCCTGCGATGTCTGCCAGAACGAGTACCGCTGCTGGTTTCGGGCTTGCGTAGCTTACCCGAGTCGGTGCTGGAGGCATGAATGGAAGCTGATCACTGAGATTACATAACAGGAGTTTGGCGCCCATGAATGAACAACAGCTTGTCCAAGCACCCAAAGGGTATATCTGGCGCTGGCGGACCAGGAATAGTCGCATAGCACACTTAGTTGTCTTGTATCCCGCTGGCAGCCGCTACTTATCAGGTATGTGGAGCCCGTGCGGGAAACGGATATCAGGGGACTGGCGGTCCTGGGAAGTCGGCGGAGCCGGGATTCAGCCCTGCCCAACCTGTGCGTTCAGCCACGGACTCTAGCTAACCCAAGGAGCGTGTGACCATGGAACAACCGATAGTTACCTTTAGTCTAAAAAACCTGCAAGCCCGCATCAAAGATACCTCTCACGGTGACGACTGTGCTCAGATGGGCCTAGACGTACTCTTTGGAGTAAAAACTTCTAGAGACATCTACCATTCGGAGGATATCGAGTATGGGCTGATGGTCGCTTTGGAACAGGCAACCAACGCCATTGAGACTGCTGCTGGTCACCGTGTCAAGGGGAGGAAGCCCGATGTGCAGATTATGGAGGAAATCTTCCGAGAGGTCGGACCACTGCACGTTACCGACCTTGTGCCAATAGGTCAGTCGAGAGGCATGGCTTTTAATGGGAAGAAAAAAGCTTCTCTGCAAGCCAGAGACAAACTGGTTGGGTCCAAGCGATTCCACTTGTTCGGCAACAATGTTTGGGGACTACCGGACCAGGAACTACCACGATAGGAACCAACAGAGGCTTCCTGATGGCGTATGAGGCTGACCGCGAATCAACGTAGGACGAAAGGAGAGAAGAGCCCTTGGACTGAGTACCACCCCAGCACCGTAGTGGCCTCCGTTCGGCCCCGAGGGATGAAGGACAAGCCTCGAAAAGACGTTTTGCGGGCTGGGGTCCAGATGCTGTATGGCCGAGACCTGGGGACTCTGGATCAGAATATTATCGACGCCATCGCCGTGGGACACTGCCATATAGCCAAGGTGCGGCAGGCGGCGATCATTAGTGGGGAGGCTGGGCGCTGGAGCCGGAATCCTATTTCCAACTATTGGAACACGAGGAACTTCAGGAGGCCAGGGAGGCTTCAAGAAAGGCACAGAATTCGGCAAGAAACGCCTTTTGGATCTCCGTAGGGGCCCTTCTTGTCACATCTGCGGCTGTAATTACAGCAGTGTTCGTCCAGCCTGATATCACCATCGACCCAAGCCAAATCAACGATTTTAAGGAATTCATTGGCGAGCAATTCTCGGGCTCCCAGTAACGATGCCGTATAAGGCCCCTACACCATGTAATCAGCCCCGTTGCCCACGCTTGGCCGCCAGAGGCGGTCGGTGCTTCGATCATCAACTAGGCGCTAGGCCCAGCCCGACCCGGCGTGGATACGGTTACAAGTGGGAGAAGATACGAAAAGAACATCTAGCGATGGAGCCCTGGTGCCGGAGCTGCGGCGTCCCAGCGACGGACGTAGACCACATCGTCCGACGGGATCGGGGCGGCAGCGATGACCATTCGAACCTCCAATCGCTGTGTCACCCGTGTCACTCAAGGAAGACCGGTAGGGAGGGGAGGTAGATGGCTAAACACTATATGGACCCAGATACTTGCTAAGAAGGTCATTGCTACAAATGTGCACCTGAGGAGTTTCCGTCCAGAGTACAAAAGAACATTCCAGACCTGGACGAGATAGCCGTCGCCTGGGGCGACATCCATTACCGGGTGTTCCTAGATGGCGAGGATGTGAGCAAGCGAGCCATTCAAGCCAGGCGAGGCGATCCCGGCATGGTCGTCCAATATTCGGAGGGCCCAGATGGAGCTCTTTGCCGTTGTCCATGCGGGGAGGGAGCGATGGAAGTCGTGCTGACCGGCGTCGTTGACTGGGAGAGAATGGAGACTCAACAAGGGCAGGCGGCGCTATGACCCAGAGGAATGGCGGACAAGCCCCGGCGCAGCTGGAACCGGAAGTGGCAGATGCACTCGAAGCGTGGCTCACCGCCCTGTTGAAAGAACGCTCTGGGCGCGGAGTTGAAGGCGTATTCATAAGTAACACTGGCCGCAAGATTGACACCACCTATGACATGGTCGCCATGTTCGAGGCCGTTTACGAGGTGGCCCCAGACGCCATTGCCCGGATGCTTCAGGCCGGGGCGGCGGGATTCATTCGGGAACATACACCGAGGGAACCTCCCATCGGTGGCTAGGAGCGGCAGGAATAGTGGCTATTGAGCCGTTGGCTCGTATCATTTGGGCTAACCCCACAACCGGCGAAAGAGGCCAGGGTGGATGGATTGATTACTCTTTGGCCAAAGCATGGCTTATGCACTGCCGTCCCATGTTCCCCGGTTTAGTTCATTGGATGGAAATGCAAGATGTGCCCAG
>Ga0208315_1001846_pt1 | contig 10185 bp, 5 predicted proteins | sample MalvireepMed_215_FD_184239 | JGI IMG/M metagenome (GOLD analysis project Ga0208315, IMG submission 184239) | Marine viral communities from the Global Malaspina Expedition - Malaspina viral metaG DeepMed_215 (SPAdes) (version 2) | ecosystem: Environmental > Aquatic > Marine > Oceanic | place... | reverse complement strand
GAATTAATGGGCTGTCATCTCACGGCCAGTTACCAGAACGAATCACTCGAAACCATTCTTGGCAGTATCATCTATGCCAAGAAAGACATGCAATACAAGTTCAAATCTGAAGACAAAAAGAAAATCAGCTTTTCCGGAAGCTGCAATGAATAAAAACAGAAACTAATCAAGCTAGAATAATGAACAAAAACTCAATATGGGGAGCTCAGTGGAGCGGAAAGGGCTGCCTGTTAACTAACATGTTTTCAACTAATTATGACTATTCACAACCATTTAACATTGCGTGAAACTATGAAATCAAAAACTACCAAGCGATTTGTGAAAATGTCGCTTCTCACAATTTGTGGCCTGGTGCTGTTCACAGGTGTCAATTCGCTTTTGGCGAGTGATACCAGATGGCAGAAGCTGGAAAGCTACACTGTAGACCTATCGCTAAGCGATGCATCTATTGTAGATGTAATTAAGGAGATTGAAGATCAAACTTCATTCAAGTTTGTTTATGGTCGGAAAATTTCCAGACTAAAGAACGCCTTCAATATCAACAGTGAGGAAATCTCTTTGAGAACAGTACTTGAATTGATGGCAAAGGATGCTAATGTCTCCTTTAAAAGGATAAGCAATACAATTTCAGTTGGTTTGGAAGAAAGAGTAATTCTGCCAGTAGTAGAATTACAAACCAAGGTAATTACCGGTCAGGTAATAGATGAGGAAGGTATTTCCCTGCCTGGAGCAACGGTTAGGGAGAAGGGAACTGCCAACGGTGTTATTACCGATGCACAAGGTAGATTCAGTCTTGAGGTAAGCGATAATGCTACCCTTGTTATTTCCTACGTGGGCTTTGTTCCTCAGGAAGTAGCAGTAGGCAACCAAACCAATATAGTAGTAACCCTGACAGCAAATATTAGCCAACTGGGAGATATAGTGGTTGTTGGTTACGGAACTCAAAGAAGGGCAGACGTTACCGGTTCAATTTCATCGGTTGGACAGGAAGAATTCAACAAAGGAGCTGTAAGCAACCCAGGGCAATTGTTGCAAGGTAAAATTGCAGGTGTCAATGTGTCGATGGTTAGTGGTGAGCCAGGTGCCTCTCAGAATGTGATTATTCGTGGTATTGGTAGTTTGAGATCAGGTACCACTCCATTGTATGTGATTGATGGCTTTGTTCTCGACAACAGCGGCACTGGTGTTGAAACCAACCCCTTCAACTTCATTAATCCCGAAGATATCGCATCAATCGATGTGTTGAAAGATGCTTCGGCAGCAGCAATCTATGGTGCCAGAGCTGCAAATGGAGTAATTGTGATTACCACCAAAGAAGGCAAGGCTGGAAAAACCCAGATCAACGTTACCGCAACCACCGCCATTTCAACTTTGAGCAAAAAGGTGGATGTTTTTAGTGCAGATGAGTTCAGACAACAAGTGGTTTCAGAAGGTGGAACCCTGTTCGATGCTGGCGGAAATACCGATTGGCAGGATGCGCTTACCCGTACTGCGGTAGCCAATAGAATCAACGTAGCATTGAGTGGTGCCAACCAGGATATGTTCTCTTACTATGGTTCATTCGGGGTCGATGATCAGGAAGGTATTCTAAACAACAGTAACCTGAAAGTTTATTCAGCCAGGGTGAATTTGAATCAGAAAGCACTGGAAGGCCGATTGAATATTGATGCGAATATTACAGGAACCAGAACTGAAAACAACAGACCGGATGCAGGATCAATGGTAGTGGATATGCTACAGCTGAACCCAACAATTCCGATTTATACCAATGGAGAGCCAACAATGCTGGATGATATGCTGAATCCAATGGTGAGAAGCCAATTGTACCTGGATGAGGCCATCAACAATAGAATTCTGGCCAATATTGCCCCTTCCATTGAATTGATCAGTGGCCTTACTTACAAGCTAAACCTTGGTTTGGATTACTCTGCCACCAACAGGGATATTCAGTGGACTCCTTACGCACTTCTGGCAGGTATGGAAGATGGTTCGTTGAACACCATTTCAACCACCAACCAAAACACCCTGATTGAAAATACGCTGACGTACAAGCTGGAAATGGACAGACACAGCCTCAACTTTCTGGCAGGTCACACCTATCAGGAGACCATTCAGAAACAAAAGAGCCTGAGCATGAGAGGTTTTGCTGATAATGGAATTGAGCCGAGATATCAGGACCAGATCAGCAGCACCGACCTTCCGACCACGCTATCCTCTTTCGCTTTGAAGAATGAACTGCAGTCGTTCCTGGGTCGTGTTCAGTACATCATGGACGACAAATACATGGCTACAGTGACCATGAGGGCTGACGGTTCTTCCAAGTTTGGTAAAAACAACAAATACGGATATTTCCCATCACTAGCCTTGGGTTGGAATTTAGACGAAGAGACTTTCATGTCGAATAGCCCGTTCAATACGCTGAAACTACGTGTAAGCTGGGGACAAACTGGTAATCAGGAGATTCCTTCTAAAATTACCCTTTCAAGCTATACAGACAGCAAAGCAGACAACGACACTTATCCGTTGGACCCAAATGCCGATACGCTTGATGATTATCCTTATGGTACCATTTTTACGCGTTTGGCCAACCCGAATATTCAATGGGAGGTTTCAACCCAGTCTAATATTGGTATCGACTTTGGCCTGGTGAGCAACAGACTATCGGGTACCATTGATGTATTCAGAAAAGTTTCTGAAAACATTCTGTTGGAAGTAGTTCCAGCCGATCCGATTCAGCCAACGGCTACTTACTGGACCAATATTCCTGAAATGGAGATCAGAAATACAGGGGTGGAATTGACTCTTGATTATTCAGGAGAGCTTGGCCAGGACCTGTCATTCAGCATTGGTGGTAACCTCTCATATATCAAGAATGAAGTGGCCAATTCACCTTATGCCGTACTGACTACTGGTGCTGCGCAGGGTGCAGGTCAGACCGGTGCAACCATCAACGGCTACATCAACGGACATCCGATTGGAGCATTCTATATGAAGGAGTTCATTGGTATTGGTTCAGATGGATTGAATCAGTTCAGAGACACCAATGGCGATGGCCAGATCCTTGAGAACGATCGTACAGTTGTTGGAAGCGCCCTTCCGGATGTTCTGTATGGTTTCTACCTCAATTTGAAATATAAAAACTTCGACTTTGGTGCAAACTTCAATGGAGTTTCAGGCAACAAGATTTTCAACCATACCGCCCTTTCTATCTTCAACAAAGGAGCTTTGACCAACTCCTTTAATACTACAGACTTCGCCATTGAATACGAGAATGAGGCAGTTACCAACTCCAATGAGGTTTCTACGAGATACCTCGAAGATGGCAGCTTCCTTCGTTTGAATAACGCGACCCTGGGCTACAACCTTAGACTAAGTGAGAATGACTTCCTGAATTGGGTAAGCAATGTTCGCTTCACAATCACAGGTCAGAATCTGTTTGTTCTAAGCAATTACTCAGGCTATAACCCTGAGGTGAATACCGGAAATTCAGTAGGTGGTGTTCAGACTTTCGGTATCGACCGATTTACCTACCCAACCCCAAGAACCATTGTTTTTGGACTTAACGTAACATTCTAATTATCAAAATATTATCATGAAAACTAGAATACTAATTTTCTTTCTTGCATTCAGTATAATTAACTGGAGTTGTACCGATTTAGAAGAAGAAGTTCTTGACGAATCTCTTTCAGGTAGCGGTTTGGCAGAGGTCATCAGCGGATCTATTGCCCCTGCATACGGACAGGTTTCATGGACCTGGAGACACACGAATTATTATGGACTTCAACTCATTGCGGCAGACGAAGCCATATTGCCATACAGAGGTGGAGTAGATTGGTTTGATGGTGGTAAATTCCTTGCCACTCACCAGCACCTGATAACACCAAGCAACGATTTGGTGGGTAGCTCATGGAACGAGCTTACCAAGAATATTTCCAGAACACTTACTGCTATTGAGGTTTTGACCCCAATGGCAGAAGATGGAAATAATGAAGCCGCAGGAGCTCTCTATGAAATGAAAGCCTTGAGAGCTTACCTGAACATGTTGATGCTGGATAGCTGGGGTCTTATTTTCAAGAAGGAGAGGTCAAGCGAAATATCACAGATTCTCAGGACCCAGGATGCCATCGACTACATTGAAGCAGAGCTTCTTTCGGTGGTGGATGTTATCAATAGCAACAGAGGCCCCGGCCGAATGACAAAAGCTGCAGTACAAGGCCTGTTGGCCAGATTGTACCTCAATGCAGCCGTATACAGAGATCCCTATGGCACTCCGAATTTCGTAACTGCCGATATGGACAAAGTAATTCAGTATACAGATGCCATTATCAGTTCAGGTCAATACTCCCTTTCACCAGAATATTTTGCCCTTTTCAACGATGACAACAACAGCAACTCAGAAATTATCTTTGCCGCAGATCAGCGCGGGGTATTGAATCTGGAGCATAGCCGTTGGGCTTACTGGTCCATTGCCGGTTCCATGTTCGACCTGAGTTCTCAAGTGCCGATGGAACAGATGGCCCTGCCATTACCTCAGATTTTTATCAGACCTGGGTTTCGGCCTACGGTTCAACGGACCCGGCAGAGGCCGATGCCAGATTCTATCAGAGAAACACAATGGTACCAGCCAATCTGCAGGACCTGACAGGCCTTTCACCATTGAACGATGCCGATCATTACTACTGCGTTGAGGCAGTAGAGTTTGAAATGGACCGTGGAATTCTGAGAGGAGTTCAGTGGGGGCCAAGAAAAGGTTCTGACGGAGCATTCCTTACCTGTGATGACGGAAAAGTGAGAATCTATCCATTGAAGCAGATCAAAGGCAACGGGCCAGACAGAGATGTAGCTTATGTAGATCATACCGAGAGAGTTGATTTCACCAATGAAGGCAGACTGCACAAAGCAGGTTTCAGAACTTCAAAGTATCAGTTCAGCCGTACCTCGCCAAATGGCAACAACTACAGCAGTGTAGACCTTGTGATGATGAGATTGGGAGAAATATACCTGATGAGGGCTGAAGCTAAACTCAGAAAGGGAGACAATGCAGGTGCATTGGCAGATGTGAACTTCCTTAGGGCTTCTAGAAATGCAAGACCTGACCAAATACCTCCGGCATTAACCACTATGAACCTGGACATTATGTTCCGTGAGAGAGGTTTTGAGCTATACTGGGAAGGCTTCAGAAGGGGAGATCAGATTCGTTTCGGTAAGTATGAAGATACATGGACTGAGAAGACAGACACGGATGTAAATCACAGATTATTCCCAATACCACAAAGTGCTATTGACGGTGCTTCGGGTGTTGAAGGATACCTGATTCAAAATGAAGGCTATTAGGCAATTTTTTTAACAGAGTAAGTGAGAACAGGCGGTATTGATTCTATTGATACCGCCTTTCTTTTGACCCAAAAACAAGAATTATGAAACAGTTTTTAAAAATAGCCCTGACAGTATGTGGTCTTGCGGCCTTTTCTGGATGCACTTCTGAAAACAGCAATTCAGAAGAACCCACCAGCCCACCCAATATCATCATGCTCATAGGCGATGGAATGGGGGTTCCCCAGGTTTCTACGGCCTATTACTTTGGAGATCAGGAGCCCAATTTCTCAAAGTTCAGGCATATTGGTTTTCATAAAACCTCTGATGCTACCCATAAAATCACAGATTCAGCCGCAGGAGCAACAGCGTTCTCTATCGGGGAAAAAACTTATAAAAGAGCAATTGGAGTGGGGGTAGACTCATTATCGAGAGAAACCATTCTTGAGTTTTTGCAGAATGAAGGTTACAAAACAGGCTTGATAAGCCTCACTACCATTACCCATGCCACTCCGGCAAGCTTTTATGCCCATGTAACCGACCGTGATATGCACGATGATATTGCTTTTCAGTTGACTGAAGCAAACGTAGACTTTATAGCTGGCGGAGGAAGGAATTTCTTTGGTAAAAGAAGCGATGGACGGAATCTCTATCAATCTATGCTAGACCAGAACTATCACTTGGATACACTTCAGCTTTCGTCACCAGACTTCTCTAAAAGGAATATCTTCCTTCTGGCCGATGAGAGCTTGCCTGCCAAGGTTGAAGGTAGAGGGGATTTTCTTCCACGGGCAACAGCCAATGCATTGGATTACTTTGTTCAGAATGGGAAACCCTTTTTCATGATGGTTGAAGAGTCATACATTGATTGGGGAGGGCATGACGAAAACGAAGACATGGTTATTTCTGAAGTAGAGGATATGAACAACACCCTTGATGTTATTCTGGAGTTCATTGAAGCCAATCCTAATACATTATTAATAGTTACTGCAGATCATGAAACAGGAGGGGTAAGTATTGGAAAGTATTATGAAACAGACCCGGAAACCGGAAGGCAAAAGGAAGTGCCACAGAAAGCCAGAGTTTATTTCGATACAGACCAGCATACAGGAGAGCTTATTCCTGTTTTTGCCATGGGCAGAGGAGCAGAAAAATTCCAGGGTATTTATGAAAACAACGAAATCTTCCACAAAATCAAGGAGGTTTTTCAGGAGAGCAGGTAAGTTTTTTAAAGGATGATCAACTTTTATTCTGAAAAATTCACCCTGAAGCATCAAAAATGCCTTTTTCTTTAGGTTTTCGACCAAATAAAATTGCTCATTATAACCCCGGAACTTCCGGGGTTTTTTGTGGCCTGCATTTCAACCCCAATTTTATACTGCTCATCTGTGTATTTGACCAATTGGGAAAAATATTCTACTTTTTTTTCATTCCAGGTTAAACTTTTTCAGAACTTTGTCGTCAAATAGAGTGTAGGAAAACAAATAATATTTGGTAACTCTATTTTAACAGAACCTAAACACAAACGTAAAAATTCGAAACAACAACGGTCATGGAAAAGCAATTTACAACACAGAGAAAATGGTCAGCCTTAGTGGCTTTGATCTTAGGAGTTATGGTCACATTTATGGCTGCAATTCAGTCTTTCGGCACAACCAGCTCAGAAGAGCTTATTGTTTATGATATCAAAGCCTCATTAGACAGGGCTTATGAAGAAGTAATAGAAGAGGAATTCGAATTTGAATTGCCTGAAACAACCCTTGAGACTATTAAGATCTTTGATACAAACGACAATCTGATTCTTTCTTTGGTGAAAGAAAAAGGTGGTGTAATTAATGATAAGAATGCACAGATGCTATTGAATAGGGCAGAATACTTGGCCGATTATGGCAATACATTCATCTACAGAATAGAGGATTAATATAGATTAACATAAATAAACGGTAAGAGCCACTCCGAAAGGGGTGGCTTTTTTTATTCCATTTATGTAAAAACAGCCCATCGTTTTCCTTATATGTTCCGGTCTTCATAACTTTTACACTCTCAAACTACAGAGATCATATTAGCAAACTATTAACTATGAAGACGACTAGAAATTACAAAATCCAGCTTTGGGTGATGGTCTTCGCAGTTTTAACCTCCCTTAGCTTCGATGGCTATGCACAAAGAAGGAACAGAGGTAATGCTGCACCACCACCGGACCCGAAAGTTGATGTTTACAACACAATTGAATGGCGATCTATAGGGCCCTACCGTGGAGGCCGTTCCGGCACGATTGCAGGTGTACCGAATGAGCCAAAGATATTCTATATGGGAACCACCGGTGGTGGTGTCTGGAAAACCGATAACGGTGGCGAAACCTGGAAAAACATTTCTGACGGCTTTTTTGGCGGCTCCATTGGAGCGGTGGCTGTTAGTAGCTCGAACCACGATGTGATATATGTTGGAGAAGGTGAGCAAACCGTTAGAGGTAATGTGTCCTCAGGCTTCGAAGGCATGTGGAAATCTACCGATGCTGGAGAAACCTGGACTAACATTGGTCTCAAGGACGGAATGCACGTTGGCAGAATAGTGATTCACCCAACTAACCCGGACGTTGTTTGGGTGGCTGTGATGGGAGACCTTTTCAAATCTTCCGAAACAAGAGGTATATACAAGACTACCGATGGAGGTAAAACATGGAGAAAAACACTCTATGCCAATCCAGATGCCGGAGCAGTAGATATTTCCATAGACCCTAATAACCCTGACTTTATGATGGCAAGCACCTGGAGAGTCAGAAGAACCCCGTATAGCCTTACCTCCGGAGGAGACGGATCAGGTATATGGAGATCTAAAGATGGTGGTGAAACCTGGGAGAATATGATGGATAAAAGAGGTATGCCAAAAGGTCCTTATGGAATCAGTGGTGTGTCTATTTCTCCTGTAAACCCAAATGTGATCTACTCAATCATAGAAGCTAATGACGGTGGTGTTTATAAATCTACCGATGGTGGTGAGTCCTGGACAAACTCCAACAAAGACAGAAGCCTGAGACAAAGAGCTTGGTACTACACCAGAATATATGCCGACACCAAAGATGTGAACAAAGTTTATGTGATGAATGTGGGCTTCCATGTTTCTACCGATGGTGGAAGAACCTTTGGAGGCAAAAGAACCCCTCACTCAGATCACCATGACCTTTGGATCGCTCCAGATGACAATATGAGATTAGGTGTTTCAGATGACGGTGGCGCACAGGTTTCTTATGATGGGGGCGATAGCTGGTCCACTCCAGATAATCAACCCACAGCTCAATTCTACAGAGTAGTAACAGACAATGCTTTCCCTTACAGAATTTATGGTGCACAACAAGACAACTCAACTGTAAGAATTGCGCACAGAACTTCCGGCTTTGCCATTACAGGAAACGACTGGGAAGGAACAGCAGGAGGAGAAAGTGCTCACCTGGCACCTAAGCCAGATAATCCTGAAATAGTTTATGGTGGTAGCTATGGTGGCCTCTTGGTTATGGAAGATCACCAAAAAGGCATAAGCAGAAATGTGAATGCATGGCCAGACAACCCAATGGGACATGGTGCAGAAGATTATAAATACAGATTCCAGTGGAACTTCCCTATTTTCTTCTCTCCACATAACCCTAACAAACTATACACTACATCCAACCATGTGCACATGACCACCAACGGAGGTCAGTCATGGGAAATCATTAGCCCGGACCTAACCAGAGCTGAACCAGACAAACTTGGAAAATCAGGTGGTCCAATCACTTATGATGATACCTCAGTAGAATATTACGCTACCATTTTCGCAGCCACAGAGTCACCATATGAAGAAGGAGTGATTTGGGCAGGTTCAGATGATGGTTTGATTCATGTTACAACAGATGCTGGTAAAAACTGGACCAATGTTACACCTCCGGATATGCCTAAGTATTTGATGATCAACTCAATCGATGCTGATCCATTTGTTAAAGGTGGTGCATATATCGCAGGTACTCAGTATAAGTTAGGTGACTATCAGCCTTACCTTTATAAGACTAAGGATTATGGTAAAACATGGACGAAAATTACCTCAGGTATTCCTGATACTTACTTCACAAGAGTGGTTCGTGCTGACCATGAAAGACAAGGATTGCTTTATGCAGGAACTGAAAGAGGAATGTTCATCTCTTTCGATGATGGCGCCTCATGGAAACCGTTCCAAATGAACCTTCCAATTGTACCAATTACAGACCTGACCATTAAAGACAATAACCTGATCGCAGCTACTCAAGGTAGAGCTTTCTGGATGATTGATGACCTGACCATTCTTCACCAGTTGTCTGATGAAGTTGCCGCAAAATCAGTTCACCTCTTCAAACCAATGGATTCTTACAGACTGATGGGTTCAGGAAGTGGTGGATTCAGAGGCTTCGGTGGTGGCGGTGGAGGAGGCAATACTGCCAACCTACTTTATGGTACCAATGCACCTGCAGGTCCGGTAATCTACTTCAATCTGAAAGAAGCACCAGCAGCCAACACAAAAGTATCTATCGATATATTGGATGCCAGTGGCAAGCTGATCAAAAATTATCCTCAGAGAGGATTGAAGGCCGGTTTGAATAATTTCAACTGGGATATGAGATCTGAAGGTCCTGAAGGCTTTGATGGCCTGATCATGTGGGCAGCCTCGGTTCGTGGACCCGGCCCGATGTATCCGACAGGTCAGTATACCGCCAAATTGAAAGTAGGAGATGAAGTTCAGGAAACTACTTTCAGACTGCTTCCAGATCCTCGATACGGTTCAACTGACGCTGATATTAAGGCTCAGTTCGACTTCCTGACTACCGTAACAGCCAAAGTAACTGAAATGCACCGCGCCATTAAAGAT
>Ga0208315_1001843_pt1 | contig 10198 bp, 23 predicted proteins | sample MalvireepMed_215_FD_184239 | JGI IMG/M metagenome (GOLD analysis project Ga0208315, IMG submission 184239) | Marine viral communities from the Global Malaspina Expedition - Malaspina viral metaG DeepMed_215 (SPAdes) (version 2) | ecosystem: Environmental > Aquatic > Marine > Oceanic | place... | reverse complement strand
AACCTGAAATAAGATTAGTACAAAAAGGACATAAAATATTCTGGGACAAAAAAAAGCAAAACGAGGCATTTAGAGATTTAGATTATATTGCTGTAAAGCTATAATCAAATGGGACAACTTCTGGTTGTAGTACATCACACCGACAATAGTCCGTCTTTGTGCTATGAACCAGAACTGATCCCTGATCCATTGATTCGTACTCTCGAGAAGTGCGTATTTTGTGTAAGTACTTGCACATAGACAATGGATCTGGGATCAGGTTGTGTGATGCTTACTCTGTTTAACGCGGGAAAATAGCAATTACACCTGATCCGGCCGGAAAGCTTCAAGCGCCAAGCAGCAAGCTTGACACTGGATCATGGAGATGATAGGATAAAAATAGAAAGGAATAAATATGGATACAATACAATTAAAAAGAATAGCAGACGCTATTGAAGAGATCCTTCGACTAGTAAAGAAGGACATGGAACCACGAACCAAGAAAGAAAAAGATGAGTAAAAAATATAGAGTTAAAATAAGTTTTGACGAAATGATAATCGAAGCTGAAGATGAAGGAGACGCGCAATCACAGGCGGTTGAGTTAGCTGACTTTGGAAACGCGCACATAGATGTTGAAGAAAAGAATTAAACACAACGACTTAACACACTATTTCATCCGGGAGCACTCAACGCTCCCGGCTGGTTACCTGCGCAGCTGTGAGAAGTTCTTTAAAGAGTTAAGCCTCAAGCGGCAAGCTTCAAGCACCAAGCGCCAAGCTTCAAGCGCCTTAAAAAAGACACATTTAAATGATACAGAGAAAATAGAAAGATATACATGTTAATAAAAGAAGCAGACAAGATTATCATCTCATTAAGTAAGCCAGATAAAATGCCGGGTTATGCTTATGGCCTCCCGGCGTGGGAATGCAAGACAGGCGCCAAGCTGGTGAAGGTTCCGGGCTCCGTTTGCAGCGGCTGTTATGCTATGAAGGGCAACTACACAAGATTTCCGGAAATTAAAAAAGCACAGTACAAGAGACTAGCAGCAACGAAGAGCCCGCGCTGGGTTAAGGCTATGGCTGCAAAAATTAATTCCGTGGCCGTCAGTAAACATAAAGTTTTTAGATGGCATGATGCAGGAGACGTCCAGGACCTGAAGCACCTTGCAAAGATTTTTAAAGTTTGCAGGTTAACGCCGGGCATGAAGCACTGGATGCCGACCCGCGAAGCATGGATCAAGAAATATATTGACCGCGCACCTGCTAACCTCGTTATAAGATTCTCTGGTACAATGATTGATCAACCAGCCGTGAAGAGCTGGCCAAACACGTCAACGGTGGTTACCGATGGAAGTAGAACCTGCCACGCTCCGGACAACAACGGCCAGTGCGGCAGCTGTAGAAAATGCTGGAATAAAGATATAAAAAATATATCATATGGCAAACACTAAGATGGAATTTAAACACCCAAAATATTATAAAGAATTACGCAAGCTACGTAATAATCTGGATCAGGTCATTAGCCGCAAAGACTCGACGGAGGCTAGAAGGCGTGCACCTGGTCCGGGCCTCAAGCTCCAAGCTTCAAGCGACAAGCCTCAAGCTAAACCAGAACCTAGTTCAGGTTCTTCAAATAATTTATAGAAGCCTCAAGCCCCAAGCTGCAAGCATCAAGCTTCAAGCCGCAAGCTTCAAGCTCCATGATTCTTGAGCCATGGAACATGTGAACATGTTTCGAGGATCTCGGACCAAGGGCCTCGACCATGATGAATGTGTTCTTTGGATGTTGTACGTGGAATGAAATTTGGTGTGGAGAAAACTTGATCTTGTTCCCCTTCGTGACTTTAAGCTCTACAGTAAAAAAGTGCCCAGAATTATTATAGCCCAATAAGTCAGGAGTGCCGAGAAGGCTAAGGTTTTCAAGCCTAGTCCAGATAATTCCGTCTGAATTTTTCTTAATTTTTTGATATAGTTTTGCTTCTGGACCCATGCGTTTTTTAGGGTGACTGGTACATTCATTTAGAACTCTTTCATAAGATTGGGTGGCAGAATAATTTCCTGTTTCTCCTGTGTTTTAATAACTACCCGAATTGATGGCTGACCAATTATACCTTGATCTTGCACTTCAATTCTTTTAATCTCATGAAGTCGTCCGTCCTTTTCAATATAAATTTTAGCATTCGAAACTGCATTCCCTTGACGGGTACCAGCTTTGTTTGCCTCCGTAAATTTTGACAAAAATTCTTGCAAATGCTTTACAAACATTACAATCCTTTTTCTCTTAATCTATTCATAAGAGTAGCATTGTCATCTGCTAAAATTGTATTGTCAATTTTTACCTGACTCAGTTCATGTTGAAGTTTACCGTTTAACTTACGATGAGACTCTTCAACATCCTTTAATCTTTTTATTTCGCTTGTCAAGGATTTATACTCTGGAGAGGTTAAATTAATGCCTTTAATAATAGATATCTCACCTTCAAGTTCTCTAACTTTTCGTTGTAATATTTCTATCTGTTTAGTTAAATCTAATTCTCCTCGATCATCTTTCATATTGACAATATAGCTGTGTTACCTTAAATTGTCAATATGGGAGTTCCAAAAAGATTAACAGAAATGCAACAAAGGTTTGCTGAATTTTTAGTATTCGGCAGCGCTGATGGTCCCGTCACCCAAGGTGAGGCGGCAAAATTAGCTGGCTATTCTGAGAAGAGGTGTAGACAGGAAGGATCAGAGTTATGTAATCCAAGACTTAGTCCGTTAGTTGTTCAACACATTGGTAAACTCAAAGAAGAAAGATTAAGAAAATTTGAAGTGACCTACGAAGGACACGTTGCAGAACTAGCACGACTTAGAGAAGCTGCTCTCAAGAAGGGTTCCTTCTCTTCTGCAGTCAATGCGGAAGCAAATAGAGGTAAAGCGGCAGGATTATATATAGACCGAAAAATAATAAAAACAGGAAAATTAGAGGACCTATCAGAACAAGAGCTAGAAATAAAAATGAAACAAATTTTAGACGACTACGCACCAATTTTAAATGCGAAGCAGATTGAGGGAGAGGTTGATGAGTCATCTAATAGTCCTGTACACTCAAAAAAATCAGCATCACGACAATACAAAAAATCATCTAAATCTTCTGAATCTTCTTCACCCAAGCCCGAGGAATCATCGTCCGATCTCCATAAGTAAAACTACCATCATCTTCTTTGTCGTAAGAGGCAAACAATTTAATTGAATTCTTATCTTTAAAATATAACCACCCTTCGTTCACCGGACTAGCTAGTTTCATCTTGTCGAACTCTTTCTCGTTTGCCCATCCGGAATCGCTTACGCAATCTATCCACTCCACCCTTACCTTTGGATAAGGAATGTCGTTTACGTCTGCTTGTTGCAAATTTACTTTTCGTCTTGTTTTTTTTCTTGGCATCATAATAATCTGGGTTGTGTACCCGGTTGAACATATCAAAGAAATCCTCTTTAGTCATCTTCAAATCTGTATAGGTATGGTAAAAGTTTTAAGAAAAAGAGAAAAATGAAATGCCTCGCGCGCGGGCAATCTGAGATTGTAGCTGTTAGGACAAAATAATTTGTCCAAGTACACTTTTTTTAAGCACATTTTGTCCATCATTCTTGTTGTATACCAACACTTCTAGGTCAAAAGTACAAAAAGACAAAATGTTCGTAGCACATTTTATTTTTTTTTATAAAACTTTTGCCATACCTATACAAACTGTACTTAGAATGATCCTAAACTAGATTTGAACACAATTTGGCCACATTTGTGACACAATTACGCCTTATTTGATGAAGTCTTCTGCGACAATCTTGACGTTTGCCTGCTCTTTTTCGCTGTGTTTCAACTCATGGTACATGTCTAGCCTCTTCAAAAACTTGTGTTTCCACGCCCTTAGATCGGCGTCTTGGATCTTAAATTCCTGATAATATAAATCAGGTGTGCACATCATTATCACACCTTGTCTAATTTTGCTATCATAAACATGGTCATGAGCCATGGCATATGCTGCGATTTGTATAAAATAATCACTCACCCATTCTTCTTTCTTTGGTCTATTAGATTGTTTAAAGTCTACAATAGTTTCCATACCATTATGAAGACATACGAAGTCAGTGCTCCCAGCATAAAGGCCGGGATAATGTACCGTAATTTCATTACCATAATATTCTTCCACTGGTGTAAGACCCACTTCAATAATTTTCTTGGCCATGGGCTTCGCCTCTTGTCCGATCCCTGTAAGATCATCGTAGCCAATTCCTTGGATATGAGACTCCAAGAATTTGTGCATGGCAGTCCCCCGCCTACTAGATAGATTCTTGATCCGTTCTGCTTGTTCTTCTCCAACACGTGCCTTCCAATTCTTTAAAAATGTTTGATCTTTGGTGGCAGCTAATATCGTAGTTACACTTGGAAGTCTAGTACCAATGATGTCATAAACCCTGGTCCCTGATTCGTGGTCCGTGATCTGTTTTCCTTGGATATAGTTGAATTTATTACTTTTTTTCATGCATGAGAAGTATACGTTTTATCCACGCCCACTCGCTAACCTTGTGTGCTGTGTCTTGGATTATTTTTAACATTTTAAGTTTTAGGTTTTTCATTTTCAACATACTCTTTACTTTTAAAACTCTCCTCCGTATTAACTACACTACCTTTTTTATTAAAAATTTCATTAAATCTTTTTCTATATAAATCATTACTCACTCTCGATTTACCATCCCATCCTTTTCTTCCTTTTTTACTCATTTATATTTACGTAGTGTCTTTAACATAGTTTCTAATCGTTCTTCAAGTACATCATAGTTAGGTGCATCAGATTTCATGGCATTAGCCCAATCTTGTACAAACGAAAAGTTATCTATACTATTGTTAGTTCTATCCCCATCAACATGGTCCACTTGAATATTACTGCCTTTGGCATTAATAATTTTATCAGTTAGTTTACATCTAACATAGGGCGTCATAACGGGTTGACCATTATCGTCATAATCAGGTTGTTTGGTCCACTGATTCACCGCTTGAAATACTTCTTTTTCTTTTTTCATTCCCGGCCATACCCTATCTAAACATTGGAATATTTTAGTTGTTTTATTTTTTAATCCCATTCTTTTTTTCCTGTATGTATTTTTATCTTTTCTTCCATATAAAAAAGCTCTTCCCTTTTTCCTGAGTAAAGTTTCTCCATAAATTTTTTTAACTTTATTCTTTCCATTCTCATAACAAAATCTCCAAAGCTTTCTCCATTCTATGCGTCCAAGTCTTGATTTAACTTTTTCCGCGGCGCCTTCACTAAGATGGTAGTTAATACTACCTTTACTACATTTAAGTTCATTAGCAATAGCTCTAAAAGAATAACCTTCATTTCTTAATTTTATTATATCCTCCTTTAGCCCTCGTTTTATCGAGAGATTATTTCTCATTCTTTAGTAAATTTTGACATCATTGTGTTTTTTCAAGATATTTAGATTTATCAATCTCGGCTAATTGTTGTTTTAAATGCTTAGACATAGATAAAATTTCTGGAATAATAAGAAAAGGGTTTAAGAGAATCATAGATAAACTTTTATCATTCTCTAAAGTTTCCTTTCGTTCTTCTTCGGAGAGATTATTTGAACCGAATCTTGTTAATGCAATATGAGTTGTCAGGACTTTTTTTAAAACAATCAGAGTATTTTCCCGATGAGTTTCAAAAGTAAGATATTTATTTTGTCTATAAGCCTCCTTGGCATAGTAATTAATCATACGACATTTTACATTTAAATATATTTTCATTGAATTATCGTAATCATACCATACCCATTCATCATCATTTTCTTTAGAAGAATCTAAAATAACTTCCGGCACGGCATTAAGTCTACCCCGCATTGATTTATTTTTAGATTTTTTATCTTTCATACCGGCATATAAAAGATTTTTTCCAAAGTTAGATCTGGGTTTTTTTCCCGGTTCAACACTGTTTCCGCCTCCATTGAAATCACCCTCCAGATCACCTTTGGTTGTAGATATATGTCCCATTAAAGGAAGGCCTTGAGCACTTATATCTCCCATTGCCTGCATAAAATACATATCATTCATCCATTTCATCAAGTTTTTTTGATGAACACTGTCGTCGGCCATCGTTTCAGAGAATTTTTTAGCCTTACTCACTTCGTATTCACGAATCGCAAGAGGCATGTTTTCTACAAAAAAATCTTTCCATATAGTTTTAAAATTTTTAAGAGGAGCCCTATTTTTTCTAAGATCTGTTCTATATTGATCTTGTTTGAATCCTTTAGGTTCAATTAAAATCGCCACATCTCCACATGAAAAAGGAAGTCCCCAGTGTCGAAGAGGATTCTTTCTTCCTGTTGCATCAAACTCAAGGTCTATTATCTCATCATTGTTTATAAAACCTAATTGACCATTTACTACACAATCATTTTGGGAGCCTCTTTTCCCTTTTTTATCGCTTAAAATCCACCAATGTATATCAGCGGAATCGTGGTGTAGAATTCCAGAATTTTCTGCGAAATGATTTAACCAGTGCTTATGGCCATAAACTCTTTCATAATTAACACGGTTTTCTCTTTTAATCTGTACCAGAAATCTAACATACTCCGGTATTTTAAAGAATTTAGTATTATAATAGGCTTTAAGCCAGTGAATCCCCAATCTGGATTTTCGTAATAACGACCCTTCCTCATAATTTTCAGGTGGGTTTAAAGTATTTTCTTCAGTGCTATTACCACCTAGAGATAAACTTGTTCCACTATTATAAGTTTGAATAAGATTAGGAAGTTCATCTTTTTCTAAAGGTATGGTGCAACTATTATATTCATCACTATGCTCAACGGCAAAAAGATCATTATCATTAAAATAGATTCTGCATCTGCTTCCCTCTTCTTCGTCATAACGCTTAGAGGAATAAATCATTCCTTTTTTATTGTTAGCAAAACCAGAGACCTTAGTTCCTACACCTTTGTTTCCATGTGTAGATTGTTCTTCTGTTTCACTTAAATTGATAATTAAATCTGAAATTTTACTTCTCGGCATTCCAATTCCATTATCAACAATTGTTAATTTATTTGGAAAAGTGGGGTCTTCTCCTACTCTAATTTCTCCTTGATAATTAGGGTTTCTTTTTTTCATTTTTTCACAAGCTTCCAGAGAATTTTTAGCAATCTCTCGGTAAATTTGATCTGCCGGTGTTGATTCCGCTGATTCTATGAAATATTTAGCTTGTCCTGTTTCGCTAAGTTTTGGTTTTTTATCTTTATTTATACTCATTATTTTTTTCCTTTATTAATTTGCATCGGATTTTTACATAAGCGTACGCGTATCCAATGTTAAACGCGATTCTGTTAAGAATTCCTTTAATCATAATTTTCTCATTTCCTAACCTCAATGGTCCATGGTGCGTTAGCCGTTCTTAATCCATCTTTACTCTGGTCCCAATATCTTTTACATAAGTTGCCCGTACTCGCGACAAACTCATGTTGGTTATCGGGATGAGGATCGTATGGTCTTTTCACATGTTTACCATCGGATTTGGAAAAATATTTTATAAAATATTTACTCTCTTGCATTCTGTATTACTACTTTCATTACTGTGCTTAACGGATCTGGAGTATGTTTAGTGCAACTTGCTATCATTATTTGTAGCATGATTAGCATCGTTATGAACAATATCAGCTTCGGGCTGATGAACATAATATTCTCCTTCCGAATCACAGTCCCAGCATTGATGAATTGTATCTCCCCACTCAGTCGCCACTTTTAAGTGTCCATTACCTTTACAAGTAGGACAATACACTATTCTCACACTAGATTTTTTTAATTTTACCATTTAACTTTTTAGCTTTCTCGTTTGCAATCTGTTCGATTGTTTTAGATATACTTAACTTTGCATCAGGTAATAAAACCTTCGACAAATTAATCAAAGTCTTGTATGTTTCGTGTGTTAACGAAACATTTCTATATTTAGTTATATCAGTCATTGTGTTCCTTTCATTTATTTCTGATGATTATATAGGACTTAACCAAGGATTGTCAAGATGAAATTTGTATTAATAATATGGGTGTGTTCTTTTTTAGGACAATATACCTGTATGCCTCCAATCCAAGCCGAGAAAATGTATAATAGTTGGTATGAATGCTCGAGAGCAGCTCATACGGAGTCTAAAAGAATATTAGGTAAAATAGGATATAAGGAAGTTAATGATGCTAAAATTGGAACACGATATAGTTGTAGCGCGGTCCCTACCACTTAATTGACAATGTGGCAGAATTGTGTTAGAGATAAATCTTCTCACCACAATGGCCTATCCCCTTATTCCCTCTAGGGATGGGCTTTATAATCAATACATAACTTACCATTGAGATGGTCCATTTCATGTTGAATAACTCTAGCTTTTAAATCATAAAAAGTTTTACGATATTCAATTCCATCTTTATCGTAGTACCAAAGTTTTATGCGAATAGCTCTTTCTACATCGGCAAATTGACTGGGACAAGATAGACAACCTTCTTCTTGAGTAAGAGTCTCTTCTGAGATTTTTTTTATTTTTGGATTTATAAATACTTCAGGTTCATCAGATTTTAGAACAAATATTCTAGCAGAGGATCCAACTTGATTAGCAGCTAAACCAATACCATTATTTTTATGCATCTGATCAATCATGACTTTAATTAAAGTTTCATGATATGTATCTAAAGGTAATCTAACATTTTCAGTTAGTTGCTTTAAAAAAGGATCTGGGTATTTTACTATATTCATAATTCATTCGGCCCCTACGCTTTCCGTGCACGTACTAACGTAGAAGGCGCCGCTTTTGTTGCTACCCTTTCAGGTCATTGCTAACGTACAGTGGAACGCAATACTGCTGAACTTGGACGCCTACTAACGGTCTTATAACAATTCTTTCGTTTTTGGATGGGATAACCATTGTCTATACACCATTGGTCTGCGTATTTTTTTATTAATATAGACTCTGATTGAGCCCCTCCGTGCTTCTTTTTCATTTGGTAGTATATCTTTTTGTACCATTAGCAATAATTTTTTTAATTCCAGGAGCCGATAATTCTAATTTAGCATAGGGTTTCCATGCTTTTCTCATAATATTCAATTCCAATAAAAGAACAGACCATTGTTTTGGACTAATGTTGTTACTACTTATTGTTACTATTTTTTCTTTCATCTATCCTGTATAGGATATCTAGGGATTATTGTCAATGCCCTTTTTTTCTTTTTTTCTGCTGTCTTTTTTCGCTCTTGTTTAAGTTCTTCTTATGTCTTCCCGGTCTTTTCTTGGGTGTTTGCTTATGGTATAGGTTGACTCCGAATTGAGACTTTTTAGCCACTGGTTTTATCTCTAGTGGTTAATTCTATTTTATCACCTGACATGGCTGCAGGAATGTAACTTATTTTACCATTAATATATTGTTTTAAATCACTACCACAAGTAATACATCTATAAAAGTCAGGAGTAATACCAACTAACATCGTGTTCATCTCACATGTTGGACATACTCCCGTTACTACTTCAGCATTAAATTTTAGAAAGTTTTTTCCGGTCATAGATTTTTTTATTTTTTACCACACGCTGATGATAACGTCCATCACTTAATTCTTCAGCTATTGGATTTTGCCTATTTCTTGGTCTATTTTTTTTAAGGAAAAAAGCATAAGCTTTTTTGTTCATTACTCTAGTATTAAAGAAAGTATTTTCTTTTCTCCCATATAGATTTCGGTGTTGGCCTTAGATTTTATGCATTTATAGACCACTCTATCTGTTGGCTTCTTGTCCCTCATCGATATACGCTTGGCCTTAAGGCATTTGCTGAGGCTGGGCTGGATACGATGTTCTTTAATTTCATGGTCCCAGATTAATAAAAGGGCGAATACAGTCTCTATCATTCATGTCCTCCATTAGCAAAAGTTCTTTGCTTATCTTTTAATTTTTCAATATCAGATAATATCTTTTCTACATCTTTTTGTAAACGCTCTATGTTTACGGTATTTGACATCATATCCTCCATCGAAGTTTCTATTTTTTCTACTTGCCCACTCATATGTTCGATTAACATGAACTGCTCAGAATCAGCGGGAAGACTTCCTAAAAGTCCCCGAGGCCATCCGATACGGAAAGCTGTGTTTTCTACGAGATCCTTCTCCATTAGTTCTAGTTTTGTTGAGTGTCGATTTTGGGTCTCAATGATACCGAAG
>Ga0208315_1001841_pt1 | contig 10199 bp, 5 predicted proteins | sample MalvireepMed_215_FD_184239 | JGI IMG/M metagenome (GOLD analysis project Ga0208315, IMG submission 184239) | Marine viral communities from the Global Malaspina Expedition - Malaspina viral metaG DeepMed_215 (SPAdes) (version 2) | ecosystem: Environmental > Aquatic > Marine > Oceanic | place... | reverse complement strand
ATACAGATTATGTATTTGCCTATAGCTTTATATATGACGGCAATCAAGAGTCAACATTGAGGGTTTGCCCAACAACATTAGCTGATGGAAGTGTTACTGCTAATAAGCCATTTAAAGTAGATGTGCGTGTAGCCAATGCAACTGGTGCAACAGACTTTGATGCCCGCATTACAGGAGCGCGTATTTATTGGAAATACTATGATGAAGCGCAGGAAAAAATTGCAGAGGGTGAATGGAATTTATTTGTTGATTGCGATATTACAGGTGGTATTAAAGATGCTACTTGTGATACTAACGGTAGTGTTACTGTAACTATGGATGCTACATCAGTTATAAAAGTTGGAATGGCGATTACAGGCACCGGCATACCCGCTAATACAAAAGTGGCCTCTATTACTAATGCTACCACTTTTGTAATGACTAACGCTGCTACGGCTTCTAATACGAATACAACATTAGTGTTTAGGGGTTCAGACAAGAGTTTTGGTATTCGTGGTAAATTGAGTGACGAGTATACCATGTGGACACGCGCTGCTGGTGGTGACTATACAGCTACAATTCTTTTACAAGACCCATCTATTGATACCTATGCAACTATTAACGGATACAGTAGTAATGAAGGAAAGTTATATATAGGTGATTCTGGAGACGGTTATAAAGCAGCTGCTTTTGCTAATCGTAGAATGTTCGTTGCCAGTCCTAAGATGACCTTTGAAGATGGTATCCAGAGACAAAAGCTTGATAGAATAATGTATTCACCTGTTAATAAACCAGATGTATTTCCATTAAGTAATTACGTTGACGTTGTGCAGGGAGACGCAGAGCCATATATTAAATTAGAATATGTTGGTAATAAACTTTTCGCTTTCAAATCAGATAACCTATATGTAATTAATATTGGGAATGCAAATCCCGCTGGTTGGTATTTAGAAAGTACACATAAAGGTATGGGTGTCATGTCAAGTGGAGCAGTATTTAAAACAGATTTTGGTTTAGTGTGGGCTAACCCTAATGGTTTATACGTGTATCAGTCTGGTGGGGGTATTGCTGAGCTTACTGAAGATAAAGTATTAAGTGGATACAAAACCGATAGTTATGGCGTCTCATCATGGGGAAAATTAATTACAGCTGGCACTATTGTTGGTTACGATAAAAAGGAAAAAGAGATTGTAGTAGTTCTCGATTCCGGTTCTGTTACTAATAACCAAGACTTTGGCGGTAATGGTGCCGATGTGGTTGTCTATGATTTAGAAACTAAATCGTTTTTCTTTGGTAAAAATAGATTATTAAGCGCTGGTGTTGCTTCAAATTTTGATTATGATTGGAACGGGGATTTGATATATGCAAGTGAGACAGGCAATTCTGTGACTATAAAAGCTTGGCAGTCGGATGACCAAGATAGTAGTAATTTCTTATATCAGACCAAGGATTTTGACTTTGGAAATCCATCAAGATATAAAAAGGTATATGCAATGTATTTAACATATAAACATACTGGTAGCGCTATAAGTGATTTTGTCAAATATATTAAAGATGGAGGTACAACTTTTGGGCATAGTAATCTATCTAATAATAGTTTAGATACAGCAACAGGATTTGAGATACAGAAAGTTACGTTTGATACACCATTAAAATGTCAAAGCATTGCGTTGCAATTATATGGAGTTGGGACAGCTACTCAAATTGAGATTAATGATATTGGTATTGAGTATAGACTATTACCATCAGCTAAAGTGGCGGCTACCTAATGCCTATTGTATACGATAAACTAAAAACTAATTATGTAGCTCCAGAAGAGCCGAGCAAAATAAACGACTATACAGATACCGCCTCCAGTCACCCCAATAGAGCACCCGTGGTTGGTAGGTCTGAGGCTAAAGAAGGTACAGTATTAAGTTATTTTGATGATAGTAAGGGTGATATAGAAGCAGTAGGTCATGGTGGTTATCTACCCGACCTAAAGCACAGAAAAGTCTCATTTCCTGTTGATGATTTTTTTGAAGTAACAGCTGTTGGATTGCAAGCTAAAGCTTACGCATATGCTGGAGGAGCTACTTTTACAGAGTATGCTGAGGCAATTGAAGATGCGTCGGAGACAGCTGGAGGAGGTGTGGCTTGTGTCTTACCGGGAACAAAGGTAATAACTAAACGTGGTGAAATCAATATAGAAGATACCAAGGAAGATGATTTTATATTTGTATTTGATTTCGCTGAGGAGACTTTCGGTTATTCTCCTATTTCTGATATGTTAAAAGGCAAACCTGTAAAAGGATGGACTGAATTAGAAACAGAGATGGGATATAAATTAAAGTGTTCTAACACCCATCTTATATATCATCCCGATTATATTAATTGCGCCATTCCAATAAACAAACTAAAGGTTGGCGGTCAACTATATGTATATAAGGATGGGGAGATTGTAGAGGACTTAGTTAAATCAATTAAAGTACATGATGAAGAAACCAGTGTGTGGAACTATGAGTTAGCGTTTACACATAATTATATTAGTGATGGAGTATTGTCTCACAACGCACTTCCAAAAGACCCCGCAACTTTCTCACACAATTATGTAATCCGTAAAGATTCAAACCTTGAAAAAGGTGACTTGGTAAAGTTGGACGGTAACAATGAAATGGTTAAGTCCAATAGCAAGGAAGACCCGGGTATTGTTGGTATCTTATGGCGCACTTTAAAACCAAACAAACCTGACACTTCTTTTATGGAGAAACAAATAGAGAAATGGGATGACGCTAAAAAGGAAAAGTATTACAACGCTCATTACATTGATTCAATGAATCGGATGATGCCAGAAGAAGACCGGGAGACCAAGAAGATAATGTGTGTTGCTGCCATTGGTGATACCCGTAATTATGCATATGAAGATGATGAGCATTATGAAGATGAGTTGTTATTAGGGTTTAAGATTTGCAATCAAAATGGTGACGTTAAAAAGGGCGATTTACTGTGTTCGTCTGACGTCCCGGGCTATTTAATGAAACAGCCCGTACAATACACGGTAACAGAATTTAATGATAAGAATGAACCAGTCTATGAAAGTAAGCAAGTGATTACCAATATTACAGTAGGAAAATCCATGGAAGACGTGACGTACAATTCCGATGGAAAAGCTGAGAGTATATATGGTTATCTATATTGCGGATAACAAGGTAAGATTATGGCAAACAGTTTAATGGAATTATATGGCGGAGGAATGACAGGTGAACCAACTAATTATCAGATTGGCGGTGCTGTTAGTCGCGCTAAGATTAGCAGTAAGTATCTAAGTGACTATAAGAAAGTACAAGATGCGCATAAGGAAAACATTAAGAATATGAGATTTTGGTCTAATGTTGGAGATTGGGGCAGTTTTTTTGCTAATTTGGTTGTGCCCGGTTCTGGTGGGTTTATTAAAGCTGGTGCAGAAAGTTTATATCGTCCAGAAGATGTGGGTGATATTGATTTTGCTTTAAGACAGGAAGAAAAAGCTAGCGATATATCAGATGCCTATCGCAGGGGGATTATCGGAAGAGGGGCAATGAGTTCCCTGTCAGCAATGTTAATGCCTGAAATATATGAAGACTTGGGAGAAAAAGCGAAAGTTGGATTAGGTAAGTTGGGGAGTTCTGGAGTCGGACAATCAATACCAATGGATATTTTTGGAGAACGAGCCGCCAGAGAGTATGGTTTTGGTGGTAAGGATTTCGCTAAACTAATTAGGGAACGTAGTAGAAACATAGATTATCAGCCCGGCGATTTCAACCCTTTTGATGTCGATGCTTGGAGCAGTTGGGATGGTTATCAAAAACGAGGCGGTCAGATACCACAGATGCAGGGTGGTGGCCCAACCGATGATGTTACACCTCAGTATCAATATGGCGGGAGGATGCAATTTGGCGATAGACAACAAAATCAGTTTATGCCACAGCAAAATCAGTTTATGCAACAGACTCAAGAGGATTTGACACCAGATTTAACACCGGGGCCATTAAGCGACTCCGCCTCACTCGAAGGTTTTCAGGTGTTTGGCTCTGGTAACCCATTATTTGGCCCCGATACAGATTGGTCTGGTTTGCCCATTGAGGGGATGCCTAGAGACACAACCACAACCACAACCACACCCAAAACCCCCGGCTCGGCTGGTACTTTCAGCCCATATGGTGATTACGGAAGACAAAGAGGTGTGGCAGGTGCTTTAACGGCTGCTGGCATGGGAGATAAAATGTTAGACCCGGAATTTGAAAAATATATGAAATATCTTCCGACATTTGATATGGGCTATGAGCAGAAAATTGCAGATTACCGGACAGGGGCACAGGGTTCATTGTTTGGAATGACAGCACCAATGGGCGCTGGCGAAACAACATTCTCTGGGTCTGGAGCGGTAAAAAAAGCAAGAGAAACGGGCCGTAAACAAACAACAGATATATATGGAAGACAAGAACGTGGTGTTGGTGAGGAATATATCAAGGATGTCTTAGCCGGTTTAACCGCAGCTGAGACTGCAAAGGGCTCGGCATTTGAAGCCCCAGAAACTGGTGACAAAGTTGACCCACCAACAAACCCAGCACGTACAGATATAGATGGACAAATGAAGACTCATAATGGTAGAAAATGGCGTTGGAGCGCGGATAGCCAATGGTGGGTAGATGAAGGCCCCGCTTAATAAGAAATAATGAAAATTAAAGGTAAGATATAATGGCTAATGGCAATCAAGGGTCGGATTTTAATCAATTTTTAAGCACACTAGTGTCCGCATCTCAAGCAAACGAGCGTTTAAAGGTTCAAAAAGATGCGCTTGCGTTACAAGAAATGTCAACAATGAGTCAAAGTGAATATAGAGACTATCTTATAGAGAGTAGCAAAGCCGATGCGCGCAGGAAAGATTTTCAACTTGAAGCGACTGCTTTAGCTCCCTATCCAGAGTTGCAAAAAGACTGGTTAAAAAATAGACTCTTTCCAAACGACCCTGAAACCCGTGCAAGACTTGACGCTACATTTGCAGCGCGGAGAGATATAGACGATAGAATATTTGCAGCGAATGCCTATGAACCCATAACTCGAATAGACGAGTGGAGGAAAATCCTATTAGATAAAAACATAACTAAAGAACAGGTGGGTTACATAACCGCTGGGATAGCAACCGCTAGAGAAGAGGGTTCTGTCTCACCAACAGAGATGAAACAGCAACCATCTTACCTTTACCTTTTAGGTGCTCAAGATAAACTCAAAACAATTTCTGAGGTCGGGCGAAGAAGAGACCCTAAAAACCCTCTCAAATTCACTGAAACAATAGAACAGTTTGAAGGCAGAAAATCAAAAGCCGTTGATGATATTGTTGCATGGGAAAAAGTGGTTACTGGAGAAGAAAGAGCTTCTCGTGCCCCCTATCAAGATTTTATTCCTCCAAAAGAAATAGTGTATGATGTAGATGAGATGGAAAAGATTCCCGAAACAGAAGTAGACGAGGTGTTAAGTGCCCTAGGTGCTACAGTTGTAGAAACTAACGTATTACCTCCAGAGTTTACCCCGACGCTTACGCCTACGCCTACACCTACCCCTACTCCTACTCCAACACCGACTCCTACACCTACACCTATAATAGATGAAACACCTATAATAGATGAAAGTAAGGCCCCTTCTGTTTACACTGGTCAAGATGAGCAACAAAAACAAGATGTTGATTTTTATTATGAGTTATTAAAAGATGGTAAGATATCAAAAAAGAGATTTTGGGAAGCCATGCAGAAAAGGGGTGTTAATAGTCAGTCTATAGACGTTGGAATGATGTATAAGGTAAAAGGGAAAGTATCTAAAAAGGAACTGTCTGTTCGGGATGAGACAAATATCAGTCGCTCGCTGAGGAGAATAGAAAAGATTAATGAGATGAAATACACGCAGGAAGAGAAACAGAAGAAAATTGATAAGATAAAAGAACAGATTCTAGCGATAGACCCTAATTATAAATTTAAAAATTAATCTTTAAAATGCCTACCCCGCAAGAAGCAAGAGCTCAAGAAAGAAGAGCTCAAATGATGTCAATGTATGACCAACTTCCCGGCGGTCAGACAGAAAAAGAACGTAGATTATATGGGTTTATCCCCGGAGAGTGGCTACCCAATTGGGTTAAGCAAGGCTACAATCAAAGTATAGAAGGATTAGCCCGTCAGGTAATGAGCGGAGAGCCGGTATTTAAAGTTCCCGGGACATATGACCCTAACACAGCAGAAGATATATTAGCAACTATTATGAGCTTTGCTACACCCATTGACGCTGCTACATTACTCATAGGAGGCGGGATTGGTGGGGCAGCTGTAAAGGGTGTTGCTGTCAAAGGCTTAACCAAAGAATTTGCTAAAAGAAGGGGGATTGCTGAGCTTGCTAAAAGAAGAGCGATTGCCGCAGGAATGGAAAAGACAGCCGCGGTTAGGTTAGTAAGACAAGCCGAGGCTAAAATACTAAATCAAACCAGAGCTAGAGCGGTAACTGGAGCTACTGGTCTTGGATTTTATTCAGGCTTACAGTCTGCATTAGGACAAAAAGTAACGCTTGGTGATATAGACGCTGTGAGGACTTTAAAAGATGCAGCTAAAGGAGCGACTTTGGGCGCTCTGACTGCCGGAGCTGGTCGTATGACTCAAAAAGCAGCAACCGCAAGGAAGTTTGGAAAACCTGCCTCTTTGTTAGCTGAAAAAGGGGTGGAGACTGGTGTGTTTGGTACTGTAAGTCCAGCCCTTGAGGGAGAGCTCCCGTCTCTTGATTCTTATATACACGCAGCTGGTGTGATAGGTGGCTTAACTATAAAAAGCGCTGCTGTTAAAAAGGCCATTAAAGTCCCAAAGGGAATGTTAGAAGAATCTTTAGCGCGAAAAGCATTTGAAAAAAGCGCAGAGGCCCAGTCAAAAGTAGAGGCTCAGGAAAGAAGGGGGCAGGAGGAATGGTCTAAGGGTAAACAGCGTGTAAAAATTGTTACAGATTGGACAGGGAAGGAAAGAGCTGAAACGCATCTGGTATTAGAAGATGTAAATACTGGTAAAACATTACCGAGTATTCCTAAGAAAAAATTCTTTCAAGAGTTTACACGAACTAAGGATAATTTTGGGAAAAATGTTAATGCCCAGATTATTGGAAGGATTAGGGGATTAGCAAAAAAGATAGGCTTAGATGAGATTGGTATAAAAGAAGCGGTTGACCGAGCTTCAAAATCAGAAGACCCTCTTCCTTTAAGAAAGAAAGCTGATGGAGGGTATCATACTAACCTTGATAAGATTCGTCAAAGAGGAAAGTATGAAGTCTTAATGGAGATGGAAGCGCTCGGAAGAACTAAAGAAATTTTAGATGGTTGGCGCGAAGCAGGCATTAAGGTTCCAGATGTGTCGTCAGAATCACTTCTTAAAAGAGCATTGCCTCCTGAGATATATGACAGCTTACGAGGAAAAGCATTAAAAGTTAAAAAGACTATCGGGCCTTCAATTTACTTAATGACCGACCCAATTGCTCAAAAAGGCGTTAAGCTTATGGGAGACATGAACTCAAGGAACGCTTTGATGTTTTCACGGATAGGGAGCAAGCTAAATAATGCAGTTTATATAGATAAAGATGGTGTCTCGCACGTCTTTGGTAAGTTATCTGGGAGGTTTAACAAAAAGAAAAAACTACAATTAAGGAAAGAAATATCAAATGACATGGAGGGTAAGGATAGTTTAGGCGAACCTTTAAAGGGAGCGGCTTTAGCTTCTGCAAGGAAAAGAACTGCTGACCTTAGATACGTGACTAAGTTAATATACCGCACCGGCAGGAAGGCCGGGTTAGACCTTGCTCCATTCTTAGATAATTATTTTCCAAGGGTTATTAAATCTGACATAATTAAAATTTTATATAAAGATATTGAGACTATTGGAGATTTAGACGCTCGGGTATTAAGCTCTGAACTTGTAAAAAGGCCGGGTTTTGAAAAAACCTTGGAAGCCTATATGGGTGGGGAAAAGATATCTCAAGAAACCAAAGATGCCCTCTATTCTATCCAAGCTCAAATGCAAAAGAATAGAAAAAGGGGAACCGGGAATGTTTCTTTATCTGAAGCTTTTGAATCTTTTAGAAATACAGTTTTAAGAGAGAAGGTTGTCTTAAATAAAAACTTAGAGAAAGAACGTACTAAATTTGAATTACCTTTAAACTTCTACGAAAGAGATTCTGGTGCTGTCTTAACTAATTATCTTGCTCAAGCTACTAAACGTATTGCTTATGCTCAGGTCGTTGGTAAAGACGGAAAGGGTATGTACACTTTATTAAAAGCGCTTGATGGTAAAAAATTACACACACAAGCAGAAATGCTACGGAAAGCATTTGATACATACACCGGACTAATTGAAACAGACCCAAAATATAATTGGAATTTTAAAGCAAAAAACTATTTAAATGAGTTTGTTAATTTTCAAGTAGCCACTAAGATAGGTTTAGGTTTTGCTGTAATACCCAATGTGACTCAGACATTGGTATCTACCGCTTTAAAGCTTGGATATGCACCTGTAATGAAAGGTACATTTAAATATTTAACAGATAAACAATTCAGGAAAGACGTAAAGGAATATACTGGGGCTGGTGCTTTAGAAATATACAGCCTTATTATTGGATATCAAAGTGGGCAGACTTCTACAATGTCTAAATTCGCAGAGTTCACTACTAAAACATTTGGATTCCAAGGTATTAACAGGGTTAATAAAATTGTGTCTGCTTATTCAGCATTAGAAGCTGCAAAGGGATGGAAGGCACTCTCTACCGCTAAACCAAAAACTTTACGTCAAGCTAAAAAAAGAGACATGGCTATAAGAAATTTAAGGGAGATGGGTGTTAAAGATTTAAACATGAAAATGACACCAAAGACTATGGCTCGTGTTATGTATGAGTTTTCAAGGGATTCTCAGTTACAAAAAAATGTATTCTTAGAACCCTCGTTTGCCGCTAACCCAAAGATGCAACCCTTCTTATTATTTAAACGCTTTGGATATAGACAAGCTGAGATGATATTACGCTGGGCTAATCAAGCTTTAAAAGATAGAGACCTTTCTTTTTTCTTGCGCTTGGGGGCCGCTGGCTTTGCCGGAGGTATGTTTGTTAATTGGGCTAAGGCTACATTGTCCAAGGAATTAGCGGGTGAAGATATATATGATGATAATTATAAATTAAATGTAGATGGTACAGCTTATACCGTTAAAGATTTTTTCCAAGGATTAATGTCTGTCGGTGCTTTTGGAATGGTAACAGATATTATAGCTTCCGAAAGTGCTTGGAGAAGTGCAGAGTTTGCATTGACACCGGTAATAGCACAAGATGCTTATAAATTATATAACGCGACTATAAGAATAGCGGGAAATACATGGGAATTGGGCCCTAGTTGGCTTGCCGCAAGACACGCAGCAAAATATGTTGCTCCTATTCTTGGAACGGGTGTCAAAAGATTAGCAAGAAGAGCCGAAACCCCAAAACAAAGAGCGGACAGAAGAAGAACTGTACTTACAGTCACTAAGAAAAAGATATTTGACCTTATGATATCAACGTCTGTTGGGAGAGAAGAAGACAATGATAAAATGATAAGCAGAATTATAAGAGAGTGGAATAATGAGTTTATTGAGAGACCCTTTACAGCTGACGATTTGAGCCCAGAAGAAATTAATAAATACTTAATGCGTAAATGGACTAGGAGGTCAAGAGAAATGATTGACCCCGCTACCCAACCAAAAAAAGTAAAATCTGATAATCCCCTTTATTCTCGTTGGCGTTAATAACTTTTCTTATATCTCTTAGTCCCTACTACTTTATAATCTAACGTCTTCGGATTCAACGCCTCATATTCCGCTTTCTTAAACTTCCGATGTTTTGTCTGTTCCTGCTTGCTCATTTCCAGCCAGCACTTTGGAAGCGGTGAAACCCTTGTGTCATATCCGGTAGCCGCCCCACAAAATAATACTGGCTCATCAGTTCGCCCATTTGTCATTGGATTCCAGCTGGATTTACTGCACATAGCGCAGATTCTTTCTATTTTAGGACAATATTTGAACATTGGCTCCACATTACTGTTTTAACTACAATCCTCTAAAAAAAGTGCCCCTAATTGCCCGCATACGGGCGTTTCTCAAGTTTTTCGATATAAGGTATGGCTGGGAAAGTAGCGAGGGAAACACCCCCGCTACGACCCTATTTAA
>Ga0208315_1001840_pt1 | contig 10199 bp, 8 predicted proteins | sample MalvireepMed_215_FD_184239 | JGI IMG/M metagenome (GOLD analysis project Ga0208315, IMG submission 184239) | Marine viral communities from the Global Malaspina Expedition - Malaspina viral metaG DeepMed_215 (SPAdes) (version 2) | ecosystem: Environmental > Aquatic > Marine > Oceanic | place... | reverse complement strand
GCAAACTGCGTGCTGGCACCGCCCAAAAAGCTAAGCCGATAGCCTTGTTCAGCCAGCACATCTCCCAAGCAGTCAACGCCAGGTACTACCTTGGAAAGCGGTTCAAACTGGCTATCGTGTAGAAGTCCCGCAGGCATAAGCGGCACGCCGCACTGGCTGGCGATCATCCCAGCCATTGTCCAGCCGGTATTCTCCATCTGGTGAATGCCCTCAAACACCAGCCCGCGTTCGCCCAGCGCGGTTAAGTCCGCATACGCATCACCAAACAGCTCATTGCTGTAGGTGCGCTCTATGCTCTCTAAATACATCAGCAGTAGGTTGGGGGCATCGGGCTGGTCGCCGGTAGGCGGTGGCACATAGCGGCGGTCTAACCACGCGCCGTCGTCAGTCACAATGGCAGCACTGCGCTGGCCAATGCCATAGAGCAGCGGGTTAGCCGCCAGCAGCGCAATGGCAAAGAAGCGCTCGGTTAATCGCCAGCGCTGATCGTGGCGCGACAACCACGTTACGGATGCCAGCACCGCCAGTACGGTGAGCGTGTAGGACAGTGCCAGCAGCATTTTACCTGCCCCGCCATGCTCCGCCATGCCCGCCTGTAAATGAAAAAACACCGCCCCGAGGTCGACGTTTCCGAAGCTGTCGGCCAAATAAACATAGATGCTAAATAGGCTAAGTGGCGCAAGCGACCACGGCCACATGGCCCGGTAGCGAGCATTGAGCGGTGCACCCCAACGCAGTTTTAGGCCGACCCCAATCCATACGGCTGCGGTCAAAAAGAGTGTCCACCAGGGCAGGCGAGTTAGCACAGTGACGGCATAGCCGAGGCTGAGGCCAATCACAACCAGAGGCAGCCAGGGGGTAAGTTTGAGTGACCTTAAGGCGGGCATTCTGTATCCCTTTTCAGAACGTGCTAAATGAGTGGTTCAGCTTATCAAAAGTCGCGCGCTGTGGCCGTGTTAGCATGCAACTAAACGCGCCATGGTAATGAGCACCATGGCCATGGGTCTTAAACCAAGTGGGCAAAGGTGAACCGTGTCTATTTCCGCTGTGTTAATAGTCAAAAACGAAGCGCACCATTTACGTGAGTGCCTGGAAACGCTGACCTGGGCCGACGAAATCGTGGTGCTGGATGCGGGTAGCCAGGATGACACCTGCGCGATTGCGCGTGAATTTACCGACCATGTGAGCGTTAATGCCGATTGGCAAGGCTTTGGTATTCAGCGCCAGAGGGCGGAAGCCCTGGCAAGCAGTGAGTGGATTTTGATGGTTGATGCTGATGAGCGCGTAACGCCTGAACTGCGCGACAGCATTAAAGATGCTGTTCAGCAGCCGCCTGCTGCCTATAGCGTGAGCCGCCTGTCGTGGTGCTTTGGCCGCTTTATTCGCCACTCTGGCTGGTACCCAGACCGCGTGCTGCGCCTCTACCCGAAACACCAGGCGGGCTATAACGCTGCGCTGGTGCATGAAAAGCTGGTGGTAGAAGCCGGGCTGGCTGAAAAGCCGTTATCCGGCGACCTGCTTCACTACACCTACCGCGACCTGCGCCACTATCTTGAAAAATCTGCGCATTACGCCCAGGCCTGGGCAGAGCAGCGCGCCGCACAGGGGAAAACGGCCACGCTGTGGCAGGGCATTAGCCACGGGCTGGCCTGCTTTCTCAAAATGTATGTGCTTAAGGCGGGGTTTAAAGATGGCAAGCAGGGGCTGTTGTTAGCCCTGCTGTCCGCTCACTCAACCTTCGCTAAGTACGCGGATCTCTGGGTTCGTACGCAGACCTCCGAGAAGCAGCGCTGAGATCTGGTGGGCTGCCGCGTCGAGATCGATGGCAGTCATGTCCTGTGTGTCAGCGCCTGAAGGCGGGCTAAACGCCAGGCGCTTTTCCGCCCGGTTGCAGGTTTGCCAGCGCAGCGGCGTGGCTGAGCGCTTGGCCGGATAAAACCCCGCCGTGGCAATGTCCAGGCAGCCTGCGATATGCAGCGGCCCGGTTGAGCCGGCAATCAGCATATCCGCTCCGCCAAGCTGTAGGGCAAAGTCGTCGACACCTGCGGTGTCGGGGAAGTGGTCTGCTACAACACCATTTGTGGCAAGCTGCTCCCTCAACTCTTGTGCCTGGGGCTGCTCACTGGGGCCAGCGCTGATCAGCCAGCGTAGTGGTAGGTGCTGGCACTGCTGGTGCACTTGAGTGATCAGCGCTGCGTACTGCGCTACCGATAGATTCACAGCCGAGCCGCCGCTGCCAGGATGAACCACCACCACGCGCTCTGAAGCGTCGTTGACCAACGTTTGTCGCTGTTCATAACGCTGCGCGAAATCCATCGGCCAGAAGGGGGGCGAGGGCAGGGTGGAAAGCGTTAGCGAAAGGCGAGCCAGCAGTTCACAGGCCAAATCGACGTTGTACTGGTACTCCGGCTTTGCTGATTGCGAGCGGCGCTGGCGTACCCGTACGTTATAGAACACCTGCGCCCACTTGGTCGCCGGGGCAACGCGCAGCGGAATGCCTGCTTTCATGCCTAGCCAACCAATGCGCGGTGTCGAGAACAGCGTTAGCAGTGCATCGAATTTCGATTGTTTCACGTGAAACAATAGCGCCTGCTGCGCCGCTTTATCGGCCTGGCTGCCAGGGTCGATAATGACCTCATCTACCCATGGGCACGCCTTGGCCAAGGGAGCTGTATAGGCAGGGACCAGAACAGTGACGTGGGGTTCAGGCGATGCCTGTTTCAAACACGCCAAGGCTGGCCACGCCAACATAAAATCGCCGATTTTGTCGTTACGCACGACAAGCAGTCTCTGCGCCATGATTTAGGCCCCGTTAATAGCAGCCTGTATACTACAAGAGATTGTAAGGATTGTTTAACAGTGGGCGGCTAGGTAGGGCAAGCGATGGCGAAGAAGGTACTGCAACTGTGTCTTTCCGATGGTAAAGGCGGAATGGAGCTATACGTAGACCGGGTGATAGAAGACCTGCTGGCGGAAGGTTGGGACGTCATCGGCATCTGCCTGAAAGACAGCAAGGTAGAAACTTACATGCAGCGCAACGGAGTGCCGTATAAGGCCTTTGCGAGCAACGGGCAGGCGCTGGTCAACCTGCTGTCGATACGCCGCTGGTTGAAGGAGGAAAATATCTCCGTCATTCACTGCCATAAATCGAGTGATCTACGCCTCACTACGCTGTTAAAAGCGCTGCTACCGACGCTAAGAATAATTTATACAGATCACGTGGGCGGGCAGCGCCCTAAAAAAAGCCCCTATCACCGTGTTGCCTATGGCAGCGTTGATCGTGTGCTGTCTATTAGCCAAGCAACGTATCAGCGCAATATCCGCAATTTACCGCTTCCTCAGGAGCGGGTGGTTTGCTTGCCCCACGGAGTCGATATCGATAAGTACCAGCCCAATCGTGACCCTGCCGCCATTACGGCTAAGCGTGAAGCGCTGGGTGTGCCGGCAGACGCGGTGCTCATCGGGCTTCCGGGCCGAGTGACGCCTGGCAAAGGGCAGGATGTCTGGGTAAACGCACTGCTAGCGCTTGACCCCACGCTTCACTTTTATGCGCTCTCTATCGGTGGCACTGACTATGCGTCAGGTGGCGTGGAAGCGTTCTATGCCGAGCTGCAGCGCACCATCGCGGGCACGCCGCTGGCGGATAAAATCACCTTTCTAGGGCATCGCAGTGACCTGACGGATATTTTGCCCGTGCTGGATGTGGTGTGCATTCCTTCGGAAAATGAAGCGTTCGGCCTGACCATCATCGAATCCATGGCCTGTGGGATGCCGATCATTGGCTCGAATACCGGGTCGTTGCCGGAGCTAGTGGATGCTGATTCCGGCGTGCTGCTAGGCCCGTTTGACGTGCCCGCCTGGCGCGATGCCATGGACACGCTCATTCGTGATGCGGCCACACGTCAAGCCATGGGGCGTGCCGCGCGGCGGCGCGTCGAGGAGCACTTCAGTAACAAGCAGCACGTGAAGCGCTTAATGGAGATCTACTCAGTGTCGGCATAGCCTGCGTAAAGCGGCGCCATCAGATTTTCCACTTGGCTAGGGGCAAACTTCACCACCGACCGCTCCAGCCGCTGTAGGTTACGTGCCTGCCATTTGCCCGGCGGGCGCAGTCGGCAGCGGTCGAGATCGATTAGCCAGGGTTTGCCAGCCTCATCCACCAGAATATTACGGGCGTTGAGATCCACATGATCGAGCCCTGCCTGGTGAAACCGCTTGATCATGGCGCCTACGCGCATCAACAGCGCCTCGTCTGCCTCTTCGGCGCTCAGTAAGGAGGCGAGCGCTCGGGCGCCCGGGATGCGTACGGTCAGCAGGGCCGCCTCATAGGTCAAACCGAACCGAGTGACGCAGCAGGCCACTGGGCGAGGCACGGGAAGCCCTTGCTCATACAGCGCGGCGGTCAAGCGCACTTCACGAAACGCTCGTGTGCGCTCTGCCCCCAGCCAGACATAGCGTTGCTTGCTGACCTTGGCGATGAGCCCACCGCGCTGGTAAGGGCGCAGCACCCACTGCTCGTCGTCGCGTGCTTGCAGGAACAAACTGCTACCACGCCCCGGTGCTTCGCCGACTATCAGGCCTTGCGATTGCCAGTAATCTGCCTCGAACAGCGCCGTGCTCAGTGGGTGAGTCGGGGAGGACAGTTGGTGTGATGCGCAGGCGTCACTTAAACTGTCTGCATCATGTAAAATCAGCCCATTTTTCTGCTGGAGTGCCGCTAAGCGCATGAAGCCCTCTCTGCCTGCTCAACCAAACCATATTGCTATTTTGCGCCTCTCCGCTCTGGGAGATGTGTGCAATCTCGTGCCCACGGTGCGAGCGTTGCAGCGCCAGTGGCCGAACGCGCGCATTACCTGGATTATCGGCAAGGGGGAGCACAGTTTACTGGCCGGGCTTTCCGGGGTCGAGTTCGTCGTGTACGACAAATCGACGGGGCTCTCCGGCATGCGCGCTATCTGGCGCGAACTGGCGGATACCCGCTTCGATGTGCTGCTGCATATGCAGCAGGCCATTCGCGCCAGCGTGCTCTCGCTCGGGCTTAAAGCCAATGTGCGCGTCGGCTATGACAAAGCCCGTGCCAAGGACGCCCAGCACTGGTTTACCCAACACCAGCTAGCGCCCCATGCCAACGCCCACGTGCTGGAGTCATTCATGGACTTCGCCCGTTTACTGGGCGTCGAAGACGACCGCCTAGAGTGGAATCTCGCGGTGCCCGCAGTGGCCTATGAGGAAGCCCGCGCTATCAGCGGCGATGCGCCTTATTTGGTGATCAACCCTTGTAGCAACGCGCGGTTGCGCAACTTCCGCAACTGGTCGGTGGAAGGCTACGCCAGCGTGATTGAACACGCGTGGGTGCAGCACGGTCTTAAGAGCGTACTCACCGGTGGCGGCAGCCCGCTTGAGCGGGAAATGGGTGACCATATCGAAGCGCTCTGCCAGTCAGGTAGTGTGATCAACGCCATTGGCGGCACCTCGTTGAAAGGCGTATTGGCGCTGATCGATAACGCCCGCGCGGTGATTGCCCCGGATACGGGTCCTGCGCATATGGGCAACGCCATGGGCACGCCGACGCTTGGCCTCTATGCCACCACCAACCCTCAGCGGGCCGCCCCCTACTTGTGGCGCGATTTTGCCGTCAATGCCTACCCCGATGCGGTACGCACCTACCTGCATAAATCGGTGGACGAGGTGAGCTGGGGGCAGCGAGTACGCCATGCCGATGCCATGGACTTGATCAAGGCTGACGATGTGATTGCCAAGCTAGACGCGCTGTTGGCGCACACCGCAGCGCAGACCACAACAGGACCCTCGGATGAAAGTTGATTTAACCGCCCTGGAACATGCCCGCGTACTGGTGGTAGGCGACGTCATGCTCGACCGCTACTGGCACGGCGGCACCTCGCGGATCTCCCCAGAAGCGCCGGTGCCCGTGGTACGCGTGGAAGATGCCGACGACCGCCCCGGTGGCGCAGCCAACGTAGCGCTCAACGTGGCGTCATTAGGCGGCCATGCGGCACTGGCGGGTGTGGTGGGCGAGGATGAGAATGCCGAGCTGCTCACCAAACGCCTGGCTGCATCTGATGTAAGCACTTACTTTCAGCGCAGTGCCGAGATTCCCACGATCACCAAGCTGCGAGTGATGAGCCGTAACCAGCAGTTGCTGCGCTTGGACTTTGAGCAGCGCCTCGACAGTGTGGATACTAGCGGCCTGCTGACACAGGTTGAGCAAGCCCTGCCTGAGTGCGACGTGGTGATTTTATCGGACTACGGCAAGGGCACGCTCAACCAAGTGGAGCGGCTGATCGAGATGGCTCGCTACCACGGCAAGCGAGTGCTGATCGACCCCAAGGGCCAAGACTTCACCAAGTACCGGGGGGCCAGCTTGATTACCCCCAACTTAACCGAGTTTGAAGCCGTGGCGGGCCCATGCGCCACCGACGCCATACTGGCCGAGCGAGGCGAAGCGCTGCGTGCTGAACTTGAGTTAGAAGCGCTGCTGATTACCCGCAGTGAGAAGGGCATGACGCTGATTCGTGAAGGTCATGCACCGCTGCACCTGCCCACCCGTGCCCAGGAAGTGTTCGATGTCACGGGGGCCGGCGATACCGTGATTGGCCTGATGGGCCTGGCCCTGGCCGCTAACCATGCGCTGCCGGAAGCCATGATGCTGGCCAATCTGGGCGCGGGCCTGGTGGTGGCCAAGCCGGGTACCGCCACGCTCTCCATTGCCGAGCTTTACACCGCGCTGCATGGCGACAAGCTGGCCGAGTTCGGCGTGATCGAGCCAGCGCCTCTGGTCGATGCCGTTCGCGCTGCGCAGCTGCGCGGTGAGCGGGTGGTGATGACCAATGGCTGCTTCGATATTCTCCACGCAGGCCATGTGGCCTACCTGGAACAGGCCAAGCGCCTGGGTGACCGGCTGGTCGTGGCGGTGAACGATGATGCGTCCATTGGCCGGTTGAAAGGGCCAAAGCGCCCCATCAACCCGTTGAACCGACGGATGCAAGTGCTGGCCGGGCTCGGTGCGGTGGATTGGGTGGTGCCGTTCAGTGACGACACGCCCGCCGCCCTGATTGAGCAAGTACTGCCGGATATCCTGGTTAAAGGCGGCGACTACCGCCCCGAGGATATCGCTGGAGGCTGCGCCGTGATTGCCAACGGTGGCGAGGTGAAAGTGCTGGGCTTTGAAGATGGCGTTTCCACCACGGCGATGATCAGCTCCATTCTGGACCGCGAAAGTTAATGGCAGCCCCCCGCTGGCCACGGCTGGCCTACTCAGCGGCGCTGTATGGCTTAGCGCCGCTGATTGGCTGGCGCATCTGGCGTGAGCAAGTGCCCACTTACTCACGGCTCCAGCGGCTGGGGTTGTGCCTCGAACCGCTGCCGCCCCCACCGCGCATTTGGTTGCACTGTGCCTCGGTAGGCGAGGTACGCGCTGCCCGCCCGCTGATCGAAGGGCTGCTGGCGCGCTTTCCCCACTATAGCCTGCTGTTGACCACCATGACCGCCACCGGTGCCCAGCAGGCGTTGGCGCTGATAGCAGAACAGGGCGCTACCGATCAGCCTCGTCTTGCCCATCGGTTTCTTCCGCTGGATTTCCCCGGCGCGGCCAAGCGCTTTGTGGCCCGCGTAAGACCTGCCCTGGCCATCCTGTTTGAAACCGAGCTGTGGCCTAACCTGCTCTATGCCTGTCGACGGCAGGCAGTGCCGGTGGCAGTGGTCAACGGCAGGCTATCGCCCCGTGCGTTTAGCCGTTACCAACGGCTGCGCCCGCTGATGGAAAGCGCCCTCGCCAATGTGACGTGGCTGGCTGCCAAGTCGTCACAGGATGCCGAGCGTTTCCAGGCATTGGGCTGCGCGCCTAGCACTACCAGCGTGGTGGGTTCGCTGAAGTTTGAGCAACCCTTGCCGACCAAGGCACTAAAAGAGAGTGAGTGCTTACTACAGGCATGGGATGGGCGGCCCGTTTGGGTAGCGGGGTCCACCCGTGAAGGGGAAGAGGCGCTACTGCTGTCGGCACACCGTCAACTGCTTAAACACTTTCCAGAGGCGCTTTTAGTGCTTGTTCCACGCCACCCCCAGCGCTTTGACGACGTGGCTCAACTTTGTGAGCGTGACGGCTGGGAGGTCAGTCGCCGTAGCCAGCAACAGCCTGTCACGCCTTCCACTCAAGTGTATTTGGGCGACACATTAGGCGAGCTGTCAGCGCTGTACGGTGCGGGGAGCGTGGCCTACGTGGGCGGCAGCCTGGTACCGCTGGGCGGGCACAACGTGTTGGAACCTGCTGCGCTGGGTAAGCCCGTGCTGTGTGGTCCGTCGCTGGAGAACTTCAGCGATGTTGCCGAGCCGCTCTTGGCGGCCAAGGCGCTGACCGTGGTTGATTCCGCAGAAGCGCTTGCAAGCGCCTTGGCAGAGTATATCGTTTGCCCTCAGCGTGCTCGGCAGGCGGGTGAAGCAGGGCAGGCGGTGATCGAAGCCCATCGCGGGGCGCTGTCGCGCACCTTGGATGGGCTTGGCCGCTACTTATAGCGCCGTCCGCTCTACGCCATCAGTCTTGCCCAGCAGCAGTATGTCGGCGCCGCGTGCGGCAAACAGACCGTTGGTAACCACGCCGACAATGGCATTAATGCGTGCTTCCATGGCGACCGGATCATCAATCATAAAATTAAAGCAGTCGATAATATGGTTACCGTTATCGGTCAGCACCCCTTGGCGATACACGGGCTCTGCCCCCAGCTTGACCAGCTCCCGCGCTACGTAGGAGCGCGCCATGGGAATCACCTCCACCGGCAGCGGAAAGTGGCCTAGCTGTGCCACGTATTTGGAACCATCGGCGATACAGATGAAGCGTTTGGCGCAAGCGGCCACAATCTTTTCACGGGTCAGCGCTGCGCCGCCGCCTTTGATCATATGTAAGTGAGCATTTACTTCGTCTGCACCATCGATGTAGAAAGGCACGTCGCCCACATGGTTCAGTTCAAACACCTCGATACCCAGGCCTTTCAGCCGTTCGGCACTGGCTTCCGAGCTGGCAACAGCACCTTTAAACCGGTCGCGTAGAGGGCCTAAGCGGTCGATAAATAGGTTGGCCGTCGAGCCGGTACCGATGCCCAGCACCGTGTCTTTATCCAGGTGAGGCTCTATTTCGCGAATGGCGGCATCCGCCACGGCAGCTTTTAGTTCATCTTGTGTCATGATGGTTCCAGTATCAGGAGAGGCAGTCGCCCTTAGTATAACGACCTAATCGCTGGCTGCCGATGGAAACGCCGCTAGACGTTGCCAGTCGTAATCTGCTACCAATAAAGGTTTTGTTCGCACCCGTCAGGGTCACGTCATTTTTCTGGGATGTCAGCATGCTCGAAGCAACCGTCAAAAAGATCCTCCAAGCCCGCGTTTATGAAGCCGCTTGCGAGACGCCTATTTCTTCCGCTCCCTTTTTGTCGCGTCGTTTCAACAACCAGATTTTGATTAAACGCGAAGATTTGCAGCCAGTGTTCTCGTTCAAAATCCGCGGGGCCTACAACAAAATGGCCCAGTTGACCGATGAGCAGAAAGCCAAAGGCGTGATCGCTGCTTCGGCGGGCAACCACGCCCAGGGGTTAGCCATGGCGGCTAAGCTGATGGGCGTGAAAGCGGTGATTGTCATGCCGCGCATTACGCCGGACATCAAAGTGCAGGCGGTGCGTGCCCGTGGCGCGAAAGTGGTGCTAAAAGGTGATGCCTTTGCCGCCGCCGCCGAGCATGCCCAGGAGCTGATCAAAGAGCACGGCTACACCTATATTCCGCCGTTTGACGATATCGACGTAGTGGCAGGCCAAGGCACCATTGGCGTTGAGATTCTGCGCCAGCATAGTGGCCGGTTAGATGCGATTTTTATCCCCGTAGGCGGTGGCGGGCTGATTGCCGGGGTGGCTGCCTATGTGAAGTACCTTCGCCCGGATATCAAAATCATCGGTGTGGAAGCGGAGGATAGCGCCTGCTTGAAAGCTGCGCTGGAAGCCGGTGAGCGCGTGGTGCTGGACCAGGTGGGCGTCTTTGCCGAGGGTGTGGCGGTGGCGCAAATTGGCGAGGTGCCGTTCTCGCTGGTGCGTGACCTTGTTGACGATGTGATCACTGTTAACACCGATGAGATGTGTGCCGCGGTGAAAGATATTTTTGAAGATACCCGCGCGGTGGCAGAAACATCAGGGGCGCTGTCG
>Ga0208315_1001837_pt1 | contig 10206 bp, 15 predicted proteins | sample MalvireepMed_215_FD_184239 | JGI IMG/M metagenome (GOLD analysis project Ga0208315, IMG submission 184239) | Marine viral communities from the Global Malaspina Expedition - Malaspina viral metaG DeepMed_215 (SPAdes) (version 2) | ecosystem: Environmental > Aquatic > Marine > Oceanic | place... | reverse complement strand
GTGTTCTCTACGAAGTCACCCCCGGCTGTGTGGCGACTGATACGAAAATGCCAGACGGATGGTATAAAGATTCTCATTCAGGTAGTGATGCTTGGAGAATGCACAGCGATGGGGCTACTGAATCTGTGACTCATACTGGAAGCTTCTATGCTTTGAAATTTACTTTTGGGGGGGCTGGATATGAGTTTAAATGGAATGTCACTGGTGAAGAACAGGTGCGTAGATATGCTGATAGAACTGTTACTGCTGGTTGTTGGATGAAATCATCTTCAGCTACATTATTAAAAATAAGCGATAGTGCTGGTAATGTAACTACGGCTCACGGTGGTGGTGGTGGCTGGGAATGGCTTGAATTGTCAAGAACATTTGCTGATAGCATAACATCTGTTAATCCATTTGTTGTTAGAGCCGCTGGCACAGAGACTATTTATCTCTCCCAACCAATGCTCGTATTCGGTAATTCAATCGGTTCAGGCAACTACACCAGACCGCAAGGTGAGATTGTGTGGTTTGATAAAGGAAATGTTGAAAGTACACTATTAGATGGAACTGGATTAAGTGATGCTGGAGCAACAGAATTGAATCTACCAGCAGATTCAAATGGAAAAATCCCAAAAGGTGCGAAAGCGGTTATGATGAAAGTTGTTATAAGAGATTCAGCATCAGCGTCAACAGCAGGAGGATGCTACATCTTTTTTGAAGATACGGATGGAAGTGCAGACCATAATATTGTAGCTACAAGTGGAGTGACAAACGACTATCATGTATTTCAATCAATTACACAACCTTGTGGTGCAGACGGAAACATTGAATATGGAATTGAGGCTTCTGGGTCTGGTACTTTTGATGCTACTGTTTCGTATCACGGAGTTCAATTACGATAGGAGATAATTATGGCAATTACAATAGAAAACTCAAGAGACAACGCATACGATAAGACAGTATCATTTACTATCGCATACGGTGGTAAGGATTACAAGTGGCATGGAGACATCCCAAAAGATGCTGATGCACAGGCTTATCTTGATGCGAAATCTGATACATTGAAAGCGGAGATACTCCGCAAGCGGTATCCACAGGCAGAAGTACCACAACTTGATGGTAAGTCTGCTTTAGAATCATTTGAAGCATGGGTATCTGCTGGATGCAAGAACGCTGAAGTCAAAGGCACAGATGCAGATGGTAAAGAAATCGTTATCAAAGCTGAAGAAACTATTGCTAAGAAAGCATGGGTGGATTCAGAACCACCAGTTGACCAAGCCGCATTAATAGCAGATTTACAATCAAAGGTGAAAGCATTAGAAGATGCTTAAATAATTAACTAAACAAGGAGTCAATAATGGCTAAAGATAAAAAAGAAAAGCCAGTCTTGAATCTTGATGATAAAGAGTACATTATCGAAGATATGACTGATGAACAGAAAATGATGGTAAATCACATTAATGATTTGCAGAACAAACAGAATACGAATCAGTTTATGGCTGACCAGTTATCTGTAGGTAAAGAAGCGTTCATTAATATGCTTAGAAAGGCTTTAGAAGAACCTGAAGAAGTAGAAGAGGCTGAAGCAGAAGCATGAAACAACAATACAAAGCTATCTACAAAGTACCGATAGGTGAGTATGAATCTGATTCATTAGTTGGATTAGTAGTTGAAGTGCTGAAGCACAGATTATTTCATCTATGGTATCATAAAAGGTGGATTGATTAATGATTGTAAGAAGGTGTAGTCAGGGTCATCGAGTTAGGATTCATAGAAATACCTCTCCGGGTGCAACACGCACAAAAACTTATGCAGATGGGTCTACAGAGACTCTGACTTACCCTTCGTCCTATGATTACTTTGTTGATGTAGATGGCTCAGTAGCTAAGAAGACTAACAGTTTTAAGACTGCTGAAGAATACTATGTTGCTGAGTGTGCTAAGAAGCATGGTGATGGACATGGTAGGCTGATAGTAGGAGGACATCATATAATCAATGGTGTCGCTACATTACAAGCAGATTATCCTACTGATGCAAATACTAAAGCAGAGGTAAAAGATTTCTATGATAAGCGTGGAGTTGCTTATGGTGGGAGTGAAACTAAAACAGAACTTCTTTCGAGGATCGTTCCTATGTATAAAGGTACAGAAGAAGTATCTAAACATTTAAAGGTTTGATATGGGTATACAAACATATAGAGCAAATGAAGCGTTGTGCTTGTTAATTGGTCAAAATGGGTTTGATGTTGTTGGAGAACATGCTTCAGATTCTCAAACTCCGGGAGATAGTGCAACTAGATGGATTGCTTTGCAGTGTGTAGGTGCTATTGTGCCTAGCAGTACAGCATTTGCATCTCAGTTCTGCAAGATCAAAATTAATTCAAATATTGGTGACAGTGCTACCAGTGCTTTTATCTTTATGCAGCCCGGAGATGTGATCTATGGAGACATTGCCAGTGTTGTTAATCATACCGATTCTAATGCAACGCTGTTAGCGTATAGAGGTTAATGTATGAATAATCCTATAGCAAAATTAGTGTCATGGCAACTTAGTTCAGGTCAGCTCGATCATTGGACTTCATATCATTTAGCAGCTGGTGCTTTCTTCTGCAAAATATTTCAATGGTTATCTTGGTCAGACTTCTGGTGTGTAGCAGGAGTGTTCATTATTGGCGTTTTATGGGAGGTATTTGAATGGTTTGTTGAAGGAGACGAGGAAACCTATGGATCGAAGAAAAAATGGGCATATAACACTGCATCTGACTTGATCGTAGAAACAGCAATAGCATGGTGGATGGTATTATGAATTGGATTATTTCTACAAGTTATGACATTAAAATAGAATATATTTATGTCGAAGAAAGAGATTAAAGTATGGGCAGGGTATATGGCCTTTCTATTTTTTATTCTACTTTTTGTTATGTTTGTCTCAGGTTGTGATTCAGGCTGGTCAGTTTCAGGGTGGGAGATTTAGATAAATGGGATGTAGCTATTATAGCTGTTTGCTCTGCTATAGTATTGCAGATGTTAAAAACTATATATCCCCCTTTATTCTGGTTAATATTTTCAGTATTACTTTGGATAGTTATTTATAGGAAGGTGAAGTGAGTGGAAAACCGGAAACTGCTAGAAGTTATAGGGGGACTGTTGTTGATGATAATGCTATCGTTAGCATTAACCTCAAATGGTTGGGGCAGTTATTTGTTTTGGTCGGGATGCTTGTGTATGGCTATTGGCGTGTGGAGAGTAGACTTGGAGAGCTTGAAGATAAGATGCTTGCTGCTAATGAGCAAATTGGGGACTTACTTGGTAAACATATCGTGGAGGAAAGGATTGAACGAGAAGAGTTGGCAGAGAAAGTATCCTTCTATGAAAAGGAATTTAACATAAACCCACTTAGTTGGGGTAAGCGGAAGAAGAAGTAATGGAAGAGTTTTTAGCACTCTACGCAGAATATGGAATGATTGGTGTGGTAGGCTGTATGTTTGTCTTTATGGTCTACCAAAATGCTAAACGTAGTGAAATGCAAGCGGAGTCAATACAGGAATTACAGGTTGAGAATAAGGGTCAATCTGAAACATTGGAGAATATGGAAGGTATGATCATCAAATTAATTGAAAGGTGGAATCGCTCTGATGAAACTAGAGACAGAAGGCATGAAGATTCTGTAAAAGAGATTAATGATATGTCAGATGTGTTAATGGAAATTAAAGGTAGTATTAGTAGGATAAATGGTAAATGAAATGGATAGTTTAAAAGTGACAAGTATAAGTACTAGTTTGGGTTTGGTTTACTGGACTGATATTATTTCAGGTGTCTTAATGTGTATAATGTTTCTAGCACAGATTTATTATTTGTATTTAAAAACCAAAAAGATAAAGGAGTCTTAAATGGACTTAAAGAAAATGCTGATGGATATGGCACAGGCACAAGCTGATAAGATGCAGGAAGAAGCAATGGGCTTTTTAGCATCTGATGAGTTTGCTAATGATATTGCTACTAAGATCAATGAAAAAATAGATATACCTTTTGTATCTGAAGAGAAAGAACAGGTCTTTTTTGAAAGAGTTGTTGATATCGTTACAGATTTAATGGAAGGTGTATTCAAAGGAAAATAATATGAAAACAATACTAACAGGAATATTATCTGGATTAATTTTCTTTGGTGCTGTTCCAGCTGCCAATGCTTCAGATATGAATATGGCTGGTATGGAAGAGGTAAAGAAAAAGAAGAAGAAGAAAGGTAAGAAACTTTCTGAAAAAGGTAAGAAAAAGAAGAAAGGCTTTTTCTCAAAGGTATTCGGTTCTAAGTAATGCCAAGGTTTGGTAAAAGAAGTCGGGAAAGACTGAAAGGTGTAAATACCAAACTCGTTAATGTTCTTAATGAGCTTATTAAGATCATGGATGTAACTATCATTGAAGGTGTTCGTAGTGAAGAACGTCAGGCAGAACTCCTTGAAAAAGGAGCAACGAAGGTTAAATATTCAAGGCATATGTCTGGGAAAGCTGTTGATCTTGCTCCATATCCTATAGATTGGGATGATAGGGAAAGGTTCCATTATATGGGTGGTATGCTACGAGGAATAGGACATCAATTAGGCCTAAAGATTCGCTGGGGCGGCGATTGGGACTCTGATGGTGAGATTAAAGATAACAGCTTTGACGATCTTGTTCATGTTGAATTAAGGGATTAGTATGCCAAAGCAATTCTTTAAGATCAGTGATTTTTCCGGAGGTATAAACAATTCTGTTGGCCCAAAAGAGATATCAGATAGTGAATGTGTTGATATGATAGGTATGATCGCAGATTCTAGGGGCATATTAAAAACTGCTGGTGATGAAGTAGCCCATAGTGCTATGGTTTACACTAATAAAGATATTGATCAAATTGATGACAGCAGTGGTATAGCAGCAGCGAGCGGTTCTGATGCTCAATTTGATTGTAATATTACACGTGCTGCCGGATTTGGATTATTCTATTTTGAAACAGATCATGGAACTGTTGCAAAAAGTACAGGAGCAGTTAGTATATCAGCACATCAGGCCACCATATTAGGAACATATGGTGATCAAACACAAGAACCGAGTTCAGGAGAATAATGTGAGTATTGTTACATCTGGCGGAGGTGATGCCCCTACTCTTGTTGATAATACGGCTGATGTGCCGCAAGGACATTATTTGAAAACAACAGCAGCTGCTACTACTTTTGATATATTTACAGAAGGTGATGTAGTTAATGTTGAGGCAGCCAGCACTCATTCAAATGATGGTATATGGACTGTGACTGAAATAGTAAAAGATACAGATAATACTAGATGTTATCTTGAACTTGCTGGCAGGACTATGGTGGATGTAGGTGCTGAAAATCATACTGTTACAACTCTTCCTCCTGATGGTGATAGAAAAGTTGCTCTTTTTGTTCCTACAACAGATGGAACTGTTGGAGTTGGAACTGTTGCTGTATGGTCTTATAATCAAAGGGCAAGTTCTGTATCTGGATGGAAACAAGATGAAATTACATTATGCAGAGATCAAAAAGGCGGACAAGCTATATATACTTATGTTGATGAAACATTGAGAGTAGCAGATAGATCGTTTACAAATAACAGTGTTCCTAAGTGGTATGGTTATATCCAGAGGATTCAATTCAAAACTGCAGCAATTACTACTCAACCTGATTATGCTGGTGCAAATCTTCTTGGGTGGTACGAGTCACCAACATATCTTTATCCTCCAACTTATATGGAAGTTACTGATACTCAAAATGTTAGTTATGCTGGTTTAACTCAACAGGTTCAAACTGGAGGTGCTTGCAGAATTTATAATAGCGCAGCTATTACCACAGATACTACTGAATTTACTGTAATGGGATCTGAGGGTACAGCTGCTAGTAATGTTGCTATGCAGGGGTATTTTTTCCCGGGTAAGGTTTATTCTTTTGGAACAGCCACAGGTGCTGATAATTATGTTGAATTTATGCTTGTAAGAGATGTTCCGACATTAGAGCTTACTACATCAAGATTAAAGGTGTACAGGGCATATGGCGGTGTTCCAGTTGCTACTGTTGCTGATGGTACTGGAGCTCCATATGGTGAAGCATATGATGATATATATGAAAGAGGCAGAGGCTGGGGAGTATCATTACATGATACAACAGATGATAGTGGAATATGGCAGGCTGGTACTTATGAGATATGGGGTACTTTTATTTATGACAGTATTCAGGAAAGTAAACCTAAGAAAGGTGATGCAACTTTTACTATTGCCGCTGATGGAAGTAAGTTAAGAGTTATTATATCTGCTGATAAAGTATATGCTCCTAGAATTACTGGAGGCAGGGTATATATAAGGCTATCTGAAAGTAACGATCCTCTAACTATGCTTGCAGATATTGATATAGTTCATGGAATGAGGGTATCATTTGACCAGAATTACAAACCTTGGGCTTATGATTCTTCGAATAAGGCTTATGCGGTTGAACAGAATAAAACAACAAATGGCGGTGGTGCATTAGGAGATGATGAACCTATACATTCATTTGGCCCAAATTTAGATACATACGGCTCGATCAATGGTTATGACTATCAGAGTGACAGAACATCTATAGGAAAAAATAATGAGGGTTGGAAGGCTGCTGAGATATGCAATAGGAGGATGTTTCTTGCTAATGTAAGATTGGTTGATAAATCAGATACCATGAATAAATATGGTGAACGTATCATGTATTCTGAGTTGGGAAGATATGATACATTTCCTAATATCAATTATATTGATGTTGCTCTTGGTGATTTTGGTGAGTATGTTACTCTAAAATCTTTTGCGGATCGTCTTTTTGGATTTAAAGATAGTCTTGTGCATGTTATTAATGTGTCATCAGGATCACCTGATGGATGGTATCTTGAAGATACACTACATACTGTTGGCGTGAGGTTTCCACACAGTGTATGTAAGACGCCATATGGTATTGCTTGGGTTAATCCTCAGGGATGCTGGCTGCACAATGGACAAAATATTATAAATTTAACAGAGAATAAGATTGCTAAGACTGAAGATATGAATGGTCTGCTTACTGATTGGAGTACATATGCTAAGGGAAATACTAAATATACTGATCCAATGATCGGTTATGCTCCAAATCCTAAGCATCTTATTATTATGAGATCTCCGGGTGATCAGACAACGACTACCAGTGATACATTTATATATGATTTTGATACTAAGAACTGGACATTTACACGGGCTATTTTTGAAGAATCTGAAACATATACAAATTTTGTAAATGATTGGGATGGAAATTTAGCATTTGGTAAAGATAATGATTCAAATGGTGCGATATTTAAAGCCTATGATCCAACTATGGTAGCTCAAACTGATCAGCAGTGGACATCAAAGGTATTTGATTTTGGTAACCCGGCAACAACAAAAAAGGTATATGCTGTTTATGTTACATATAGACTTACTGCTAATCAGGAAGCTGCATTGAAATATTCTGTAGGTTCAGCATCTACATATCCGCTTACAACTTTTACAGCATTTACAAATTGTTCAGTAAATGGTACTGTTGGTGATGGAAGTACAAATTATGATGTTTGGGTTGCATCAGCAAATTCTGGAGATAGTTGGGAAGTTGCTAAATTTTACAATGATGATCCTATCAGCTGTGACTCTATAGCATTAAGATTTGATTCAAATGCATCCTGTAAAATTGCAATTAGCGATATTACTGTTGAGTACAGAACAATAAATAAGAGGACCTCATAATGCCAATCAGGCTCAGTGGTAAAACTGACAGTACCAGAGGTGTTATGCACACTAGACAGCAGGGTTTGCTGTCAGTTGATTCATTTGCTGTTAATAGTTTAAATGAAGGTCAGATTGTTATTAATCAGGAGCGCGGCAGACAGCCAGCCTTGGTTTTGAAGAAAAATAACAGGCTGTATAAGAGTTATCTCTCAGCAGATGGGAATAACTATGTAGAGAAAGATTTAGAAGTTAAAGGATCGCAGATTATAAATTCAGATCTTACAGTTGGTCGTAACCTTTCTGTAGATCAGGGTACTGCAGATGATTCATTATTAACTTTAAAATCAACTGGTGATGTTACTCATGGTATTACAGATTATGAAGGTACAACTGTTTATGGTGCTTTTAGAAAAGCTGCCGTAGGTGCTGGTGGATTAAAGGTACGAGGATTAAGAGACGCAGATTCTAATAATCATTCAGCTTTATTTTTAGAGGGCGTACTTGGAGAAGCTGTAAATACGGATAAGGATGCAACTAGTAGAGGAGTTGTTAGAGTATCTGCTAAAATGAAAAGCGGTACTGGAGTGTCTGGTGTTACTGCTAATGGAAACTTGTTTTCTGTTGACGATAACAATAATACTAGATTGCTTGTTGATGAGGATGGAGATATATATTACGATGGTGCTACTCCTCAGGGCTATGACTCTTATGATGATGCCATGTTAATTAGAACAATGGATTCTACTATGGCTTCTCAAGGAGTAATTCAGAATGAATTTGACAGTTACATAAAATATAATAAGAAAACACTTGTAGATGCTGGCTTACTTGGTTCTGGTGATGAGCCTTTAGTATGTCTTACTGGTATGCAAAGACTGCACAATGGTGCAATATGGCAACAGTATACAGAGATTCAAAGAATGAAAAAACTGATGTATGAAACAATGGTTGAGATGATTGGTAAGGAAAAAGCTGATATCAAGTTTAAAAATTGTGGAATTAAACTACTCGATAAAGTAGATACTGCATAGGAGATAATTATGGCAGGTTTATTAAATTATACTAAAGGATACCAAGGTGGAGGATTATATATTCCTACCTCAACCAGAGTAAGAGGCCAGTACGGATACTTGGATCGCTTATTCACTGAAGATATTAGGGAAAAAGGTGAAGAGGCAAAAGAGCAAATGGCAGGATTAAAGGCTAAAGGTGCAATTGGTAGTCTAGGAGGTAAACTTCTTGGTAGTTTTATTGGTAGAAAGATTTTAACAAGTGTTCTTGGAGGGGGGCTTAAAACAGCTCTTACAAGTTCTGTAGCTCGTACTGCTTTATTAAGTAATCCTTGGGCTATAGCTGCAGCTGTTGCAGCACCAACTGTTCTTAGTTATCTTGGTAAAATGGCCCCGCTTGGTTTAAAGAAAAACCCACTTACAGGAAAGGCTTATGATAGACCTGAAGATATAGAGAAAGGCTTTAAGGTTGATGGAAGGACTAGCAAATTCAGGCAGAGTGAGTATGCTGATATTGCTGAAGCAATGTCACAACAAAGAAAAACAGCAAAAGAATTAGCTCTTGCAGAGGCTCCGGGTGAGGCAATTGGAGCGGCAAGAGGCTATGCAACAGCAGCACTTACAGGTGCTTCTTGGGATAAAGCTTCAGAATATTTTGGAGGTGGAGAGGAGTTACTTTCTGTTACAGGTGAAGAACCGAAATTATTAGGTGAAACAGTATCTACAAAAGAGGGAGCATCTAATATTTTAGCTGGACGTCCAGAGGGTACACCACTATCTGCAGAACAACTTAGAACTATGGAAGAATCAGCTATGTCTTCTTTATATCCTGAAACTGGTCAGGCAGTAGATCCATTTGTTGAAACTGGCCCTCGAGCATGGGTTGATCCCAATGACATGACAGTAATGCAGACATTTCCCGGAGCTACTCAATCAGCGGGATATGGAGAAGGAACGAGGTCACAGTATAGAACATTAGGTGATATAGATAGTAATCTTATAGATCCTTCTGCTAAGATAGATCCACTTATGGTACCTCCTGCAGAAGATCCTTTTAAAAAGGCAGCTCTAGAATATTATAGATCTCCAGAAGGGTTAGAAGAACTTGGCCTTACTCCTCCAGCACAGACTGTTACTGAAAGATTAGCTGATGTTGGATCAGCGATGTATCAAAGAGGTCCTAATTATATGCAGGCCACTACTGATGTTCTAGGACAACTGGATGTTCCAGCACCAGATGTTTTAGAGGGCTTTAGACAAGGCACTGGAAGTCCCTATAATCAATTTCTTGGTGCTACGGGGCAATATAATCCTTTCGGTCAACAATTTGCTCCTAGACGTCAACAAAGATTAATGCCAAGTCTACTAGATTATCTTGGCGGTGGCACAGGGTATTAAAGGAATGAACAATGGCTAGATCATTACTTCAATCACATTTAAATAACAAAAACTTAACGATTATCGGTGGCGG
>Ga0208315_1001836_pt1 | contig 10208 bp, 7 predicted proteins | sample MalvireepMed_215_FD_184239 | JGI IMG/M metagenome (GOLD analysis project Ga0208315, IMG submission 184239) | Marine viral communities from the Global Malaspina Expedition - Malaspina viral metaG DeepMed_215 (SPAdes) (version 2) | ecosystem: Environmental > Aquatic > Marine > Oceanic | place... | reverse complement strand
CGATGGGCTTGGCATCCTCTTTAAATCCGGCTAACGCCTCTTTGACGCTCTCCAATACCTGCATGCTGTCGCTCTGCATGGCGAAATCAGAGAGGTTTTTAGCCACCCCAAAACCACCCGGCACGATGACCGCATCGAAGTCGTCTGCCTCCAGCTCGGTAATCGGGCTGATATCGCCACGGGCCAAACGCGCGGACTCCTGCAGTACGTTGCGGGTTTCCCCCTCCACCGGCGATTGGTCCAGGTGATTGATCACATGGTGCTGCGCCACGTCCGGGGCAAAGCAGCGATAACCGATGCCCAACTGATCCAAGCGCAACAGCGTCAAGGTGGTCTCGTAGATCTCCGAACCATCAAAGACGCCACACCCCGCTAATACGACCGCTACCTGCTTCGTCATACCTCTCTCCTTATCCAAGCCATCCATGTGGCTGAATGGCTCACTTTAGTCAGTCTCTATTGCCGCCACAAGGCGGCTTTCGCTGTACGGCATGCCTGATATACTCACACCAAGCCCTGATACACGGGGCGCCCACGATGCGATTGCCTGGAGAGAGCCGTTGAATACCTCAAGCCCACGCCACTTCCCCGCTACCCGAATGCGCCGTATGCGTCGGGATGACTTCTCGCGCCGCTTGATGCAAGAGTCGACGCTAACGCCCAACGACCTTATCCTGCCGGTATTTGTTCTGGAAGGTGAAAATCAGCGTGAAGCGGTGGCCTCCATGCCCGGCGTCGAGCGCCTCTCGATTGATCTGCTGATTGAGCAGGCCCGCGAAGCCTATGCGCTGGGTATTCCCGCACTGGCGCTATTCCCGGTGATTGGCCCTGAGCAGAAAAGCGAGCTGGCCGAAGAGGCGTACAACGCCAGTGGCCTCGTACAGCGCAGCGTGCGTGCGCTCAAACAGGCGCTGCCCGAGCTGGGGATCATTACCGATGTGGCCCTCGATCCTTATACCAGCCACGGGCAGGACGGCATTCTCGATGAGCAGGGGTACGTTCAAAACGATCGCACCGTCGACACGTTACTCAAACAAGCGCTCTCCCACGCGGAAGCAGGCGCCGATGTAGTGGCCCCTTCCGATATGATGGATGGCCGCATTGGTGCCATTCGCCAAGTGCTGGAGCAGGAGCATCTGCATAACGTGCGCATTATGGCCTACAGCGCCAAGTATGCTTCCCACTATTACGGCCCCTTCCGCGATGCGGTCGGCTCAGCCGCCAATCTGGGCAAAGCGGACAAGCGTACCTATCAGATGGACCCTGCCAACAGCGATGAAGCGCTGCACGAAGTGGCCATGGACATTGCCGAAGGTGCCGACATGGTCATGGTCAAACCGGGCATGCCCTACCTGGATATGGTACGCCGAGTGAAAAGCGAGTTCCAAGTGCCTACCTTTGCCTACCAGGTCAGCGGTGAGTACGCCATGCACCGTGCAGCGTTCGATAACGGCTGGCTAGAAGCGGAGCCAGTGATTCTGGAGTCGCTGATGTGCTTTAAGCGCGCTGGGGCCGACGGCATCTTGACCTACTTTGCCCTAGAGGCCGCTCGCCTGCTGCAGCGTTAACCGTCATTTATGCCATTAAGATGACAAATCGGTGACACCTATTTGTCATCTTCCCCCTGCATACTCACCCTAATAAACATTAAAACGCTATGATGAGTACGAGCCACTACCGCGGGGGGCAACCATGGACGACAACGCTATAGATTCCACGCCAGCATTACCAGTACCGCCCAATGAGCAAATGAGCGGCGAAGCCGATATTGCACCGCTGCGTATTAACCGCACACCCACCGGGGTTCAAGCAAAAGAGTCACATACTGAAGCTGACCTTGACGATCCGCAGCTCTACTTTAACCGCGAGCTTTCTCACCTACAGTTTAATATTCGTGTATTAGAGCAGGCGTTAGACGATGCGCACCCACTGCTCAACCGGCTAATGTTCCTGCTGATTTTCTCCTCCAACATGGATGAGTTTTTCGAGATTCGTGTGGCAGGATTAAAACATCAAATGGCCTTGGGCGATGACACCACCGCTGCTGATGGCCGCCTGCCCAAAGCCGTGCTGGCTGAGATTTCCGAGATTGCTCACCAACAGATTGCCCGTCAGTACGAGATTCTCAACGACACGCTACTGCCTGCACTAGAAGCCCAGGGGCTGCGTTTCCGCCGCCGCGACCAGTGGACCGACGCTCAAAAAGCTTGGGTGCGAGACTTTTTCGATAACGAAATCATGCCGGTGATTAGCCCCATTGGCCTGGACCCATCACACCCGTTCCCACGGCTGGTGAATAAGAGCCTCAACTTTATTGTCGAACTTGAAGGCAAAGATGCCTTTGGCCGAGCGGGCGGCATGGCGATTCTGCCCGCCCCACGCTCGCTGCCGCGCCTAATGGCGCTGCCCAAGGAGCTTTGCGCCGAAGGCTTCTCTGAGTACGTATTCTTATCGTCAATGATTCACGCCCATGCCGAAGAGCTCTTTCCTGGCATGCGCGTGCAGGGCTGCTACCAGTTCCGCCTGACCCGCAACGCGGACATGACCGTTGATCCTGAAGAGGTATCCGATCTTGCCTCGGCCCTGCGTGGGGAGCTGCTGGCCCGGCGCTACGGCAGCGGCGTGCGTTTGGAAGTCGCCGACAACTGCCCGGACGATTTGACCAACTTCCTACTGCGCCAGTTTGACTTGGAGAGCGGTGATCTTTATCGCGTTCAGGGGCCCGTAAACCTGACCCGCATGATGGCAGTGCTGGGCGATGTGGACCGCCCCGAGCTGCTCTACCGCCCGTTTGCCCCCAGCGTGCCCAAAGCGCTGAAAGGCGGCAGTCTGTTTAGTGCCATTGCTAAAAGCGATATATTGCTGCACCACCCCTTCCAGTCCTTCTCTCCCATTGAGGATTTGCTGCGGGAAGCCGCCCGGGACCCGGATGTGCTGGCCATCAAGCAAACGCTTTACCGCACCGGCTCAGACTCCCCCATCGTCAGCGCGCTGGTCGACGCTGCTAGTCAGGGTAAAGAGGTGACGGTGGTGATTGAGCTGCGGGCGCGCTTCGACGAGGCGGATAACCTGCAGCTAGCGTCACGTTTGCAAGAAGCAGGCGCGATCGTGATTTACGGCATTATGGCTTACAAGACCCACGCCAAGATGCTGCATATCGTGCGCCGAGAAAAAGGTGAGCTGCGCCACTACGCGCACCTGGGCACCGGCAACTATCACTCCAAAACTGCCAAGCTCTACACCGATTACAGCCTGCTGACCGCCAACACAGCCCTATGCGCGGATGTGCATAAAGTCTTTCAGCAGCTCTCGGGCATGGGCAGGGCACGCAAGATTGATACGCTGCTACATGCGCCTTTTACGCTGCACGAGCGCTTAGTCGAGATGATTGATCGGGAAGCCCAGGTGGCACGTAAAGGAAAACGCGGCCATATCATCATCAAGTGCAACTCGCTGACCGAACCCAAGCTGATCAAAGCGCTATATCGCGCCTCTCAAGCGGGCGTGGAGTGCGATCTGATCATTCGCGGCATGTGCTGCCTGAAGCCGGGCATCCCCGGCGTATCCGACAATATTCGCGTACGCTCGATCATTGGCCGCTTCCTTGAGCACACCCGGGTGTTCCACTTCCATAACGACGGCAAGCCAGAAACCTGGTGCTCCAGCGCGGATTTTATGTCGCGCAATATGTTCCACAGGGTAGAGACCTGCTTCCCGCTGCTGGATAAGAAACTCGCCACCCGCGTTCGCAAAGACCTCGAGACCTACCTGGTGGATAACTGCCAGAGCTGGCTACTGCAAAGCGACGGCAGCTACCAGCTACAGGACCCCGGCAGCGGCGACGCGATCAGCGCTCAGGAAACCCTGCTGTACGCCTACGCCTCTAAGAGCTAATGCAAAAACCCCGCTGCACTTAGTAGCGGGGTTAATAGCAGCCGAGCAACCCACCTGGCTTAAGCGTAGCGCTGACGCAGCTGCTCAGCGGCCTCCACCATATTGGCCAGGGCAGGCTCTACCTCGGCCCATCCACGGGTTTTCAATCCGCAATCCGGGTTCACCCATAGACGTTCGGCCGGGATTTTCTCCAGCGCTTTCTCCATCAGTGCCACCATCCACTCCACCTCGGGAATATTTGGCGTGTGGATATCGTAGACGCCCGGCCCAATTTCATTGGGGTAGGCAAAGTCCTGAAACGCATCCAGCAGCTGCATATCTGAGCGCGACGTCTCGATGGTGATCACATCGGCATCCAGCGCGGCAATGGCGCCAATGATGTCGTTGAACTCTGAATAGCACATATGGGTATGAATCTGAGTGCTGTCGGCCACGCCTGCCGCGCTTAGCTGGAAGCTCTCAACAGCCCAATCCAAATAGCGCTGCCACTCGCTCTGGCGCAACGGCAGCCCTTCCCGCAGCGCTGGCTCGTCAATTTGAATCACATGGATACCCGCTTTTTCCAGGTCACACACTTCGTCGCGCAGCGCCAGGGCGATCTGGCGGCAGGTGGTGGCGCGGGGCTGGTCGTCACGCACAAACGACCACTGTAAGATCGTCACCGGCCCGGTGAGCATGCCTTTCATCGGCTTTTCGGTCAGCGATTGAGCGTACTCGCTCCAGCGTACGGTCATCGGTGCAGGGCGCGTCACGTCGCCAAAGATGATCGGTGGCTTCACACAGCGGGAGCCGTAGCTCTGCACCCAGCCAAAGCGGGTAAACGCAAAACCGCCGAGCTGCTCGCCAAAGTACTCCACCATATCGTTACGTTCGGCTTCGCCGTGCACCGGCACGTCTAAGCCCAGTGCTTCCTGACGCTCCACGGCGTAAGCAATCTCTTCGCGCATCCGCGCTTCGTAGTCCGCTTGGCTTAGCTCACCGGCCTTGAAAGCACGACGTGCGGCACGAATGGCATCCGTCTGTGGGAACGAGCCAATCGTGGTGGTGGGGAACAGCGGCAGTGCCAGCAGCCTGCGCTGGGCCTGCACACGCTGGGCATAGGGCGATTGACGCTGGCTGTCTTGTGGCGTGACGGCGGCCAAACGCTCGCTCACAACGGGTTGGTGGATACGCGTCGATTCCCGGCGCGCATCCAAGGCGCGGGTTGCCTCGCTCAAACGCTGCTCGTCTTCCGGCGTAGCACGGTTATCAATCAGTCGCGCCAGCGTGACCACTTCATCCAGCTTCTGACGAGCAAACGCCAGCCAGTTCACCAGCTCAGCGTCCAGCTCGGTCTCTTGACGCAGGTCGACCGGCACGTGAAGCAGCGAGCAGCTAGGCGCGAGCCACAGCCGCTGGCCCAACCGCACTTTCAGCGGCAGCAGGCGCTCACGCAGTGCTGCCAAATCGGCCCGCCAGATATTCCGACCATCCACTAAACCTACCGAGAGCACCTGATGCGGGCTTAACCGGTCAATCACGCTCTCCACCTGCTCAGGAGCACGCACGGCATCAATATGTAGGCCCTCTACCGGTAGCCGCGTGGTGAGCGAAAGATTATCGCCCAGCGCGCCGAAGTAAGTGGCCACCAGCAGCTTCAGCGGGGCCGACTGCAGGCGATGGTAAGCACGCTCGTAGGCCTGCTGCCAGGCCAGTGGCAAATCCTGTACCAGCGCAGGCTCGTCTAGCTGCACCCACTCAATACCCTGAGTCGCTAGGCGGGAAAGCGTCTCGCTGTAAACATCCAGTACGCTATCAAGAAGCTCAAGACGGTCAAACTCACTGCCCTTGGTTTTGCCTAGCCATAGCCATGTCAGCGGCCCGGTCAGCGTTACTTTAGGCGTAAAGCCCGCTTTTAGAGCTTCATCTACCTCGTCAAACAGCCGCGTAGAGGCTAAGGTAAATGTCTGCCCTGGATGAAGCTCAGGCACTAGGTAGTGGTAATTGGTATCAAAATATTTAGTCATCTCGCAGGCGGCCGCCGGGGTACCGCTTGGCGCGCGGCCACGGGCCATGCGAAAGGCGGTGTCCAGGTCGACGTGGCCTGCGTTTACCTCGTCTTGGGCTTGAAAGCGGCTAGGCACCGCGCCCAGCATTACGGAAACGTTTAGCACTTGGTCATAAAATGCGAAATCACCCACGCTGACCATATCCAAGCCCGCGGCTTGCTGGGTTTGCCAGTGGGCAAGCCGTAGCGCTTGGCCAGCGGCTTCTAGTTCGTCACGGCTAACGTCGCCCTTCCAGTAAGCTTCAGTGACTTTTTTCAGTTCGCGCTGAGCGCCAATGCGGGGATAGCCGAGAATATGAGAAACTGTCATGATGATTCCTTCCAACGTGAATGATTTCACACAGTTTGAGTGCCGCATAAACGTGAATCAAACTAAAGATTTTAATATCAAACATGAAAAACACTCACAATGATTGAATTACGCCATTTGCGCACGCTGCTGGCCCTACGCGAAACTGGCTCGCTGGTAGAAGCCGCTGAGCGGGTGCACTTAACGCAGTCGGCCCTCTCACACCAATTGAAAGATCTAGAAAGTCGCGTGGATAGCGCGCTGTTTGTGCGCAAGACCCGTCCGGTAGAATTCACGCGGGCAGGGCTTCGGCTACTGGCGCTGGCCGATGAGATTTTGCCGGAGGTCCGCAAAGCTGAGCGGGACCTGGCCCGATTGGCGGGCACCGAGCAGGGGCGGCTCCACATGGCCATCGAGTGCCATAGCTGTTTTCAGTGGCTCATGCCCACGGTGGATTACTTCCGCGACCACTGGCCGGAAGTGGAGATCGATATTCCCAGCGGGCACCATTTCGACCCGCTGCCTGCCTTGGCCCGTGAGCAGCTGGATTTAGTCATTACCGCCGACCCTCAGCCGCTGGAAGGCGTTCACTACGTGCCGCTGTTTCGCTATGAGGGGCTGCTAGCGGTTGCCCGGCAACACAGCTTTGCGGGCCAACCCTATATTGAGCCTAGCGCGCTGGCCGAGGAGACACTGATCACCTACCCAGTGGAGCAGTCGCGCCTGGATGTCTTCACCCAATTTTTGGCCCCAGCCAACGTGCGCCCTAAAGAGATTCGCACCGCAGAGCTGACGATTATGATGATGCAGCTGGTGGCCAGTGGCCGCGGCGTATGTGCGCTGCCCAACTGGGCGCTCACGGAGTATTTAGAGCGCGACTACGTCAGCGCGGTGAAGCTAGGCGAGCACGGCATCTGGAGCACGCTCTATGCCGCTATTCGTGAGGAGTCGGCGGAAGCGCCGTGGATGCAGGACTTTTTGCGTACCGCCAAGGAGACCTCCTTTGCGGTGCTGTCAGGGATTAAACCGGCGAATCGCGACGAGGAATCAGCAGCGTAAAGCGTGCGCCGCCCAGCGCAGGGCTGCTATCTACGGTGACGCTACCACCGTGGCCTGCCATGATTTTTTGCACAATCGAGAGACCAAGGCCGTAGCCACCAGAACTGCGGGCGCGGCTATCGTCCAGGCGCGCAAAGGGTTTGAAGATATCGGCTCGGGCATCGAAGGGAATGCCTGGGCCGTCATCTTCTACATCTATACGCACTAAGCGCGGCTCATCCCACAGGCGAATCACTACTTGGGATTTACCATAGCGGCAAGCATTGCCCACCAAGTTTTGTAGTGCCCGCTGCAGGTAGCGTGGTTCCGCTAACAGCTCAATGTCAGGCCCCGGCGCCAGGGTTAAGGTCTGCCCGCTGTGCAGCGGTGCTAGCGTATCAATCACCCGCTCCGCCATAGACCGACACTCCACCAACGCCATTTCCAGCTCTGCGCCATTGACCGTTTCGCCACCTAGGCGCGCATAGGTCAAAATTTCGTCCACTAACTCATCCAATTCAGCAATATCTGCATCAATACCCTGGAGCTGACGCTGAATGGCAGGCTGGTCGGTCATGTCCTCGACCATCTGTACCGCAAAGCGGATACGCGCCACCGGAGTGCGTAGCTCGTGGGAGACAGCGCGAATCATCTCTTGCTGACCCCGCAGCAGGCTCTGCACTTGGTTCGCCATGCCATTAAAGGCCATCCCCAAGCGCCCCAGAAAGTCGCCGCTTTCCACTTTGACGCGGGTTTCCAACCGGCCACTGGCAATACGGGTTGCCGCCAGCTCGAGCCGCGCCATGCGCGACTCGATGCTGCGCATAATCAGATAAATGATCAGGCTTAGCACGACCATCAGCGCCACGAGCAGCGGCAAGTGCAAATTGAGCGGCAACGTATCGCCTCGGGAAATAGGCCCAGCCTGAAGCCACTGGTCGGCCCCTCCCGAGGCGTTAGGCAATTGATAAAGTAGCGTAATCGATAGCTTGTCTGTCACTAGCCGGGTTATCACACCCCCGAGCGTTAGCTGAAACTGCTGTTCGGTGGTCAAGTCATCGGGAAGTGCGTTGAGCAGGCTCAACGGCCAACTGCCGGGGCGTAGCTCGGCCAGCGCCGCTAGCCGCTCTTCCTCTGGCATGGCGGCCAGCCATTCCCCCAACAACACCATGCTGCCCTGCCACTGGCGCTCGCTCCAAGCGTCAAACGTGGCTTCCAGCACCCATAGCTCCCCGCTGGTGTTAGCCGTGGGCAGCCGCTGGCGCAGTTGCCAAGGCTCTTCTGCCACTAACACCGCGCCCCGCTCAATTCGCGACCGCTCGAAATAGCCTAACTGGGCGTCGTTCATGTCGCGCAGCACCAGCTGCATGCCTAGCTGCTCGGAAAAATCGCCTAACAGCGTTTCACGCTCATCTATGGGCACGCTGGCAAGCTGCTGTGTCATTAATGACATAGGCAGCGCGGCGAGCTGTTCGCGATAATCTTCCCGGCGCACCTGCTCTATAAAAGAACGCCCCCCTAGCGCAATAAAAAACACCACGCACAGCGCTAGGCCCAGCAGTAGGTAGAAGCGTAAAAACGAGCCGTGGCTAAGCACTCGCCGCATTAGGCGACCTCTCTTGTTTAACTGTCTTTAACAAACAGATAGCCTTTACTGCGCACGGTTTTAATGCGGTGCGGCTGGTTAGGGTCGTCGCCAATTTTTGGGCGAATACGCGATACGCGCACATCAATAGAGCGGTCTTGGCCGTCGTATTTAATGCCTCGCAAGTCGCTGAAAATCTCTTCGCGGGTCAGCACACGGCCAGCATTACGCGCTAGCAGCCACAGCAGGTCGAATTCTGCGCTGGTCAGGTCGATACGCTCACCGGAGAGCCAGGCTTCCCGCGTGGCGTTATCAATCTCCAGGTTCTCAAACTTAAGGCGCATTTCACCATCGGGGGCTGGCGCATCCGCGCGACGCAGAAGCGCACGCATACGGGCTAGCAGCACGCGGGGCTGCACCGGTTTGGGCACATAGTCATCCGCGCCCATTTCTAGCCCGAGCACTTGATCAAGGTCATCGGTGTGGGCAGTCAGCATCATAATGGGGCCAGCAAAGTTGGGCCGCACGCGGCGGCAAATGGCCAAACCATCTTCACCGGGTAGCATCAGATCCAAAATCACCAGGTCCGGCTGCAGCGTTAAAATACGATCTACGCCTTTGGCACCATCCGCTTCTAGCGTCACTTGAAAGCCGTTTGCTTCCAGATAATCGCGGGTGAGCTCGGCCAAGCGCTGATCATCTTCAATAATCAGCACATGATCCTGGTCAGGGTAGTCGGGAGTTACCGATTCCTGCGCCCCAAGTGCTTGAAATTGCTGTTCCAAATGATCTACCATCCTTTTCCTTCACTCCGCTTAGGCAGTTTGTATTATCACCCGCTCACCCTGTGCAAAAGCAGGTTGTGGATAGCTTCCAGGATACCTTAAAACCTTGCAAACGCCTGCCTCTTGATTAACGTTGCGTATGCATCCTAGCTAGAGGGCGTCTTGAGCAACTTGATTCTTCCACCACCAAGCGCTAATGTGAGGTGGCAAACTGTCGACAATCTGACAGGAGGAGATCGCCATGGGAGATGGCAAAGCCAAAAGTGTCATTAAGCGTGTCTATGTACCAACGCAAGTGCGCGACCTGCCCAACGGAGAGAAGTTAAAAATTCCCGGGCACTACAAAGCGCCGCCCAGCGAAAGCAACGATTCGCTCGATTAACGATGCGCATATAAAGAAAAGGCAGGCCTGTCGAGGCCTGCCTTTTTAATACGCCTTCATGTACGCCTTCATGGTTAAGATGGCTATCCCTTGGGGCCGAACAGGAACCAAGCAATCAACCCCACCAGGGGAAACACCAGTAGCGCGATAATCCATAGCAATTTGGCAAGCCCGCTAGCCGAGCTTTT
>Ga0208315_1001828_pt1 | contig 10229 bp, 13 predicted proteins | sample MalvireepMed_215_FD_184239 | JGI IMG/M metagenome (GOLD analysis project Ga0208315, IMG submission 184239) | Marine viral communities from the Global Malaspina Expedition - Malaspina viral metaG DeepMed_215 (SPAdes) (version 2) | ecosystem: Environmental > Aquatic > Marine > Oceanic | place... | reverse complement strand
CATTCACACTCATAACATCACACGCATTAATAATAGCGGTAAACTTAAAGCCCCTTGTAATGAGGGGCTTTTTATTTGTTCTTCCTTTCCTCAAATATGCGGTGAAATTCATCTAATATTATAATCTTGGCTAAAATTCAACCTAATTGTAACCCCTACGAGGGCAACTTGGCGGGGGTATGCGGATAAAGAAAGGGGTACACTCATTCTAATGTAATTTTTTGAATTTTGCTATTTTTTGTGTTCTCTGACACACTTTCTACAGCAATATATTATAATAAAGGAACTTTATTATATATTATGTATTATATATTATATATTATATTATAGAGAAATTTACAGGAATTTGCATTTTAACCCCAAACTGACGTATATTACAGCATGGATTTCAAAGAAATAAAAAACACAAAGCATTACTTGTATGACAGCATGAAAGAATTTGCTGTCTACTACCCCGATGGGGTTGTTCGCCATAACTGGCGTCACGGTGATGAAGGGGAGTGGGTTTATACAGATGATGGCTTTGTGTGTCAAATCCTGAGAAAAACAAAAATAAAAGACAGCAATCGGTCTGTGTCGTGTGTTCGCACTGTTTGTGGTACATATCTCCAAAAAGACAGGAAAAAAGAGATGCTTGGTGAAGATGGCATAGCAGAGAACATTTACACATTTTCGGGTACAAATGTTAGTCAGAAGGATTTCAATAGCAGGGATCGTAACTCAAGGGAGTTGTTATTTGCTAAGTACGTTGCTGGTGGCTTAGGGGCTGTTGAAGCTTACAAGAGGGCGTATCCAGATGCAAGAAGTTCAAACTACATAAAAAATCGGACTGATAAGCTTTTAAAAACGGAGACAATTAGAAAAATGATAGACAAGCAGATAGAAGAAATTCTAAATGAAGAGGGTGTTACACCTAATTGGTTAATTGAGAGATACAAGACAATCGCAGATATGGCTGAAAGTGATCCTGCAAAGTTAAGGGCACTTGATAGTTTGTCAAAAATTGCAGGGTTATTTGACCTTGGAGAGAAAAAGTCAGAGCAAGTAACAATTTGGGCGGGTTTTTCGCCTGAGCAGCTAGAAGGAGTTAAAAAACATGGAGAACCAGAACTTATCGCACATGCAGAAAAAGACAAAAACGACTAAAAAGAAGAAGGCAGTTGATCCCTGCCCTATTTGCAACAAAGAATTGCACCTAAACGATGAATTTACACAAAGAGTTGGGCTATTAGGTGATTATGACGAAGTTATCGGCTGGCTTTGTCCACATTGTAGCTCTGAGTTCGACACAGACAACCACATAGTTAAACTTTTCGGAGGAGAGGGAATGAGAGGAGAAGCATAGTGCCAAAATTTGGGAGAAAATCTAGGGAGAGCCTAAATACTTGCGACAGTAAACTAAAACAAGTATTTAATGAAGTGATTAAGCACGTTGATTGCTCTGTTTTAGAAGGTCATAGGGACAAGGATAGACAAAACAAGCTGTATGAAGAGGGAAAGACGAAGGTAAGGTATCCAAATGGGCGACATAATCGTCAGCCTTCTTCCGCTGTTGATGTTACGCCCTATCCTGTTGACTGGAAGGATCGAGAGAGGCAAACACTGTTTGCTGGATTTGTTATTGGCGTTGCTAGTCAGATGGGTATAAACTTACGCTGGGGCGGTGATTGGGATCAGGACTTTCAAGTTATAGACAACCGCTTCGATGACTTTCCTCATTTTGAACTCAAGTGACAAAAAGAGATGCTGCTCGCCTGCTTAACCTGTTTGTGGGGTTTTATAACCTCTACTTATGGCATATAGGCGATATGGTGTTATTATTTTTAATCGGCTGTTTAAATATAGGAGCTTACGTTTTTGGTAAAAAGTGAATTTAATAACAACTGGATGTTTAATCTTAATTGCAAGTCTTATAGGACTCGAATCGGAAAGGGCAAAGCCCAGACCGTATCCGCTGGGTTTTGGGGACACTTTAATGGTTAGGATTCAGGGATATGAGTTTTGTCCCAAATACTGTGATATAAACCACTTTCATAATGGACACTTCAAAAATTATGATTGTGAAGAAATTATGTGCGAACATATAACAATAAATGAAAAATGATTTAGGAAAACTTATAATGCTTGTATGGATGACATTTATGGCATACTGTATGTTTCTTATGTGGCAAGACCTACACTACATGACTGACCTTGTACATGCCTACATATCCATGACAATGGAGTATATTAGACCTTAATTGGCCAATTTAAATCTACATGGTGATGTCAGTAAAAATGAGGAGCTTCTTGCGAAGGCATATGGCGACCTCATTACTTTTGGTAAACTTTTCTCTCCTCAAGACTTCCTCGCTTCTGCAACACCTGATTTTCATGTAGAGGTGGGGAAGCTCCTTTTAAGTAAAAAAATACAGCAGTTAGGGCTAGTATTGCCACGTGACCATGCTAAATCCACGTTAGCAGCCACAGCGATCTTGCATCGCTTTGTCTTTGCAGAGAAAGATAAGCCTGAATTTATAGCATGGATAGGTGAAGCACAGGATCAAGCTATTGATAACCTTAACTGGGTTATGAATCATATTGAGTTAAACCCAGCCATAGATTACTACTTTGGAGACTTACAGGGGAACAAATGGACGAAAGCCGAGTTTACGCTCACTAATGGCTGCAGAATGATAGCAAAGGGTGCGAATCAGCGACTTCGTGGTAAAAAGCAACTTTCAACTAGATTTACAGGAATGGTGCTCGATGACTTCGAATCAGAGTTGAATACGAAAACACCCGACTCTAGGCAGCAAATCAAGAACTGGGTTACAGCAGCTGTGTTTCCAGCAATCGACTTCGATAAGGATGGTTTCTTATGGTGCAACGGAACTATTGTTCACTGGGATTCTTTCTTAAACGGACTCGTTACGGGTTGGAGGGATGCTCGCAAGAGTGGGGAAGCATATTCTTGGTCTGTCTACACCAAAAAGGCAATAGAGGATGGTGCACCTATTTGGCCATCTCGTTGGCCATTATCGAAACTAGAAGATCGTAAACAATTCTATATCGATAGTGGAACTCCTGCAAAGTTCTATCAGGAGTATATGAATCAAGCAAAATCACCAGAAGATCAGATTTTTGCAGAGGAAGATATTAATGGAGCACTTTACAGGGGGAATATTAGATTTGAAGAAGAATCAGGCAGTTGGTATATTAAATTTGATGACGGACACACTGAGTATGTTAACATATATATTGGTGTCGATCCCGCTTCAACTGTTGCTAGCAGGAACGATTATAGTGTCATCATGGTTCTTGGTGTTACTTCGGAGTACGATTACTACGTTATTGAGTATTGGCGTGAGCGAGTCCTCCCAATGGAATGTGCTGACAAGATTTTTGAGATACTTAAAAGGTATGACCCTGTAAGAAGGGTAAATATTGAAACAATTGCTTATCAGGAGATGCTTAGAGACTATGTTCAAAAACGTAGCAAGAAGGAGGGGCTTTTCGTTCCAGGTATTGAAAAGGGTATCAAAGGGTATACTCAGAAGAAAAAAGACAGACTCTTTGAAGGATTGCAACCAATGTTCAAGGCTGGGGCTGTTCACCTTAAAAAACTGCATCATGAGTTTATTGGCGAGCTGTTGGATTTTCCAAAAGGTTCGCATGACGATACCATTGACGCTTTTTGGCTTGCAACGCAGTATGCAAAGGGAAATCCTAAAGCAGGGAAGAAAAATAAGGAGAAACAGAAAGATGGTACTTACAAGAGTGCACGCAAGATGTATGACTGGATTACAGGAAAGCGTGTGTAATTTGCATTTAACACTAATTTTACAGTAAATTTAACCTATGATTCCAGAAGACAAAAGAGCAAAAGATATAAAAGAACGTTGGCAGCGTTGGTATGATGCACGTTCTGATTGGGATACACAGGCAAGAGAAGACATAGATTTCTATCTCGGCAATCATTTTACAGATGCCGAGGCAACAGAACTTGCCGAAAGAAATCAAATGGGATTACCCATTGATCGGTTATATGCTGCTATTGAGCAGTTTAAAGCAATTATCACATCTAAGCCCCCAAAATTTTCTGCCGTGGGCAGAGAGGATTCTGACTCTAGATTAGCTACTGTTTGGAAAACAATACTAGAATATATCTGGGATAACTCTGATGGTGATGAAGTATTCAAGCAGGTTGTTCATGATTTTTCTGTTACTGGTATTGGGTATTTTTATGGGTATATAGACCCTGAAGTTGATTATGGTCGTGGTGAAGTTAAGTTTACATATGTTGATCCGTTTAGGGTCGTGGTTGATCCTAATAGTAGGAATAAGTGGTTTGATGATGCATCAGGTATGCAGCTTTCAACGATACTCACAAGAGATCAGCTTTTAGATGCATATCCCATGCTTAATGTTCCAGATGAAGAAGGTGATGTACTTATTGACAATATTGAAAGTATTGGAATTTCAGATGAAGATTATCCTTCTTCTCAAAATAGACAAGAAGGAACATCATTTACACCAGATGTTGTAAAAGATTATGATTATGGTTCACAAAATGATAAGTATAGACTTATAGAAGATTTTAGAAAAGTTAAGATGCCATTCTTTCGGGTTATGGACTTACAGAGTGGGCAGGAGAAAGTTTTAGATAACAATGGGCTGGAGAAACTTTTAGCCGATGAAAGAACTGCTGAGGCTTTTGACAAGGGACTTTTCGATATTGTACAGGTACAGCAAACTAGAATACAAATTACATGCATCGTAGGTCAAGTTATCTTATATGAAAAAGTGCTTGACACAAATATATTCCCACTTGTACCTGTGCCAAATATTTGGACTAATACTCCTTACCCGATGAGTGATGTCCGCAAAAACAAGGGATTTCAGAGGTTCTTGAATAAAGTAATGTCTTTAATTACATCGCATGCACAGGCATCGTCAGGCTTGAAGTTGCTTATTCCCCAGGGTTCTGTACAAGATATAGAAGAACTGGAACGAGATTGGGCGAATCCCAATGCAACGATTGAATATGACGCTTCTTTTGGAGAACCTCACTTTCCCTCTCCACAGCCACTTGCTGGCTCTATATTGCAATTACCTCAGATGGTGGAACATTACATCGACTTAAACATTGGAATATTTGAGATGCAACAGGGAAATACTGAGGCAGCTCCAAGAACATCGTCTGGGACAATGATGATGGAAGATTTTGGTCAAAGGCGTTCTAAATCTAAGCTCAGGGATATAGAGGCAAGTTTAAAGAGGCTTGGAAAACTTATGTATCATCTAGCTAAATCACATTATGGTTTTCAAAAGACATTTAGAATTGCCCAGCCAAACAATGATATAACTGAGTATACAGTAAATAAAAAGCTATATGACGATAAGACGAAGGAGCTTATGACAATTGAAAATGATTTAGCAGTAGGAAGCTTTGATGTACGTATTATTGGTAATTCCACCATGCCATCTAATAAGTGGGGTGAGTGGAATGTATATATGGAAGCATATCAGGCAGGACTTATAGATAAGGTAGAAGCCTTGAAGAAAACAGAAATATTTGATAAAGCTGGTGTTTTAGAGCGAACAGATATGGTTGCAAAATTACAGCAACAATTAGAACAAGCCGAGGAACAAATTAAAAAGCTTAGTGGCGATCTTCAAACTGCTAATCGTGCAGAAGTTCAGTCACGTAAGAAAACTGAAGTTGAGAAATTTAAAGGGAAACTTAAAGAACAAGAGTATGACTCCAAAACTCAAAATAAAGTTTCTATCGACAAATTATCTAATACGGTTAAACTCGAATCTGAGAAATTACGTTTAGCGACAGATGCGGAAAAGAAACGTAGTCAAGCTCGTAAGACCGAGAAATCGTAAAACAAAGGAGTTAAAATGTCTAATAATAATGAAGACGTAATCGCTTCTGTTGTTGAGAGTCAAAGTGATGGCCAACTTAACGCAGGAGTAGGGCAAGATGAAGGAACAAACAATGAAGAGAGTTCTACACAAGATTGGGAGGCTCAAGCTAAGTACCACCAATCTGAGAAGGATAAACTCTTCACTGAGAATCAACAGCTTAAACAATACGAAAAAGTTGGGAAATTTTTGGAATCACGTCCAGATTTGGTACAGAACCTTATGGGGGAAGTAAGTGGTCAGCCAGATACCCAACCGCAACGTGTCACGTTAAAGCCTGATGAATTTGATCCTTGGGAAGCCTACAATGACCCATCATCAGCATCTTATAAATTTAGGATGCAGGAGATGCAGGAAACCATAAATGGTGCAGTTGAACAAGCTGTCGGTGGAATTAAAGCACAACAAGGAAGAACAAGTCTTCGTGCTGATTTAGCCAATAAAGGGTTAAACGAGCAGGAACAAAATTCTTTCTTTGAATTTGCTGATAAACATCCATCCGAGTATGGTTTAGACAATGTACTTAAAATGTGGCGTGCTGTATCTCAAAGTCCAGAAACTGTCACGGATAATCCACTAGATCAAATCCGTCAAAATCAAGCTAATCCAACTGCTGCTGGTGTATTACAAGGCTCGCAGCCTGAGAAGAAGTCTGAGACGGATGCGATGTGGGATCAAGTGATGAGTGCTGGAAAACGAAGTAATGTGTTATAATTAAACGTAAAAGGAGAATACTATGGCAACATATACAGCAGGTAGTTTGTCGGCCAATGGTACTCGTAAAGTAGGTGTAAGTGCAACAGATTTTCACTCAAGACGACTTTTTGACTTTAGTGATCGTATTGCAGACTTACAACCAGATGAGTCACCATTTTTCGTATATCTATCTAAAGTAGGTAAAGTGCCAACTTCAGATTCTCAGTTTCGATTCTTAGAAGACAGGACAAAAGTAGCAATAACTGATAGAGCATTTCTTGCCCAAGCTGCATTTACAGCAGCTGCGGTTGGGAGTACTGCTACAGCTACTTTTGATACTACAGGTGGTGCTTCTGTTGATTGGCTAGTACCAGGAATGGTAATAGCTTGTGGAACAGTAGATACAAGTACAGCTCAACCTGAGTGGTGCACAGTTCGTATTGAATCCGTTACGGATTCAGGAGCTTATAGCACTGCTACGGTTCGTACTACCGCTAAAGCATCAGCAGCAGCTTTGACAGTGCCTAATAATGCTAAGTGTACTGTTGTCGGAACTTCATTTGAAGAAGGTACAGGTGCTCCAGACGTTTGGTCACAAAAGCTTGAAAACGATTATGGGTATACACAAATATTCAAAACAGCAGCAGAGATGACAAATACATCTCGTGCAACTGTGTATCGTGGTTATGCTGACGAGTGGCAACGTATCTGGAACTTAAAGTTAAGAGAACACAAGGTTGATATTGAAAGAGCGATGCTTTTTGGTATGCGTGCTCAAACTAACAGTATTAGTTATACTGATGGTGTAGTTGGTCATATTATAGCTAACTCTCAAGGTCAACTGGCAGATGAAGCTCAAGTGTCCTATACTGAGGATAAAGGTTATTTAAAAACAATCACAGCAGCAAATTGGTCTTATGATAGTTTGCTTAGTGATTTTGAAGTAATCTTTGATCCAGCTAGAGGCGGAGCAAGTTCTAAACTTGCTTTGGCAAGTCTTCCTGTTATTTCTCACTTCAATAAGTTAGGTGGGTTTATGGATTCGACCCTCAAGGGTGCGACTGATGCAGGTTCACTGTCTTATAATTGGGAAAGAAGTACTGGTTCATTTGGTCATAAGATCATGAAGATAGAAACCATTCATGGTGATCTATCTATGGTTAAAGAACCCCTATTTAGAGGTAACTCAGCAGGATTTCTATGCTTAGTTGATCTTGACCATGTTTCATACCGACCTCTTGTTGGTAATGGTATTAATCGTGATACTTCAATCACAACTAATGTGCAACAGGCTGATGAAGATTTGCGGAAAGACCTCATCCTAACGGAAGCTGGTCTTGAAGTATCCCTTCCTGAGACTCATGCACTAATACACTTACAGGGAGTTTAAGATGAGAAGTGATATACTCAATGAAAACAGTCAACAAACTGGTGGAAAAAAGCTAAAAGTAGTAAATCTTACTGTCGCTATAACGTTAACTAATGAAGATAGTGGTAAGGTTTATGCTGTGGATTCTGCTGGTGGTGCTTATTCGATTACTCTTCCAACTTCCTTGGAGGATGGTGTTTATTACAAATTCATAGTTTGGGAAGAAACACCAACTGCTGATGTTACAATTGCTGCTGGTAGTGCAATTATTAGTGGTGTAAATAAAGATGCTGGTGGCGATGCTGCTAACTCAACCGCTGGAACACAGGTCTCAAATATAATTCTTGATACCACCGCTCAACGTGGTGATTGGGTTAATTTGATAGCTGTGAACGGTGAATGGGCAATGGAAGCATTCAGTAGCATTAATCAAGGCATACAGACATCATAATCCGAACACATAAGGATTAGCAGTTTTGCTTACTGTGGGGCAAGTCGTATAAAGGGCTTGCCCCTAACAAGCTAATAAAAAATTATGTTAATTAAAGCAATCATATTATCAACACTACTTTCCAATGATCCTGTTATTATTGCAATGCCTCCTTCTCATAAAATAGAAGCAAGGAAACGTCATGGCAAAGGTAACAAGGGTCGTAGACGTGGTGGAGGAGGTTTAAGGTAATGCCAAAAGAAATGTATAAAAAGTATCCAATAGGTGGATTTCTTGATGGTGCTCCACATGAAGGTGGGGGCATACCAATAGAAGCAGAGGGTGGAGAATTTATAATTAAAAAAGATTCTGTCAATAGAAGCACACTTGACATGTTAGAATACATTAACGAGCATGGAGATTTACCAATGTCTGATGCTAGGAATAGGAGTAAAAAATAATGCCAAAAATAGGTGGTAAACAAAAACCATATGAAGAGCAACCTTGGTTTCCAGATCAAAATCCTGCCGTTCAAGAGGCAAATAAGATGGGTCAAGAATTAAAATACATCCCACTTGAAAATATAGAGCCAGAATTTCCAACAGAAGATGCTATGTTTAGAAGTGAGAATTATCAATTAGGTGGTGCAGTTCAACCTCCTACAGCTCCAAGTATCACTCCACAAGTACCTGCATATAAAAAAGGTGGGAAAGTAAAATAATGGCTATAATATTTTACTGTCATAAATGTGGAGAAAAGGGAGAGTTTGAGAACAAGAATGATATGCGGTGTGATTGCGGATATTATGTTAATGAAAAACGTAATAACACAAAAGACCATGTAAATATGCGTACAACTTGGTCTGGAACTACAAAAGTAGAGTTCAGTGAAACAACAATGGATCAAGATATAGCCGAGAGGAATAATAGATAATGGCAACATTTAGTGCCCAAATAACTGATTTAGTTGGAGGAACTATAGATCAAACTGCGTGTGACCAATGGGCTGCTTATGCTTGTAAAGAAATAATACATGTTCTTCCAACAAAATTAAAGGCAAAATGTTCTACAGTTAGTACATTAAACAATAGTGCAACAACTTTAGATGTAGATGGCAAAGGAGATATTTTACATGTAACTCGATTATCTGCCAATAGCGGTGGTTATCAGCTTCCTTGTAGAGAAATACCTGCTATGTATGGAGGTCTTGCCGAGGATAATACTGATCTTAATTATTATGCAACTGCCACTGATCCTGTGTTTTGGGTAGATAGTTCCTCAGATGTTTGTACGTTAAAGGTAAAACCCACTCCAGAGGCAACACAAACAGCTGTAGTTTACCATATAACATATCCAACAGTTGATGTAGATTCTGACAGTGTGATTGCAAACTTCCCCGATGAAGCAGAGCATCTTGTAGTATTATATACAGCTGTGAAACAGTTGCATCAATACATGAACTCAAAATCAAGTGATCTACCTTCTTTGGCTGTTGCTGTCAAGCCTACAACTCCAAGTTTATCAGCGCAAACTGTAACAATATCGGGTACAGCCCCTACATTTACAAAGCCAGTCAGAACAGCCCAAACTGCATTTAGTAGTTATGCAAGTGGTCTTAGCGAGGTTGACCCAGGGATATTTTCATTAAATGCGGTTTCTCCAGCAGTCCCATCATTATCAACTACATCTGTTAGTTTTTCACAAATTGCACCTACATTTACAAAGCCAACTGTTGCTTTAGATTTTACAAGGGTTAATACATATATTGATACTAATGAAGATGTAGAACTTGCATCAGCTAAATTACAAGAAATATCTACAC
>Ga0208315_1001824_pt1 | contig 10250 bp, 8 predicted proteins | sample MalvireepMed_215_FD_184239 | JGI IMG/M metagenome (GOLD analysis project Ga0208315, IMG submission 184239) | Marine viral communities from the Global Malaspina Expedition - Malaspina viral metaG DeepMed_215 (SPAdes) (version 2) | ecosystem: Environmental > Aquatic > Marine > Oceanic | place... | reverse complement strand
GGGTAGAGTTGTCCCGGATCAAACACCTTCTTGGTCAGCGGTTTCTGATTCACAAACCCCTAGCTGGAGTTCAGTAGATGACTCTCAAACTCCTGATTGGAAAGAGGTAGCGTAATGGCGACTTATGTAAATGATTTAAGGCTAAAAGAGATAGCCACAGGTGCGGAATCGGGCACCTGGGGTACAAGTACAAATACTAACCTGGAGTTGATAGGCGAAGCCGTATCCTACGCTACACAGGAATCTTTTGGCAGTGATGCAAATGCAACTACAACGGTTGCTGATGGAGCCGCTGACCCTGCTCGTGCTTTCTATTTCAAGGTCACATCAAGCGGTTCTTTGACCGCAACCAGAGTTTTAACGATTGCCCCTAATGACATTAGCCGTATCCAGATTATTGAGAATGCGACATCCGGTTCACAAATCATCACGATCAAACAGGGAACCGGGGCCACAGTAAATATTCCTACCGGCGAGAGCCGTATGGTTTATTACGATGGGGCCGGAGGCGGGGCGGCAGTAGTCGATGCGCTGGCCGATATCAATATCGGCGGTAAAGTTACGGTGGGGGTAGATGACACCGGATATGACGTTAAATTTTTCGGGGCCACATCAGGAAAATATCTGCTCTGGGACGAAAGTGACGACGCCTTGGTGCTGCCGGATTCTACTAACATCAAGATTGGAACAGGCGGTGATTTGCAGCTTTACCACGATGGTTCAAACAGCTACATCAAAAACGCAACAGGCGCATTGAAGCTGGCTACAGAAACAAGCGGAATTGCGGTCACTGTCGGTCATACAACATCAGAAACAACTGTCGCAGATAATTTAACCGTTACAGGTAATGTCACGGTAGGTGTTGATGATACAGGGGGTGATGTCAAATTCTTTGGCGCAACTTCCGGTAAATACTGGTTGTGGGATGAGTCGGCAGACGGAGTGGTTCAGTACAGTGCCCTGACGGTTGGAGTGGACGATACTGGTTATGATGTCAAATTTTTCGGGGCCACTTCCGGGGCTTATATGCTCTGGGATGAATCCGCAGACGATTTAAAGCTAGTTGGTGCTGCTGGACTTACAGTTGCGGGAAACATTGATATAGATGGCACAGCTAACCTAGACGTAGTAGATATTGACGGCAATGTACAAATAGATGGAACAGTTACAGTCGGTGTAGATGACACAGGTAAGGACGTAAAATTTTTCGGTGCAACCTCCGGCAAGTATATGCTTTGGGATGAGAGTGATGATTCATTACTTGTTGCAGACAGTACTAAGATTAAGGTAGGCGCAAGCGGAGATATGGCGCTGTATTTTAACGGGACAGATAATTACATGGACCTTACCCAAGATTTGAGAATCAGGGGCGGCGGCTCTGACATGATGTATCTTCAATCCACCGGGAACATATACATGGGCGGTTTAACCTCTGAACCCGCTAATGGATTCCTTGTAGTAAAATCACACGCAGGAAAATACAGCATAGTCGTAGGCGGCGGAGGCACGGATACTTTTACAGCAATGGCGTTCACCGAAGACGGTGATGCCGTTGTAGGGACTATCGCTATCTCCTCAAGTTCTACTGCTTATAACACCACATCAGACTATCGAATCAAAGAAAATGTTGTGGATTTAGAGAACGCAACTGATCGGCTTAATTTGCTAAAACCTTACCGTTTTAATTTTATTGGTCAAACTGACACGGTTGACGGGTTCTACGCACATGAGGTTAGTGACGTTGTACATGAAGCAATCACTGGGGCAAAAGATGCTGTAGATGAAAATGGCAACGACATCCTTCAAGGAATAGATCAAGCTAAATTAGTTCCACTGCTCGTAGCAACTGTCCAAGAACTGGAAGCCAGAATAACGGCACTTGAAAGTTAATTTCGGAGATATTTGATGATTGATCAATCAGCAGAAGAAAATGTTGTTTTTCTTGGGGATGAGAAAATCAGGGTGGAGGATCTTTCTGAGGAACAGAAATATTTCCATTCCCAGATTCTTGATTTGAGGAATAAGCGGGGCAGGCTTACCTTTGAGATAGATCAGGTCAGTGCTGCTTTGAAGATTTTTGAGAATTCTTTCCTCTCCGCGTCCAAGAAAAAAGCGGAAGAGGTTTTGGAGGATTGATTTTCCATGCCTGAAGTTAATATCAATATCTGGTCTTTGCCTGCCGCCTTTATGCTGGAGACAGACCTTGCGCCCGATATGGTGGATGGCATAAATGATTATCTTGACAGGTTACTGGAGAGTGATGACCGCCGTTCCCACGCAGGGACGCTGGTGGGACAGATTGACCGGGGGCAACAGTTAACAATGGATTACAGGGCTCCTGAACTGGAGGAGTTTTGCAGCCTGATCAGCGGGATGGGTATTGAATATATCAAACATTTTGCGGAACAGACCGGGAACATGATTACAGGAACCCGCAGGGTGGAAGTGGACGAACTCTGGTCCGTGCATTCCTTTGAGGGGGACTACAATCCGGTGCATGATCATGGAACCAAAACGATCATGGGAATTTCAGTGACTGGCTGGACCAAGGTTCCGCAGCAGATTCTGGACCAGCCCACTGCTGGTACACCGAATTACAGTCTCTACAACGCAAGCGGCGCTTGTGACGGCTATTTATCTTTCCAGTACGGCAGAAATACCCTCATGGATGTAGAGCGGTTACGGCCCCCGCAAACCACTTCAGTACAACCACAGGTAGGGAAACTGTATATGTTTCCCAGTTGGCTACAACACTTAGTTTACCCGTTCAAAGGAGAAGGGGAACGTCGGACAGTGGCGGCAAACCTGAATGTGTGGGATATCAAGGAAGAAAAACATGCCGATGCCGCGATTTGAACTTGATAAGCATGGAAATGTCACCATGAGTATAACGGCGTTGCTTGCGGTAGGGGTCCTTGGTGGTTCGTTTTATGGTCAGATACAAGAGGTACATGACCACATTAGTCTGGAGATGCACCCCGGCACAGCCGAAGTATTGCAAAGGCAGGCCGAGCAACTAAACAGGGTGGAGGTTATTTTAGTCCGTGGGGAGATAACCAGCTACGTTTCGCGTATCTGCAACCGGTCGGATAGCCCCAACATACGTGCATGGGAAAGTGAACTGGAAAGACTGCTTACACAATACGAGGCCCTTACCGGAACACCTTTTAATGCTACCCTGCTGGAATGCGAATGAATCAGGAAAAGGTATACACGAATGCCTTTGCAAAAACTACAATTTAAGCCGGGAATCAACCGGGAAACCACCTCTTACACCAATGAAGGGGGCTGGTTTGACAGCGAAAAAATCCGTTTCCGGTCAGGTGTCCCTGAAAAAATCGGAGGATGGGTAAAATCTACCTCTAATACTTTTCTTGGCACTTGCCGTGCCCTTCATCAATGGGTTTCCCTAGACGGTACTTTTCGTACAGGTCTGGGCACCCATCTGAAATATTACATAAAAGAAGGAACCAAATTTAATGATGTCACACCTTTGCGTGTCACAACCAGCGCAGGAGATGTCACTTTTTCTGCAACCAATGGTGACGCTACGATTACCGTCACAGATGCCAGCCACGGGGCGGTAGTTAATGATTTTGTTACGTTCTCAGGCGCAGCGAGTCTGGGCGGGAACATCCTCGCAGCGGTCCTTAATCAGGAATACCAAATTGCAAGCATTACCAGCGTAAATGTTTACACCATAGAAGCCAAAGATACGGACGGCGATGAGGTTCTTGCCAACAGCAGTGACTCAGGAAATGGGGGGTCTTCCGTGGTTGGGGCATACCAGATCAACGTCGGCTTGGATACCAGCGTAGGATCAACGGGTTGGGGTGCCGGAACATGGAGCAGGGGTACATGGGGCTCTGCAGTCGATCTAACTGACCCGACTGAAATTTTACGTATCTGGACACATGATAATTACGGGGAGGACCTAATAATAAATGTCCGCGACGCGGGTATTTATTACTGGGACACCAGTGCTTATGCAGCTACTTACGCTAGGGCCATAGCTTTGTCTGCGGTATCGGGAGCTGATTCCACGACACCCACGATTGCTAAAAAAGTTCTGGTATCAGACAGGGACCGCCATGTAATTGCTTTTGGATGTGATTCGGAATCCGCCGGTGGAACGCAGGACCCCCTTTTAATACGGTTCAGCGACCAAGAAACGGTTACAACCTGGGAATCCACGGCCACCAATACGGCAGGCTCCCTGCGGCTTGGTTCCGGTTCCGAAATCATTACTGCGGTAGAAACCCGGGAACAAGTAGCTGTTTTTACTGATGTATCCCTCCATGCCATGCAGTTTTTAGGGCCTCCTTTTACTTATGGCATCAACTTGGTATCAGAGAACATTACCGTCATGTCCCCGTTAGCCGCCAAGGCCGTGGATGATTTTGTCTTCTGGATGGGACTGAAAGATTTTTATGTATATGACGGTCGGGTTCAAAAACTTCCCTGTACCGTCAAATCCTATGTTTTCAATGACTTTAATTTTGCCCAGAAAGAAAAAACCTTCGCGGGCATAAATTCATCTTTCAATGAAATCTGGTGGTTTTATCCCTCCGAGGATTCTTCCACGATTGACCGCTATGTAATTTACAATTATGTCGAACAGTCATGGTGCTACGGCACTATGGCCCGTTCTGCGTGGCTTGATCGCGGGATTATAGACAACCCGTTGGCGGCAGGTCTGGACAATTACCTGTATGAACATGAAACGGGCCTCGATGACGGGAGCACGGACCCCGCATCAGCTATCACGTCTTATGTTGAATCCAGCCAGTTGGATATAGGCGACGGCGATAAATTTGTCTTTATCCGGCGTCTGGTTCCTGACCTTACTTTTGATGGATCTATAACCTCTACTCCAAGTGCCTCTTTTACCGTGAAAACAAGGAATTTTCCGGGCGGGGCATACCTGAGTTCAGATGCCAGCACGGTTACGCAATCTGCTGCTGCCACCACGACTACCGTGGAACAGTACACGGATCAGGTCCATATACGGCTCCGGGGAAGGTCTTTTGCCCTTAAAGTAAGCAGTAGCGATACTGAGGTACAATGGAGGCTCGGGTCCCCCCGCGTAGATATCCGTGAGGACGGCAGAAGATAATGTCAACCAGAAAACTAACCCAACCTGTTTTTCCTGTTCCTCCTGTCGCTTACGACAGCAGGTACATGGCTGAAATAGTGCGTTCTTTTTCTGTTTTCCTGCAACAAGCCATCAATCCGGGGCAGGGACGGGCTACCAATTTTACGTTAACCACGCTGGCTGATAATGACTCCGGACTTGAAACAGGGGCCCTTTTTGCACAGAGTGGTTTTGTTAAGATTACGCAGTTAAACTTACCTCATCCGGCGGGACTCACGGCGACCGCATCCGTGGGTGACGTAACGGTAACTATCAGCTAGGGATGGAATTTTAATGGCAGAAGCCGCCTTGAAATATGATTTTGAGCAGCCAGAAACCTTAATGGTCCCTGACGGTGGCCTTGCCACTTTCCTGACAGCTACCGAAGGTGCTTGGGCTGACGAAGAGCCCTTTCCCCAAAACGGTATTGCGCAGGTAGCCCATATAGCTGACCGGCTGGCGGAATTTGGCCGCCACGAAGATGAATACATGGTCCATGCTGCGGAGGGTGAAACCGTTATCCCCATGAATGTTCTGGACGCCAACCCGCGCCTCCGGAAAAATCTTTTTGCGCAGATGGAAAAGATGGGTCTTGAGCCTGAACGCTATGTTGTGGGCAGTGAACTGAATTCCATCAATCCCGTAACAGGACAACCTGAATTTTTTCTTAAAAAGCTCTTTAAAGGTGTTAAAAAGCTCGTTAAGAAAGTAGTCAAGGTAGTCAAAAAAGCTCTTCCCATTGTATTACCCATTGCCCTTTCCTTTACCCCATTGGGGCCCATCTGGGGCGCGGCGATGGGTTCGGGGATTGGCACGTTAGCCCAAGGAGGCTCTTTCAGGGACGCCCTGAAATCGGCAGTTATTTCCGGGGCTATCGGTGGCCTGACCATAGGGATGAAGGGCGGCTTTAAAGGCATGGGAGCAGAAGGTTCCGGCTTTGGAGCAGGCTTCAAGGAAGCAGTGGGCACCGCTGGCGGCAACGTAGGGGAACGGTTCGGGCAATTCTTCGGACGGCCAACCGGACAACCCAGTGGATATTGGGGCCGACCCGGACGGGAAATCCTGTCTCCAGATCAGGCGGCAACAAAAGCGGCGGCAGCCGCGCAGACCGCGCAAATTACCCCGGGAAAGGCAGGTTGGCAGCAATTAACCGGCGAACAACAGGCCAACATGATGCGGCATGGAAATCCCTATGGTCCACGGATTCCTGAAGGTACCCCCTTTCAGCAATTAACCGGCGAACAACAAGCCAACATGATGCGGTATGGAGAAAAAAATCCCTATGGTCCATCGATTGGGGGACCCCCTGCCACTCCCTTGGCACGAGGAGTTTCTGAAGCCCCCTTAGCACAAGGAGTTTCTGAAACTACAAGTTTTATTAAACCCCCAAGTCCAGACCCCGAAGCCGCAAAAGGTTTGTGGGGTAAAACTAAGGATTTCTTTAGTCCGGGGAGTAGAGAAGAGGCTCTTTATAACCAAACCAAGGAAAAAATGCTCGCGGAGGGGTTATCAAACGCAGATGCAGTAATAGAAGCAAATAAAGCCGTGGCGGATATGGGAATGTTTGCCAAATACGGTCCCCTCACAGCAGCCGCTGGACTTGGTGCGGCTGGAATGGGCTTTTTCTCACCACCGGAAGAGGAGGACGCAGCAAAAACCAAGGAAGAACTGGAAGAGGAATTAAAGGTAGATTCAGAAAAATACGCCATTCAATTCCCTGCGCCTCCCCAATACCAGATAGGAACGGTACGGGTTCCCGGGATATCCCCCACTTTACCTCCAATATCAATGGCAGCGCAGGGTGGCAGGATAGGCTCTGGTTTCCCGAGGCGCTCAGGAGCAATCGCGGGCCCCGGAACAGGGCGGTCTGATGATGTTCCCGCCATGCTGTCTGACGGGGAATTTGTATTTACGGCGAAGGCAGTACGCGGGGCGGGTAACGGCAGCCGTAAGGACGGTATGAGCAATATGTACCAGTTAATGAAGAATTTTGAGGGAGCCGCCTGATGGCCAGTACCACCCAAACCACTTATACGAGAGAGCTGCCTGAAGTTGAGGAATACAAGACCGGTTTACTTAAATCGGCTCAAGACTTAGTAAAGCAGAGGGCAGCCGACGTACCGCCGGTCTACCAAGTAGCGGGGTTATCCCCGTTTGAACAGGCGGCGGGCACCCGGCTTCAGGCTGGAATAGGGGGTTACCAGCCGTACCTCGACGCGGCTTCCAAGGGAGTAACAGGGGGCCTCGGTACTATTGGCTCGACAGCAATGCCCATGATGCAGGGGGCTTACGGGGCGATGGAAGGGGGCCTTGGTACAGTAGGCCAAGCACAACAGTTAGCAGCCCAAACCCGTGGACTACCCTATGCGCAACAACAACAGGCGCTGGCTAGAATTGGTCAGGCGGAGGAGCTTGCCGGAGCCACGCGGGGAGCGCCCTATGCCGCACGCCAGCAGGCGATGGCTGGATTAAGGGGAGCTACCGGTCGTTTTGACCCTTCACTTACCGCAGGTTTTTATGATCCTTACACAGAAGACGTTATCCAAACACAGCAGGCAGATGTTGAAAGACTGGGCCAACAACAACGGAACGAGGCCGCTGCGAGAGCGGTGGCGGCAGGCGCTTTTGGCGGCTCACGCGGTGCATTGGAGCAGGCGGAAATCGGGCGCAATGTATTGGGCGAACAATCACGGATCGGGGCCCAGTTACGCTCCCAAGGGTACCAACAGGCGCAACAGCGTGCGCAGCAGGCATTTGAAGCCCAGCAGGGCCGTCGAATGGGGGCGGCTTCGGGAATAGGATCATTGGGTCTTCAGTATGGTCAACTGGGGCAGCAGGATGTTCAGGGACTAGCTGCTCTCGGCAAAGCCCGGGGACAAATGGGACTCCAGTACGGACAACTTGGGCAACAGGATGTCCAGAATCTGGCAGCCCTCGGCCAAGCCCGTGGAGCATTGGGTCAGGGGTTGGGTTCCCTCGGGACACAGACCGGACAACTGGGCACCGCTATGGGCGCTCTGGGTATGCAGCAGGCGCAACTGGGAGAAGGCCAGCAACGGATGAATATGGCGGACGTGCAGGCCATGACCGCAATGGGAGGGTTGTACCGGGGGAACCAGCAGGCGCAACTGGATGCGCTGCGCCAGTCACAGATGCAGGCCCAGCAGTACCCGTACCAGCAGCTCGGGTTCCTGGCAGATATTTACAAGAGCGCACCCAGTAGCCAGTATTCGATCCTGACACAACCGCAGGCACCGGGTCCTTCCGGCTTCCAGCAACTGGCTGGTTTGGGCATAGCGGGTCTGGGCGCGGCTGGCGGCGCTAAATACGCAGGGTTATTCTAAATGTTGAACGCTTACCAAAGACCCTTGTTCCGTCAAGCGGGAGGCCCCGCAGGCGTTACCGCATTACCCGCGCCTCCACCTGCAGGGGTAGCTTCCTTACCCCAACAGGACCCGCAGGCACTCCTTAGTGCAGCCGAAGGACAAGTCTCCTCCGGCATGGAAGGAGTAGGCCGTGATTATGTAATCAATATGATTAACAGGCTGGATACCGCCGAAAACTTCAAGCAAGTGATTGATTCCATGCGAGGCAATGAAATGCCAATGGAGGAACGGTATGGAGAACTGGCTGAATATGTAGGAGAAGACGACGCGGAAAAGACACCTGAATCGGTGCTGGCGATGGTACAGCCGGTCATTATGATGACCGAAGAAGGAAACGTGGACTCAGGCATTGGAGAGCTTATGCAAGGCGTGGCCGGGGAAGTTGACATGATGACCGAAGACGGTCAGTTGACGGACATGGGCCAAGGCGTAGGTTCCCTAATGGCTGCCAATCAGGGGCCTCTACCCCCGCAGCAGTTTGCTGACGGTGGCGCAGTACAGCATTTCGCTAATGGTGGTCCCCCTGGGGTTAATTTCTTTTCTGACCCGTATGCAAAAGCGTTGGGAGGTTTTGCTCCACCACTGAAGTATGACCCAGAGGCACTGACAAGTGGTTATGAGCAGAGGCTGCCCCTGTATATGGGTATTATGGACCCGGAAAAAGAACGGCAGATGACCAAATCGCAGATCATGTTTGATATTGCACAGGCCGGCCTTAATTTTGCCGGCGGGGTGGACCCGCGAACCGGGCAATCCATGACCCAGTTACCGATGGGTGCCCAACTGGCAACGGCGGCAGGGGGATTGCCGGGGCAGATCGGAGCACGGATCGCGGGCCAGCGCCAATCCGAGCAGGCCGCTAAGTTAGCGGCACTTGGGGCAGCAGAAAAACAGCTTACAGCGCGTGAGGCAGCCATATCACAGCAACGAGCAATAGCCGCTGGAACCCTGGGGGACCTCGCAAGAACTGGCGTGACAGAAAAAGGCATGGATACGCGTCAGGTACGCAGCTTAGACGCCTCGATGGCGGAATTACTGGAAAGGGAGGGGGGAGCAGATAGAAGACTCGGGGTTCAGGAGGCGGGGTTACGGGATCGTTTAAGCACGACTGAAGCCGGCATGAGGGATCGGCTCAACATAGGTAACAGACATGCCAGAGAGATGCAGGACAGGGATCTTGGAGCAGCGATGGACCGTCTTCAAGCAAACTACACCAACACTATGAACCTGCAGGACGACGTTCAGGCATTTGAAGAGAGTATGCAGGAAACCCAGAATACGTTTTTAGAGAGTATGCAGGACTCAAGAAAAGGACATGCGCTGGAAATGCAGGAGAATCAATTCACGCATGAGGATGCGCAAAATGTGAAAAACAGGGAATTTGAGCAGAAATGGAGAGATCACCTTATAACAGAGTATGAAAATGAAGAGGCCCGCCGGCCTGACACCCATCCAGTAACTTGGTCCGAGATGCGGGCCAACCCCCGCATGGGCTTTGGGGACTGGTGGTTTGAACGTAGTGAACAGGATAAACAGGAGGATAGGAACATTGTACTGCAAGAACTTCAAATGGAAGCCGTCGCATCGGGGACAACTTTAGCGGAACAAGGTTTTAATATTAACCGGAATAGAGGGGAATTCGAGGACTGGCTGGCACTTGATAGGCAAAGAACCCTTCAATACCAAGTAGAAAGCCAAGCGCAGTTTCAGCTAATGGGTTTGATGTATGA
>Ga0208315_1001820_pt1 | contig 10288 bp, 15 predicted proteins | sample MalvireepMed_215_FD_184239 | JGI IMG/M metagenome (GOLD analysis project Ga0208315, IMG submission 184239) | Marine viral communities from the Global Malaspina Expedition - Malaspina viral metaG DeepMed_215 (SPAdes) (version 2) | ecosystem: Environmental > Aquatic > Marine > Oceanic | place... | reverse complement strand
TGGTAATATAGGAAACATATCAGACACACCTGACAATGTACTTACAAATTCTATTTTATCTTTCATTTAATTTTTTTCTTTCTTTTACTATTTATTTTAAGAAGCCTCCCAACTTGTGCCGTTCCAATCATAAGTAGCTGTATCAGCATGAACTGAATTATCTACATTTCTTTTTGTAGCTTTCCAGCCTTTTGTATTATCACCTTGGTAAGCACTTTCATCCCAATAAAAAGCCCATTCCCATACAACAGGATCTGCTTCATCATTGTATATAGTTGGACGTGTAAGTGGAGCTTGCCAATCGTCATTTCCATCTAATGCCCAAGATGCATGAGGTTGAGGTGAAATAAATATATCTTTTACCGCGTCATAAGTATAACCCGGTCCTGCATATTGTTTTCTAAAATTATTATTGTAAGAAGTTTGTTTCCACACATCATTTGTTTTGTGTAGATTATTTAAAAAATCAACACCAAGACTTTCTTGTTCAACTCCCTCACTATCTTCTATTGTTGGATTTGCAACAGAATGAACTTTGATAACGATTCCATTTTCGTCAATTTTTGCAAAATAAGCCATTATGATGTGTACGTCCCATCTCCAGTAAATTTTAAAACTGTATCAGATCCATCTGTAGTAACTGTAGGTGAGCCTGTTGTAGTTCCTGTATAGCTAGCAGTTGGCATTTTTAAAAAAACAACACCTGATCCGCCATTAGCAGCTCGAGAAGGATTAACATCTGGTGTAGATCCTCCGCCGCCACCGCCACCTAAATTATTAGTTCCTGCTGTTGCAGCTGTACCAGTACCTGGATGTCCATAAGCACCAGCTCCTCCGCCGCCAGTTCCACCAGCTTTATTTGAGTTGTGGTTTCCACCACCACCACCTCCGCCATAAGTAACTGCGCCACCAGTTATTGAAGATGATCTACCATTTCCACCAGAAGGATCAGTACTAGTGTCTCCACCAACAGCACCAGCTCCACCACCACCTCCGGCTTGACCGCCAGGGCCACCATCTCCACCGTCATATCCTTGAACGGGTGAAAGACTTGGTGAGTTTCCAGAACCATTATTACCATTGTAAGCACCTCCGCCACCACCAGAGCCACCATTACCACCATTACTATTGTATCCACCGCCATAGCCACCACCAGCCGCTGTATAAGTAGTTAAACCTGAACCTGATACAGATGAATTACCACCTGCACCACCATTGGAATCTGCTGTAGCATTGCTAGTGCCTCCAGCACCTCTTGTTGCAGTTATTACTGTGCCTGACACAACTGTAGACCAAGTATTAGTATAAAATCCTCCGGCACCACCACCGCCTCCGCCTTCTGAGTTACCAGCGTTTCTACCATTACCACCGCCAGCTCCTGCTCCGATTAATAAAAATTCAATATCATAGGGGTCTGGTACAGCGATACCTTGTTGTTGACCAAATCCTCTTGAGGATGCTGCTCCTCGAGTTGCTATTAAAGGCATATTCTAATATCCTCCTATTATGCGTATTGCGTTATAGACGCGAGTACTGTGTAGGCTGAGCTCCCTGTTTTGATAACCGTATAAACATAAGAATCAATGGAATTAGCATTTCCTTCAGTAGGCGCTTCGCCTCCTTGCCATTCTGTTGTAACACCTGATGTAGTTCCATCTACTTGAACAGCAGTATTTCTGTATTCAGAACTGCCGATAGTCACTAGATGACAAAGCGTTAAGGATTCTCCTGTTGCCATAATAGTATTCATTGTTGTAGAACCATCTCCTCTAAGATTAATTGTCCAATCTCCTGAAGCGTCTGATGTGTAATACCAAACAGCTTGAGTTAAGGCATCAAAATTTTTAGTTCCAGTAGCTGCAGTTGCTTCTACTGTAACTTTCTCCGCAACGGATTGAATTTTTCCTTGACCAGTAACTGTGAATTTTCCATAGCCATTAGGAGCCATAGTCATGGCACCATTAGCTGCGTCTGTAATTGTAAATGTTCCAGAGTTTGTACCACTGTTTGTACTTAAAACTAAGTCAGTAGTTCCACCCGTTGTAACCGTTAAACTTCCAGCTCCATTAGAAGTCAGGGTTGCTGCTGCTCCCGAATCTCCAACTTTTACTGTATCTCCAGCCAGAACAACATCTCCTGTTCCTGCAGGGGCAATATTAATATCAATATTAGAATCACTACTTCCTGTAGAAGAAAGAGTTGGACCAGCTCCACTAGCCCCAGCGGCTATTGTAAATTCATTTTCCGCTGAACCAGTAACTGTAAGTTTTATTAATTCATTTCCACCAGTGTCTAAAATAGCTGTACCAATTTTTGGTGAAGTTAAAGTTTTATTGGTTAAAGTTTGTGTTCCTGTAAGTGTTACATCGCCTTCAGTGACAGAAAAACCTGTGTCATAAACACCTGTGTTTGTTGTCACACCGTCGAAATATACAATTTTCCAACCTTTATCATCAGTTGCCCAAGTGACCGTTGCACCTGAACCTGAAGCCGCTTTTAATTGAACTGTGTATGCACCTGATGTGCTATTTTTAATAATGTAAAAATTTTCTGTAAGAACCGGCATTGTCAGGATCTTATTTCCTGTAATTGCTTCAGGAGAAACAGCTCCCATAATAATTACTCTGGTTGCAACTGTTGCACCTGTTGCTCCGTCTGATTTAGATAAAGTTGTAGTACTTGCTCCTGCACCAGCAGGTGAACCAGAATTTAAAGTCTGTACTTTATAACCACCAGAGATTTGTTCTATGATTTCTAAATTTGTATTTGTTTTTGTTCCCCATGTACCAGCAGCTTCGCCAGTTGCAATTTTTTCTACCCCTAAAGGTGTATATGTGGATGGCATATGTATTCTCCTAATTGGTTCCTATTGTGGTTTATATTTAATATTTTTCATAATGTCAACATAGATTACTAAGTAACTCTAGTCCAATTACCAGTTTGAGTAGCAGTTGTTTTACTCCAATTACCTGTTTGAGTAGCAGTTGTTTTACTCCAATTACCTGTTTGTGCTGCTGTAACACGTCCCCATCCTATTGGTGCTGGGCTCCCTACACTAGCAGTTGCAGAAACACCTGTTAATCCTATACCCATTTCTGTAGGTGCAATTGCCCCTACTGAAGAAGTTGCTGAAACTCCTGTTAGAGGAACTCCAATTTCAAGAGTAAGAGATCCAAGAGAAGATGTTGCCGAAACTCCAACTGGATCAATGAGTTCAGTATTAACAACAGTTGTTGATCCAACGGAACTTGTTGCTGAAAGTCCAGTTAATCCCATTACATCCGCAGGTACAATAGCACCTACTGAAGATGTTGATGACACTCCAGTTAAAGGAACTCCAATTTCAAGAGTAAGAGATCCAAGAGAAGATGTTGCCGAAACTCCGGTTGGAAACTCAATCCATTGAAAACCCAGTGATCCAACAGAAGTTGTTGCACTAACCCCGGTCAATCCCATTACATCAGCAGGTGTAAGAGCGCCAACTGAAGAAGTTGCTGAAAGTCCAGATGGTTGAATTAGTTTATTAAATGAATCTCCCCATGGCTCTTCACCCCAACCATTTCTACCCCAACCAACTAATGTTCCTGCATTGTCAAAATCTCCAAGTTCTGTTTGAGCTTGTACACCTGTCAGTGTTACAAGAGTAGTAAGATCAAGAGTTAATGATCCTACTGAAGATGTAGCACTTACTCCAGTTAATTCTGCTGTTATTATTTGAGAAGCGGTAGGTGTGCCAACACTAGAGGTTGCACTTACTCCTGTTGGTAAAACTGAATAGTCTACACCCCAACCAGAGTTTCCCCATTCTTGTCTTCCCCATCCTTCAACATTAGCTGCTGAAACAGCACCTACTGATGAAGTAGCAGAAACTCCCGTTAATGTAAGATTGACGTCAGCTTGTTCACCCCAGGCGTTCTGTCCCCAGGTAGTGCTGGCTTGGTTCCACGTGTTAGCCATAAGGAGTGCCTCCTTATGCTATCCGAATAATTGCGTTACTTGCGTCTGCTGCTGGAAATTGAATTGTAAAAGTTCCGCTTGAAACTGTTTTATCTCCGCCAAAAGCGATTGCACAAACAGCAGGATCACCAGATGCTGAATCATTAAAAATTAAACATCCATTAGCGGTAAAAGAAGCAGATGTCCAACTTGTGTCTGCAAAATCACAACATGCTGTATCAGTTGATAAAGCTGGTGTTACGCTAGTTAAGGCGTTTCCTTTTGCAGAATAAGCTGATCCGGATGTGTTTGAAATCTCGTTGCTTGAACTATATGCCGTTGTTGATTTATTTAAAGTAGCACTACTTGTGTATAGGGCTAAGTTAAATGTGTTACCAGATGATGCTGTGAAATTATGAACGGCAGTTAAAATTTCTGTTTTAAAACTGTTACAAATTGCTGATGTTATTGCCATATTTTTCTCCTACTTATTGAGGCGGTGACTCGATTGGAATTCTTATTGTACCATCCGTGTAATCGTCTCGTCTTCTTCTACCAATTTGCATAGAAGCAAACTTTTGTAGTTCTTGTTTATACTTTTGTTCGTATAATGTCAACATATCTGCTGGTCCTTTTAAAAATCCATAGGCTTCTACTAAAGAGGCATAAAGTAGCCCTTGTGGAAAGTACCTACTTATATAAGTGCCAGAAGTATTAGTCCCTAATCCTGTTGGCATTGCATTTCCGTATATTTTAATAACATAATTGGCGTCTGGAGTAGGAGCCATTACAATAGATCCAGAAGTAGTATCTGTTAATCCCGTTGCTCCACCAAACATAGCATAATATTTAGGTAATCCTGTTACATCAGCTCCGGATGCAGTAGATCCTTTAGGCCCTGTTAATTTTCCAACATATTCACTTAAAAAAGTTTGATCTCGTCTCTGTAACCATTGACCTTGTTCATTGGAATTAGCTGTAGAATTAAAGACTTGTACACCTCTTACAAATTGAAAACCTGCTGGAACTCTAACAGTATTAACATCTGTAGCAATCGTTCCTTCCCACTCCTGTCTATCTGAGTCCATAGGGATATCAAGATTAATTCTATATTCTGCATTTTCTATAAATCTGCCTAGAACAGCACCACTAAAAACAGTACTGTCTACTTCAGTATAACTTCTAAGGTCAGCTTCTAATGCTGAAAGTGTATATCCTGCCATTATGCTTCTATGGTTACCGGTCCAACGGACACTGGATAACCACCTCCTTCTTTGCTCCCTGCTGTAGCTGTATCAGTATTTACAACAAAATAAAACCAGTCAGTTGTAAAATCTGTATCTCTAGCACCAGAGACATATTTCCCTGTAGTTATAGCATAGCCTGCTGCTAATGCAATTTTAGCTCCTGTAATACCATCCCAACTAGCAGGATCAGTATAAGCTCCTGCCGTAGTAGGCGTTCCTCTAAAACGATAAGTATCTCCATTAGTTAAACCATGGTTTGGTACATTAACATTTATATAAGCAGATCCTGCACCATACGTTATAAAAGGATTAAGAGGCATTAATTGTGTAACTGCTGGGGCTATTCTTGAAGGTCTTGCATGTTCTAAACCTTGAGGATCAGCTCCTATTGGATGAGGTTGTAATTGAGGTTGTTTAACTTCAAATTCAGAAGTATGTACCCATGCACCAGTCCATTCCTGTACCATTTCTTTATATGGAAATGCCACACCAGACCTGTCTGATATTGCAAGTGCTCTTCTACCTTTTGAAAATCTAGCCATTATTCTTTAAACCCTTTATGTTTTAACCATGCTTTAACTTCTTTATCTGGCGCGGAAGAAACACTAGAATAAGTATCAACATCCATAGTATGCTGCTCACTCTTATATTCTTTGCCTTCTATTTTTACTTTTTTATTTCTAAGTTTTTTTGGAAGCCTTTTATTTCTGCTTTTTTTAATTACATCCAATACTTGATCTTTTCTTCCAGCCGAAGTTTTAGCCATTATTTTTTTAACAGCTCCCATTCCTTTAGTTAATAATGTCATTATATATTTGGATAATAAGTTTTAGGGGTTATATAAGTACTAGCTGCAGAACCATCTTCTGACAATGCTCTAGCAAATTCATCTTCGTATAATAATTTTAATTCTTGTGTTCTTTGTGGTGCAAATTTCATAGATAAATAATAAGATAATCCTGAAATCATTGGAGGTATAAACCTATAAGGAGTATCTGTTGCATTACTATAAGCACCAACATCTTGAATTCTTTTTACATAATAAACATTTAAATAATTATCGGCTGCTGTTGAATTAGGTAAAGGATAAATTGTAATAGTAACTTTGTCTATAAATCGTTGAACCCAATATTGAGAAGGGGTTCCAAGTGAAGCTTTATTTGCTGTTGCAGCATAAGCGTCTCTTGCAACTTTAGTTAACCCAATATCTGATTGAGAAGTGGTATTATAATTTTGTCTATATGTAACATTTAAAATATCTGTAATACCATAGATATTAGTTACTGGAGTAGTTGTTGCTTGTGGGGAAGCTGCAGCTGCTGCTGCACTATCTACAGAATTTCTGTAAAAAGTATAAACACCCATTCCTTCGTCAGTGGCATCTACATTCGTTGCAGAACCTTCTATTATATTAATATTAGTATTTCCTACTTCCCAAAAATGAATACCTCTATTGCCCCATTCTTGAAAAAGAATATTTAATGATCTTCGTGCTGTTTTTAATTGATGACCCGCAGTTCCAACTAAACCAATACGTTCATACGCATCTACAATAATTTCATCAATAGAAAAGTCCTGATCAAATGAATATGATGAGGAAGTGGTATTCGCCATTTAACCTCCTATCCGTAATAGGCCGTAAATGAATCTATAGCTGATAATGTTACAAAAGCAGAAGTGCTAAAATAAACTCCGTTACCGCCAAAAGTAAAATTTAAAGTATCATTACTTGCACTTCCACCTTTTAAGTGAATTTTAATATCACCAGTAGCACTAGCAGCGTCGTGAATAGTAATTTCACCATCTGCCCCTGTTAAGTGTGCATTAATACTTACAATTCTAATTGGTCCAAGATTTGCAGCGGATCCCGCTATATAACCTTGTAGTCGACCTGTTCCTGTTAACTCTACTGATGCTTTCACATCCGATATCATTGTACCCATAATTTTCTCCTTAGTAAAAGTGCTCCCGAAGGAGCACTTTAATTATTTATTAACTTAGGTTTCTATTTTGAAGGTATTGAACCGTCACAACACCAGCCCCATTACCTGCTGCAACAGAATCAACATAGATAGTAACATCGGATGTACCGACATCTCTCCAATTGGCTTCTGTTCCAGTATAGGCTGCAGTTACTCTGTGATTTCCAACAACCGTAGCTGGTAGACCATCACAATATAGATCAGCATTACCTGAAACACCAATGTCAAGTGTATTAGTTCCGCCATCCCAAGCAGTTTGTATCAAAACATAAAAATTAATGATTTGACTGTTTGCTGGAATAATTATTCCAGTGCTTGCTTCACTAGCAGCTTCTGTAATTGCTGCTGACTGAGCGCATACTAATGTACCAACATTAGCTGTTGCTCCTTCTCTAATTGTTCCGGCTTTTACTGGTCCGGAAAATGTAGTTGTACCCATAATATTCCTCCTAGAATATTTAAATGTAGTCCCTAGGGGATAGTCGACTATACGCGTCTACATTTAAGATTTGTTAAATTTGTATAGTGATTTATTTATATGATAGTTTTGAGTAGAGTGCAAGAGATCCCTGCATAAAAGTACGATTTCAGCGATGTGGCGTTATATATTAAGTTGCCACAGAAACTTGGGCGGCTGAATTCCTGATTTTATTCTCTCTATCAGCAATTTTAAACTCTTCAGCTTTGATCTGAGTGATGGTACTTCTAATTTTCTCATCAATTTCGACCATGTTAAGAGTATATTTACCACTTTGCTCATACTCCAACTGCCACTTCAACTCCAAGGACCTTTTTTGTTTGTATAGGTCTTCGGTCATGACTAACCTCCTCATAGGTTATGCGATTAGGAATATTACTAAACATTCCCGTTGATTCCCACTTTACACTCTTTTCTCCCACTTTGTCAAGGATAGATTGTTCAATAGATTTACGATTGTCTTCTGCTAAAACTTCAAATTTAGCATGATGATCGTAAGCCCATATATTTACTAGGAATTGTTGCATTATTACTTTCTATTTAGAAAATGTGGCGGAACTATGTCCCGCCACATAATTAGTTTAGATTACGCACCTTCAACGCCGAAGATACCTCTATAGTCAGAACAGCCGAAGCTGTATCTTTCTCTAGCTTTGTATCTAACGTTACCAGTATCAAAGTCTCCTTCCATTGATGTACTCAATGGAGTTCTTGAAAACAATTTCATACCGTTTGGAACGTCTGTAATTACATACCATGAATCAGAGTCAGTTAAAAAGTTATTAACTCTATAACCTTGTGGGATCATTCCCATACTGTTGATTGCATTGATGTCATTATCAGCTGTCTGAGTTCTACCTTGAGATTTCATCAATCTCTCAGCTTGGAACTGATTTGCAGAAGGAATTATCATTTTAACTCCTTTAGCTGCAATTCTCAAACCTCTTTCGTCCGTCATTGCAGCGATGTCGATTAAAGACTGCTCCAATGATGTTTCGTTAAGGTCCGCTTGAGTCGATAAAGTGTTTGCAACATTAGGTCCAGTTGAGCACGGGTGTGCTGTACTGAATAATGCTACTGCGTCACCTGTTTTGAACGTAGCTACCGCTGGTAGACCATTGTTCAAAGGTAATGCACCTTTAACTTCTTTTGCGTTTGACATAGATCTTGCTAATGCTTTTGTATATCTAGAAGCTAGTCTATCGTAGAGATTATCTTCGATAGCTTCTTCAGTTATAGCGAAAGCAAGCGCGATCGTTTCCATAGTGTAACGTGCAGTGTAAGTCTCTTGCGCTTCATCATATGAAATGCCTTGACCTTCTGCTTTTACATCAGCGTTAGCGAATCCTGATAACATAACTTCCTCTTCGAAAGCTCTGTCACTTGATTCAGTAACGTATATTTCAGCGTGTTGATTTTCGTAACGCTTGTACTCCAGCCCGAATAGTGCATTTAGGCCTGGTTCTAGTTCTTTAACTAGCTGTGCTCGTGATATTGCCATATTATGCTCCTATATTGTCCAGTCATTACCAGCAGTGGCAGTATTAAGTAAGTACTGTCCAAGGTTCTGAGCAAAAACAAAACTACAAAAGTTATTTGTAATGTCGCTATTCTCAGGGTCCTCAGCAGATCTTATAATTCTCCACTGTTTAGTAGTGTCGTTGATACCACCTATGTCCATTGTATTAGAACATTGTCCAGAAATTTCACTTCCTGTTGGGACAGCTGCTGCGAAAGATACAGTTCTACCGACGTTTGCCTGTGTAACTGCTGCAGATGCTGATCCAACGAAAAGTTGAAATGGATTGTCTATTACAAAACAAGTAATATCTTCACTGTTAGCCGGAGTAATAGGTTGGTTATACCAGTTTGCCCACGTCGGCTTTAAAGTCGTAGCCGCATTGTAGAAAATACCGTTAAACACACCTATAGTCGCAAATGTCGCTGTACTTGACGCTTCAACAATGTATCCATCCTTCATTCGAACAGTACATCCTTGAAACAAATCATCAGTATCACCGGCATCTATGTAGTATTTGCCTTGTCCTTGAGTAGCTGGTGTTGAACCAACTGTACCCGCAGAAATCAAACCAAAACCACTTGTGTTTCTATTTGCCATAGTATTACTCCTTAAAGTTTATAGTTTCCCATAAACAGGTTAATTTAAATCGATGATAGGGAATTGGTTGTTATCCCGAGAAATAAAATTTACTTCTTTGTACCACCGAAGGTTACGCGAGACTGTCGATCAATATTGATCGGCATACTCTTATGTTGTTCCTTCAGCAAGTCGTTGTCTATAGCTTCGTCTTGACCTTCAGTTTGTTTTCTCTGATAATCAACACGTTGCTGCGCGAGTTCTTCAGGTATCCTAGCCAACAATAGGCCTCCTACTCCAATGATCCCAGCGTATTTTCCGTCAGCTATGACAGGGTAGTCTGAATCAGAATATTCGTCAGCTCTCACTAACTCATAACCAGATCTCAATCTTCCGTAAACATTTTTACCGTCGATGAAACCTTGTGATTCAGCTCTAATCCAACGGTGTCTAAAACCGTCAGGCGCTGGTGGTGCATCCAGAGAGGATGGTGGCTTATACTCTTTAGGACGTTCAGTTTTTGTCCGAGTCTCAGCCGCACGAGAAG
>Ga0208315_1001817_pt1 | contig 10299 bp, 5 predicted proteins | sample MalvireepMed_215_FD_184239 | JGI IMG/M metagenome (GOLD analysis project Ga0208315, IMG submission 184239) | Marine viral communities from the Global Malaspina Expedition - Malaspina viral metaG DeepMed_215 (SPAdes) (version 2) | ecosystem: Environmental > Aquatic > Marine > Oceanic | place... | reverse complement strand
GTACAAACCTTGACGGGCTTAGGCGCCCTAAGCCAGACGCAAGCACAGCGCGAGCTTGATGCTCGCCGGCAGACTGAGTTACAGCAAGCCTATGAACCCTTCCAGAGAATTGGTTTTACGGGTGATATCTTCAAACCCGCGATAGGAAGTGGCGCATCTACAATAGGCGTAACAACCGCGCCATCGCCAAGTCCTCTCTCGCAAGCCATAGGCGCAGGGGTCGGAGCCTTCGGCTTAAACCAAGCTCTGGGTAATCCATTTGGCGACATATTTAATACGGGCAGTCAAAAATGATGCGTAGATCCCTGAACAATCGTCCTTTAAGGTCGGTCCTTGCTAACCGGAAATTGTTCCAGGGTGGCGGGATGGTTCCCATGGGAAATCCTATGGCCATGGCCAACATGCAGCCTATGGGCATTCTTGCATCCTCCCAGCCCTTGGTAGATGCAGTTGCGAACGATGCCATTAATCCGCAAGGCGGTACTGCACTGTCCATGGCCGATGGTGGAATAGCGAAGTTTGATAACGGAGGATATGTATATGATCCTATTCCATTCGGTACCAGATATCCTGGTCAACATGGGACTTGGCCCGAAGATCTTTATCCAGCAATGGGTGCGAAATTAAGAAAAGCGTTTTCAGAAAGAGCAGCAGATTCTAGAGGTATAGTTTTGGGGGAAGCCCCCATAGCGGTGGCGGATGAAACTCGGCCCGATGACCAACCTGCCGTCGCCGTAGCTCAAGCCCCAGAAGCACTAGTAGATGATACGGTCCAACCGGGTCTTACGTCAGAACTCCTTCTTGGGGAAGAAGAGATAGTACCTGCTGCTGGAGTTGTTCTAGCGGCGCAGCCCTCCGACCAGCGTACTATAATGCAACAAGACCCAGAGTACCGGGCGGCGGTAGATCAAGCAGTCGATGCTATGAAAGTAGCTTTTGCAGCCGGTCCAGATGCCCATCAGGCGGCTGTCGCGGAATTAACGCAAAGTGACAATAGCGAAGCCTTTAAACAGGAGGTTCTGGAAAGAACAGGGTTTGAAGCTGGTCCTGATAAAGTTACGGAGGAGGATGACTTTTCTCCTGCTCCAGATGCTCCGGGTACAAGTGTTGAGGATGGTGTAGCAGTTAAGGCTAAATACACTAGAGAGTTAACTCCTCTAACAAACTGGCTTAAAAACAATACGGTGACCAGTGCAGATGAGATTCCTTCCAGTATTTTGTCCCAAAGCGTGGACGGAATTATTGATAAAGCAATTGCTGGGATTGAAGGGAAAACTTTCGACAAAGAGGCTTTTAAAGCCGAAATAGAATCACTGCTACCAACTGTGGAAGATGATCCCGAGACAGAAGGTCTTTTGATAGCCATGCTTGGAGCTTCAATAATGGCGGGAACGAGCGAGCATTGGGCGATAAATGTAGGCAAGGGTATTGAAAAAGCACTGCCTTCTTTGATTAACTTTAAGAATAAGAAAAAAGAAGCTGAGCGTACTCGCCAAATGACTATTGCTAAACTGACCATTGAAGAGGGTCTTAGCAGAGACAGCGATATAAGAAAGGCGGTAGGCGCGCTTGAGCAATCTAGGACCGCTTCTCAACTCAGCGAAGCGCAAAGACTTCTCACACCTAAAGATTGGTGGGTATCCGAAAGTATTACAATACCCGCTGAATTAATTGGCGGAAAGAAAGGCGATCCTGCCGTATTCCTTCCGCAGGGGTCTACTTTGAATCTAAACCAATTATCCCAGGATAAACTAGCTAGTCTCGGCGTAAAGTCGCTTCCTTTTGATAGAGGGTCTTGGAAACTTTCAGATTTTATAAGCAATGAAGAATTAATGACTGCCGCTGAACATGTTAAAGCGATGAATGCGTATGGAGATCGGATACAAGCCGAAGTATTTGGACAATTTAGGAAGTCTGGCGGTAAAAAGATTAATTACATTACACCTACTCCTGGGGCGCTTACTCATGGAGGAAGAACCCAGAACATGATTAATACTAGTGATCTGCAAGCCTTTATGTCTGAGTATTATGCAGTAAAGCAGCCCACAATTGATCTTCGTAATGATGTAAGAGAGATTCTTTCCACTGTATTGGATGATCCTAGCAAGTTTGTTGGTAAGGGGTTGCTTTTAGATCAAGCAACGGATGTTGTTCGCGGCATGTTTGGTGGGGAAAGTGGTATAGTTAAGGAGTTGGAGAGCTGGGGTGCAACAGAATCATTAGGGGCGGCGGAACAGGCTAGGGTTAAATCAATAATTGTTTTGGCAAAAATTGCTCCGCTGCTGTTGGATGAAAGCGGTAAAACGATATCGGATGCTGACAGGAGAATGATCGCCAATACTCTTGGTCTTGAACAGATTCCAAATGATCCAAATGATCCTTCAAAAGGATTTAGGGTTGAATTGAGCGCAAGCATATTTAGAAATCCACAGGCGATAGTTACAGCTATTCAACAAACAGAGCAGGCTCTTAATAGACGATTAAATGAGGTTAATAGAGAAGCCCGAACTCATTTGGCAACTTTTGGTGTCCCGGCCAGTGCTGCGGAAATGCTTGAGATAGAAAGATTACAGAAAGAACAGTTAGAGGGAACGGGACAAGCGGCTGCGTTTGAAACGCTTGACTTCGATTTTAGTCAGGGATGATATAAATGGGGCAGATAAGCATAAATACTCCTCAAGGGACTAAGACAGGTAGAATTGCTGGGGATGTTCCCACTGAGGCCGAATTAAATAGAATTAAGCAAATGTTTCCCGCTGCGGAAGGGGAGCCATTTGATTATTCTACAGTTCAACAATTCGGCCCGGACTCCCCTTTGATGACGCCAGATGAAATAGCGCAATATGGGCAGACTTCTGTCCCACAAGTGTCGGAGTCTATCCCTGAACCAGTTGGCGAGGTAGAGGATTCTTGGCTTCGTTTCCAAATAGGACGGATGGACACGGATGAGGAAAGACAGAATCTTTTGAACCAATTGTTGGGAGAAGGAGCCAGCGAAAGAGTTGCAGAAGATACTTTTATAATTGATCAAGCCAAAGTCGATCCCCGGATACGAGAAAAATATGGTCTAGCTGATACAGGTACAATTTATCTTGATGAACCTGGGTTTACGTGGAACGATTTTATAGATTTTGGGGGTGAGGCTGGCCCTGAGACGCTTGCTGCAATTGGCGCAAGTATCGCGTTCACAGGAGTAGGTCTACTTCCAGGAATGGCTATTGTAGGGGCGGCGGCTGGACTAGCTAAGGCTACGGATGAAGCAATTGAATGGGCGCAAGGATTAAACCGTCAATCGGCAGGCGAAGTAGCGGCTATGATCGGCACAAGCGCCATCTCAAATGCTTTCTTTGAGGGCGGTGGTCGTGTTGTAGCTAAAGTCGCAGGACGCTTGATCAAGGGTCCGGGACCAGAAATCTCCGCCCAACGCATAGATGACTTAGCTAAAGGTTACGAGGGCTTGGGAGTAGGCGCTCGAAAAGCGCGGCGTCTGGGTAGGCAGGCTGCTAGAGAAGAATCTTTAGCCAATATGACTGCTATGATTAGGGGTGGCGCGAGACCAACAGTTGAGGCTGCTGCGGGTAAGGGCTTGTCCGCACGTGCTTTAGCCATATACGAACATCTCTTTAAAAATCCAAAGGTAGGAGAGGCTAACTTTAGATATGTTAAGTCTGTTTTAAAGCAAGTTGATGAAGGAATATTAAACGAACCACAAGCCGTGAAGTTGTTGACTGCTAACAACTCTGACATAGCGCAGAGTATTGCTCGAAGTTTAGCTAACCCAGATGAAGCATTTGACCTAACTAAACAACATATGGACGATATAGTCAAAAAGGCACTTGCAGAGTATGAGGTAAAGTTTGTTCCTTCGGCCAAGATTCCTGATAATTACGCGGATAACCTACAGCTTGCCGCTACATTATTCAAAACTGAATCGGGTAACCTATACGATCTAGCCAGTTCCACTATTGGTAAGTCTGGAATTTTTGATATATCTCCAGTTATAAGGACACTCGATACTCTTGCGGCTGACAATCCTTTTGTTGCTTACGCTGGAAATCTATTCACCAAGATGCGTCAGGTAGCGAAAGAGGGAGGTATGTCCATAGGACAATTGCAACAACTTAAAGGGGCTCTCCGCATTGCGCGAGGGGATACAGAACTTGTCTCAAGTGCAGCCCAAGGAGGAATTAATAAGCTTCTCGGATCTATAGATGATCTTATGAGGTCCAAACAGGCACAGCTTGCGGAAGATGTTGCAAGAGGATTTAGGATAGAAAAAGTGCCGGCGGGAAAGCCGGGGTTACAAGAAACGGCATTTGGCCCTGTCTTTAGCAGTCGAAAACCAGGAGTCACCTACAGGAAGGTTGCTTTAAATCCCTCCGAAACGGAGAATATTCGTCACGGTCTAGATATGTGGGATGAAGCCAATAGGGTCTTCGCAAAGGGACAAGAAAGATTTAATAACACTGCTGTTAACACCATACTCAAATCGGCAAGAGACAAGTATTTCCTTAGTGATATTGATGTTTTGAAAAGCATTGTTGAACTTGGCAATGCTCCCAAGTTGTCCATGTATCTAGACGCGGTCACACCTACTTTGGGAATGACCCAAAAGTTGGCTCGGCCCGGTGCCACGGAAGCTATTGAAAACGTGCGTAGACTTATCGACGCTAATCAGTTTAAAGCAGCCGAAGAGTTTGTCGAGCAGTCTGGCCTGAAGGGGGTTATTCCTAAGATTCAAGGGTTCATAGACGACCTTCCAGTGGAAGACGTGTTTAGAGTGTCTCAAAAGAAAAGATACATGCAACAACTTGATGACCTTGCACAACTTTCCAGGGGCGGAACAGATCCACAAGCCATGCGCCTATCTATTAGAAACAGATTGGCTAAAACTTGGATAGATCAAACTAGAGAGGCGACTACAGACAGCGTCAAAAACTTTAGTCCCGCTGACTTTGCCACTAGGTTTACAGCGCTGGGAGACGATGTGCAAAACGCTCTCTTTGGTAAGGCTAATGCTAAGTCTATGCGAGAGGCCATGGAAGGCTTTCAATTGTCGGCTACGAATAGAGAAGCCGCTCAAGAGTTATTTGACGCATTACCAACTATGATGAATCAACCGTTGAAGGCTCGGATTCAGTCGATGAAAGAAGTTTTTGAAAGGGCCGCAGATGAATCTCAAGATGCTGTTCTTTCAGCAATAAACAGCAGACAAATAACAAATCCTATTGAATTAGTTGACGGGTTATTAACAAATCCAGCCTCTTACCAACGATTAAAAGCAGTTGTTGGAGATGCTGAATTGGATAAAGTTGGTGGCGTCAAAGATATGGTTATGAATAACCTTCTTCATAACGGCGTCAAAGAAAGCCTTGACCAAGGAACCATCCAAAGCGGGAAATGGGGTGCCAGTCTCAAAAAAGCCATTCAGGTTCAAAATAAGAATGGCGCACTTAATACCATACTTGGTGTTGATACGGTTAAGAGTTTAGAAACAATAGCCGATAATGCGGTCAAGATTTCTAATGTTCCCATTAAAGGATTTGGGGCTTTAGTTCAAGCTACATTACCTCTAACTTTATTAGGTCTTGTGGCGACAGGACATATTGCAGCCGCTGCGGGAACCGCGACTACTATGATGGTTGTCTCTAGGTTGCTAAGAAATAGATCTATTCTCAAGCTTCTTACTTCTACAAAAGCAAGGTCTGCTGAATATAACAAAGCGATTGCGGCTGGCGCTGATTTGCCTTCACTTTCCGCTCTTAAAGCACAGGGGCCGTGGGTATACGCTATCAATAGGATGGCGTCCATAGCCGTAACAGAAACCTCTCTTGTCGCCGGCAGTGGAATCTTCGGGGAGATGTCGGGGGAAAGTCAAAAAGATATTCGCGAACAATATCGGCAGGGTGCAGAGAGAGTCCAAAGACCACCATCTGCGGTTGATCGTGGTGCAATAACACAGGCACAACCAAGCCTTAGCTACGAAACTGTGATTAGAGGCGCCGTACAGTCAGGAAATGTACCTGGAGCAGAAGGGCTGCTAAGGGATATAGAGTTGAATAAATTGAGAGGGGTTTCGGCCTCACAATGAAGCTATCTGAGCATTTCTCACTATGGGAATTGACCAAGTCTCAGGTGGCGGATCGCAAGAGAATAAAGAATGAACCAAGCAAGGAGAGCATACAAAACCTGAAGGTTATCTGTACGAGCATCCTCGAGCCTGTACGGCGCCATTACGAGATACCTATAACGCCATCAAGCGGCTATCGGTGTATGGCATTGAACCGGGAACTGGGATCCTCTGATAGGTCGCAACATACCACGGGACAGGCAGTGGATTTCGAGGTTCCTGGTGTAGCCAACATGGACCTTGCACGGTGGATCATGGATAATCTTCTGTATGACCAGCTTATTTTAGAATTCTACAAGGAGGATCAGCCAAACTCTGGGTGGGTACATTGCAGTTATGTCGGACAAGCAAACAGAAAACACGCAAGGCGATTTGATGGACGAAGCTGGGAAGCCTTGTCCTAAGTGCGGTTGCGCAAAGCCCAAGGTCTTTGTTCACGGACACTATCAGTGCGCCGACTGCAAGTGCATAGCTGACGGCGACTGCTGCCAAGGGACGGTGGCCGATGGCTAAGGCTTACATTCCGAAAGATATTTTCGGAAATCCAATACCAGAGGATGCATTACTGGATGAGATCCGTAGTCGTCATGGAGGTGGATCCCTACCACAGTCAGAAACGCAGCGTCTGGTTTCCGAACTTGATTTAAGCGCTCGCGAAGAAGAAACATGGAAATCTCTCCGCGAGGACGAGGAACGCCGGATAAAGGCCCTAGGAAAACGAGAGGAGAATCTCAATTGGGCTCTTGATAGGGTTATTACGGATTCTCTAAGAGGATTTGGTAAACAGAGGCATACTACTTATGAAGAAAACGGAACGGTCATTCAGTCTTTTAAAGACGATCCAGACTGGGAGCAGTATGTAGAAGATATTAAGGAGGATATATTTCTAGACGTTGGTAGGGCTGCTGCTCGGTTTACTGAATGGGATTACACCAAATATAAGGGTGGAAAAGAGTGGATAAAAAAGGAAAGAGATGCTCTTCTTCAGCGCTTACTGACTGAGTATGGTTTACCAGAAAATATTGCAGAGAGCATAGTAGCGGGTGCTTTGGGTGTAGGTAAATTATTTCACGAACGCGAATTAGACATTCATCGACAACGAATTCAGTTAGGGGATGATGTTGAAGCGGCGGTTAGCGGTCATATAAATATTAAAGATCCTGACGACCCTAGCGTGCAATATGGTGCTGGTGTTAGCGCGGGAGATTTATTTGGAATCAAAGGATTCGATGCTGAAGTCGAGGCGAAAGGAGATTTGGCAGATCAGATAATTAGACAGGTGGAAGGATCTGTTGGATATCAGGATGAAGGGTTCTCTGCTTCTGTTGGAGCATCTGGGGATCCTACTAGGCCAGAATATGGCCGCGTCGAAGGGGAACTAGAAACCCAAGATCTTTTGGGTGCAGGAGAAAGAATTAATGTAGGAGTAACAGGTTATCCATTGCGTGAGCATCCATCCGCTAGATTTGATATAGACGCGGGTGTGCCATTGGGAAGAGGGCGCATTTCAGGACAAGCACGAGGAAATATAGAACAGGGTCCTACAGATGTGGGTTTTGATTATTTTTTACCAGTAGGAGAAACAGGTAGACTTATTGCCGGCGCATCCACAGATCCTCGGGATCCATATGGGAAACTAGCCGCAAATGTTAGATATAAAGCTAACTGGGATAAAGGCGGTATCGTTGATCTCCAAACTAATGAGACAGCCTCAGAAGTTCTAGCCCAATCCAACACAAAAACTCCGGATTTTATGGCGCCGGTACTTTCGTCCGATCCGCAACCTTTCCGAGAGGGCGGCATAGCCTCATTGCCTAACAACCCCGTCCTTGCCGGCCAACAGCACATGCTCGCCTACATTACTCCTGAAGAAGCTTCCACTCTCAGAGCGCAAGGCGGCGGCGTAACGCCAACCGGCGGCCAGTATCGCGGTCCGGGTGGGATTGCTAGTTTTTGGGTTGGATTTGGCGGTCCCACAGGCATGGGATCAACGAGTGGTAGTGCTGGTGGTACCCCTGGCGGTACTGGAGAAGGAGGTCACGGCAAGTACGGCCTTGGTGATCCTGCGGAGCCGCAGGTATCTGATGCGGTAGATGCTCATAATGCTGAACTGGCGCAGGCGGTGGCAGATGATGTTGCTGAAGTTACGACACAAATGCAAAAAGACCCACGATCTCTCGACTATTCTTTGAATGAATCCCTTGCATCTCTTCGTAGCTCACTCGCAGCGACAGGAATGGCACCCGGGGCCACTTCCAAAGCCAATTTATCCGCCTCTATAGGTGAGACAGACGCTCTCGGTAATACAACCTTGGGATTTATAGATACTAGAACAGGGAAGGAGTATTCAAAGTCGGATATTGATGCAATGTCCCTGGGCCAATTTAACGCCACCTTTACCGGAAACCCAGCTATTGGTACTATTGGTGATCCCGAATCTCCTCTTGGAATGGCTGTTCTGGGTTTAGGCACGACAGGACTTGGTATGCTAAGTCCCGCTTTATCATTACCCACAACGGCAATCAACGTAGCGTATGGATTGGCTAATCCCGACGACCCATCGTTGGGTTTTATGGGACTGGTTGAACAAGGCTATAAAGGGCTTTTTGGCGAAACACCGGGGGAGACGGCAGGAGACGTTAGCGAGGCAATTGGGCTTGGCAAGACGCCCTTTGCTGATGTCACAGGATATATTGGTGATGCCGCAGGAACCGTTGCCGAGTCCCTTGGTTTAAGCGATGCCTTCGGTACTCCTACCCCATCTACGGCCACTACTCCTAATGTTCCCGGAGGACCGGGATTTCCCGTAATGCAAATACCATCGGTAGAGATCGGATTACAAGTTCCACCAACAGCGGCTGAAGTTCTAACTGGACCTCTCCCCCATTATACGGCGGAACAATTAGCTGCTCAGACTGGCGTGACCGTAGCACAAGCTCAACAATATTTGAGCGGTCTACCTACTTAGCTGATCCCCACGTCTCTCCAAGACCTACATCAATCCTAGATGGGATGCGTAAGCCTGGGACGCAGTTCTCCATCAGATGCTTGATCTCTTTGACCTGATCATCTCCCTCAACCGAAAAGCATAACTCGTCATGAACGGTAAGCATGGGCCAATGTCCATGGTCCACGCACGCTTTCATAGCGGCTTTTGTCTGATCCGCACTTGAAGCTTGGATCAGTCTGTTAAGCGATTTATAGGTAAACGCGACCCTGTGTAGCGTTGGATTCTTAAACTGCCATTCTGTAGGACGCTCTTCCAAGGGCATCGCCATGATCTCCCGCCAATTCTGCTCGAGAGTATCGACATGTATGGGTTTGAAAAGTGTGTTGAAAGCGTTCTTTTCGCGCATCGGGAACCTGCATTTACGGCCCATTAAGGTCTGTATGACGGCTCTGTGCGATGCTACGCCCATCACAGCCGCCGCAAGATCAGCGATAAACGGCACTTTTTCATCATATTCCGCCCTTAGCGCCTTGGCTTCTTCAAATGGAATGTCTCCCAGTACGGAGGCAAGCTTTTTAAGACCCATTCCATACATGATGCCTAAGTTTATTGTCTTGGCCCGTGGACGGTCGATATCGGCCAAATCTGCAACCATCTGATGGAAGTCAATATCATCAGAATGATAGAGTTCCACAATCTCTTGCACCTTTCTGTTGTCCTTTGTTGCCGGTGTCAGAGATGCATAATGCATTAGCCACCGTGGCTCTTGCGCACTGTAATCAAAGCTTCCCCATCATAGGATGTCGAGCGGGAACTTGCTGCAAATTAGGATGGCTTGACGAGAAACGTCCGGACACAGTCCCACCGTCATCTGAGCGCAACTGGTTAAACTGGCAATGAATACGGCCATTGTGCTGATGGTGAAGAATGGTATCAACAAAGGTCGTATTGGCTTTGTTGAACTCTCTGATCTCAAGTATCTTCTTGGCAACCGGATGCTTATGGGTCTTGAGAAAATGCTTGGTAAACTTGGCGGCTTCTGTTTTGGATGTTTTCTCATATTTCAGACCCAATTTATCAAAGACCGCTTGTAAACTCTTTGAGTTCCAAGGTTCGAGGTCAACCCCGGTTTCATCGCGAACTTCTTTGAGTAGAACATTCTCTTTCTTGGTGAGAATATCCTTCACTTCATTAGCTTTTTCCACATCCACCCTTACAC
>Ga0208315_1001813_pt1 | contig 10313 bp, 13 predicted proteins | sample MalvireepMed_215_FD_184239 | JGI IMG/M metagenome (GOLD analysis project Ga0208315, IMG submission 184239) | Marine viral communities from the Global Malaspina Expedition - Malaspina viral metaG DeepMed_215 (SPAdes) (version 2) | ecosystem: Environmental > Aquatic > Marine > Oceanic | place... | reverse complement strand
TTAAAATGTTCTGCCATTGTTGTCATTAATTTAAATCCTGCCAAGATGTTTCTGAACCAAGACTTACATATCCCTTAAACTTACCTGTACTAGCTGAGTAGGCTATATCCCCTTTTATTGGCCTACCAATGCTTGTTATAGTTACAACTCTAAATATATTAGAAGCTGGTTTATTCTGTATTTCCAGATCCCGACTATCAAGTTCATTTATCAATACCGATCCCCATCTCTGAACTTCTTTATACATTGTTGTAAGATCTTCATTACTTATATTCATTGGTAAGGTAGGATATCTTGCCATTATCTGCCTCCATCTCCCTGCAATGCTACTCGAATTGATCCCCATTTCCAACTAGCATTATTAGATGCAGAAGATACCCTTACCTTTGCTTGCCTTCCTCTAGCTCTAAAATCAACCTTTTGTGTAGTATTAGTTATATCAAATTCTTTTGTTATAGACTCAGTACTTTCTGGAAATTCCTTAGTAACCATATGTAATTTAATTTTACCAGTAGTTAAATCAAAGTCAGGTATAATTCTATTCATAAACATAATAGCATTACCATCATCAATATCAAAGTCAGCAGACTCTACAAAAGAAGTTAAGGTTTCACCATCTCCTGTAAATACTCCTGCTGGTTCATTATTATATAAAAAATTTCCTGTAGTAGTAGCTCCTGTTGTTATTGTATTACCAAAAATTTCTCTATCTTTAAAGGTAGTAAAAAAGGTATCCCCATATACCCAGTACCCTTCATCAGGAGAATATATAACATAACTGTCACATTCAGTAGCACCATTAGAAACATACAGCCATATAATCTCCTTAAATTCTGAATTAATTCCTGTATAAACTTTATCATAATAAGTTGTATTTAATCTATCAAAAACATATCGTCTAACTGTAGAATTTAATACCTCTACCTGTCCAGTATTGGCATAGAAATTATCAAATCCCATCCAGTAAGTTACACCATTATAGTCAATTCCTGCATGTGGTCCTATCATGCCACAGTTTGTTCCTGCCTGTTGAAACTTAAATGTAAAGGGAGGACCGGCAAACTCCATTAACCAGAGAGAATTATCTGTCCAGATATTAATAGCATTCTTGGATCTAACTGCTCCTATAACTCTTGTTCCATCTGTTAATACTACCTCACCTGCCGTAGAACTTACGGAAGGAACCCAATTAGTTCTGTCATCCTGATCAGACCACCTAACCAACATAGGATTAAATGTTCCACTAACTGTAGCAGTAGCACTATATTCATTAGCTCCCATTGCAATTACATGTCTGTCATTAGGAGAGACAATCACAGAGTGAACACTAATCGGAGAAGTTGTAACTGTTGTTGCTCTGAGTGGAGTCGTAGAAGCATCTACATCAAAGTAAAAGATATTACTTCCCCTTCGATTAAGAAGAATATTTTCTCCCCAAGTATCTAAACTCCATTGAGCTATATCTAGAGACAAATCAGTGGCATCTGCTGAAGCTTCTTCATCCCATGCTCTACCAGAACCTCCTCCTGCTGTCTGTGTATAAATCAAAGCAGTCATATTAATACCTGAAGTTACATCTCCACTGGCACTTGCATTAGCTGCTGCACTTACAATAATTTGTGTACTATTTATAGAAACAATAGTAAATTGAGGACCACCTGCTGCCGATTTAGTTAGATTTAAGTTACCTCCTATTGTAGCTGCAACTGAATCTATGGAAGTATTTTGAAATACTACAAAATCATTAGCCACACCACCATGAGCAGCATCACAAGAAACAGTAACAAGTGGACTATCAGCAGTAGCCGTAATCTTGCTAAGACCCACTGATGTAGGATCTGCCGCATTGTAATCAGAAGCTCCATATCCTACTCCTTGAGATGCTACAGAAGTTCCTGTGGCAATATAATAATTAAAGGTTGCAGATCCTGCTTGAGTAGAAGTAGCTCCTGCATTTTCTGAAACAGATATTGTAAAAGTATTTGCATTTACAATAGAAGTAACTGCATAAACATTTCCTTGTAAAGTAACATCACTTCCAATAACAGCGGCAGATGTAAAATAAACATAATCTCCTGCTGCCCTTCCATGTGAGCCATCAGAACAACATACTCTAGTTGTTCCTACACTTGTACCAAAACAATTTGTCAGAGTAACAGCAGTTGTGATAGGAGTTATATCTGTTATTCTATCTCCATCATGTTCATATACTTTATCAGGTGTGGCAAAGATAGCTCTTTTCTTATTGTCATTATCTTTCCATGCTATTAAATCTCTAGCTGATCCATCAAAAGAAGTGGATACTTTTATCTCATATCCTCTTGTATTTTCAGGTTTGCCAGCACGAAACCTAACACGATTGCCATCGTACCACTTACCTTCTTCAGCATATTGGGTAGTTTCTCTATTAAACCCTTGCTGAAAATCAAATTTTGCTAGTTTAGATGTTGTCATAATTTATCTTTTAAAATCTTTCAACATTACTGCATCAATAACAGTTGCACTTCTGGCACTGTATATTATTAAATCTACACCACTTGTGGTAGTTGTAGCTACAGGAACAGAACCAGAAGGAAATTGATAGACAGCATTATAACCTAATGTCCTACTTCCTGTACCATCTTGTACTACATAGATACTTCCTGTCTGTCCTGCTGTAGCATTAGAGGGAGCAGCTAATGTTCTATTACCTCCCAAAGTTACTAGAAATAAATTTCCATCATCAAAGTCTATTGCTATGGAAGCTGCATCTGTAAGCGTTGTTATATAGGATTTAACAGCACCAGAGATAGATATATTTCCCTGAACTCTAAGTGTCTTCTCCATTATAACTGCACTGGTAAAAATAACAGAAGCTGTAAATGTTTTTTCTGCTACAATTGTACTTGATACAGAAGTTGGTATATATCTGATATCGGCTAAAGAAGTATCAGGAAGATTTGTAGCACATACTCCTACATTTTTTGTAGCTGCTGTTCCTAAACCAAATCCTTCAGCATCCAGAGAAAATACAGATGTACCATTGGTAAGGAAAAAACCAGTTCCTCCTACAGGTACAGTAACACCTGTATTACCAGCTACTCTTAATATAACTGCATCACTGGCAGTTGTGTTAGCAGATACTGCATTCCTGATTGCATAGCTTTTAGGAGTATTAGGAATCAGGACAAAAATAGATGTATTAGCTCCTCCTACTGTTCCTTTAAACTCTAGTATAGCAGAACGAGACTGATCCTGACTTCCCTGATTTTCAGTAAGAGTAACAGTGGCAGCAGATCCTATAGAGACAGTTGTATAAGATGCAACAGCCTGATCAACAAGACTTATTACATTGTTAAGCACTTCTCCCCATGTATTAGGATTATCACCATCCCCTTGTTTTGTTAAACGAAGGTTTGTTGTATATGTACTAGCCATTTATTTGCTCCATTTTGTATTCCTTTTAATTTTCCCCTCCATCAAAGAATCAAGTTTATCACTTTTTAACTCTTTTTTTTCTTTGTTAGCTACCTTTAAAAATCCCGGCATTCCTGAAAAATAAATACAAGTCAATCCTGCTGAATTTTCCAACATTGATGTCCATGCTTTATCTTTATTAATAAAAACTTTAAAAATATTATCTTTATCTATCATTCCTGTGAATACTAGATCTTTTATTTCAAATATTTTTTTAGCTTCATTAGAAGGAGCGCAATGAATTGGAGTACTTACCAACATTGTTCCCATTGTAAGCAGACCTTCTTTCTCTTGTGCATATACAGGTAAAGAAAGAAAACTAAGTAGAATACTTATAGTTAAAACATTTTTAAACATTATTTTTCCAATTCAATTAAGAGGCTTCTGGTCTAGTAGAGGAACGAGATAGAGTACCAGTAAGAGTAAACCCACCACCAGATCCTTTGTTAGTAATAAATCCACTTATATCAGCACCAGCAGCAATATTCTGAAAAATAATTGGAGCATTGCCTGTTGGTGTTGATCCATCAGAACCTAAATTTACAGGTCCATTATTATAAAATAATGCACGATTAGACTGATCTGAAAGATCTATATATTCAGCTAAATTAACATAAAACTGACAAAAATCAGCATTACAATAATTACCGGGAGTTGAAGAAGCTCCGATCCCCCACCTAGATTTTGTATAATCAATTGTTTCATCTTGTGGAGAAGTATCGATTGTTGCTTGATCAGAAGTTCCATTCACATATATATGTCCTATCGTATTAGCTAAGTCCCAAGATGCCATAAAATGTACCCAATCAGATGATGAAGTAAAAGTATCTGAACTAGTTGTTACATCCCATGCATAACTACTTGCTCCATAAAGATTCATTCTCATGCTATTATCTGTTGTTCTAATGGTAGCAACAGTACCATTAAGATTCTGAAAAGGATATAGTAAATCGTCATCTTGGCTTTGAAGTTTAATCCAATAACTAATAATTCCTTTTTTACCATTAACATTACCTGTAAGATCAGATGTTTTTAATAAGACATTATCAGTACCATTAAATAAAACACCATCTAAATCTTCAAAGACTGTTTCAGTTGCTTGGGCTGCTGACATTAATAATGCATGATTAAACATATTTTATCTATTACCCTGCCGAAGCCCATGAAGCACAAACCGTGGCCTGATACGATGGATCTACGGACCATGTTGCAGAGATGCTTGGTGACCCTGCTGTTGTAGTAGAACCACCACTTGTATAAGTAACTCCCTCAACTTGTAAATCGTAATTCTCTGTTACATTAGCCCATGTACAAGTACCACTGCCCCTTACTACAGTTGCTGCAATACCACAGCCACCGTCAGGAATAGTAAGTGACATACCTCCCCCTTCCGTATTAGTATTAGCAGTACCTGATGCAGAAACTCCACTTGCTCCAATTATATTCCAAACACCAATATGAAATTGGGAACTTGATTGGTTCCATTTTATCGTAATATCAGCCGTTGTACCAGTTGCTAAGACTGCTGCATGAAGACCAACCATCCCACCATCATTTGGAGGACTAGTACCTCGTTGTTTTACAATTTCAGTGGCAGTTACACCACCAATTACAACGGCAGGAGTACCATAATCTATAGTATTAATAGCTTGTGAAATACTGGAAACCACAATTACTCTCCCTGCTGCAGCGGTTCCTATATCAACATCTGAAAAAGTATGAGAAGTTGCATTTGGAGTATATGATTCTTGGGTTTCAAATGAAAATGTAACAGGTGTTACTCCTGCACTACGGTTAGCAAAGGTTGGGAAAAACAGGAAACTCATTCTTTTGGGTACTTTTCTTTAATGACTTGTCTTTCTATTTCAAGAGAAGTAACAGCATCAGACCGATCTTCTACAATTTGTTCCCATAATGCTACAATTAGATGTTGAAGTGATGGATATTCCAGCTCCCGTAATTCTCCATAGCTATATGAAATATCCTCAAGTATATGTGAGCGGACCAGTACACCATCAACCAGTTCCTCAGATACTCCAGTACTCGTTTTTCCAGAGGGAACTGGCCCTTCTTCTGTTAATCGGGCATAGCCAATTTCGTTGAGTTCTTCCGCTGACCACCTCTCAAAAATTTGTTTTGGATGGGTAATCCCACTGTCCAATTTGATATCTTTCTGAATAAGAAACTCTTCCGCAATAGTATTATCTGAGTTTAACTTCACAGCTTTAGCCATTATTATCTCCTATGCCAGATCTGCCGAATATGTGACACAAACATTCGATCCATCTCGACAATAATAAGCAAGTATATACTGACCAGCTTCACTTAAAGTACTGGCACAGTCTTCATCTGCATCGATTTCACTACCTAAACTAATCGTATGTCCTGAACCGTTATTTAAATAAATCATTCCACCTTGACCACTGGTCTCATTGGTAAATGCCAAAGTGTCACTACCGCTTGGTGACCAGTTAAAATTATTTGCTGCATTCATATCAAATGAGCCATCGTTATCGGTTGTTGGTGTTCCTCTTTGAGAGCCAGTCCAAGCCTGATCATTAGCTAAAACACCAATCGCTGTTATATTAGCTCCATTTCCGTAAAATGCACTAGCACATACTTTACTACTTACATGTACATCTCCTTTAATAGTTACATTACCTCCTAGACATACATTACCTGCTACATCTAAAGTTCCTCCTATAGTTGTATTACCACTTACTCGTACTGTAGTTAAAAATCCAGCAGCACCGCTTACAGTAGCCGTACTTTTCATTACTACGGCAGCTTCTAAACTAGTAGCTCCACTTACTCTAACTGTTCCCAGAAAACCAGCAGCACCTGAAACTGTAGCTGTACTAAGTAAATTAGTAGCACCACCAACACTTAAAGCTCCTGCAATACTAACAGCTCCTCCAATAGTAACAGTATCAGCAAAATTAGCTACACCTCCAACACTTAAAGTAGAAGCAAGACTTACTGCACCTCCAACAGTAACTGTACCTAATAAATTAGTATTACCACTTACAGATACATCATCCTTAAATGTACCAATACCAACAACTGTTACAGTGCTTGCTAAATTTGTAGCTCCTCCTACACTCAATGTAGAAGCTAAACTAACTGCACCACCAATAGTGACTGTTCCTAATAAATTAGTATTACCACTTACAGAGACATCATCTTTAAATGTCCCTATTCCTACTATAGTAACAGTACTAGCAAAATTAGCAGCCCCTCCTACACTTAGAGTAGAAGCTAAACTAACTGCACCTCCAACAGTTACTGTACCTCCAAGTCTGGTATTTCCACTTACAGATACATCTGTTTTAAATGTAGCATTACCTGAAACAGTTACAGTGCTATTAAATAAAGCAGCACCAATAGCAGTAACTGTACCTCCTACAAAGAGATTTCCACCTACAGTTGCATTACCAACAGATATATTCCCAGTAATATCTATAGGAACATTTGTTAAATTAGCTCCATCTCCATAAAAAGCAGAAGCACATACTTTACTACTTACATGTACATCTCCTTTAACAGTTACATTAGCTCCTAAACTTACATTTCCTACAACACCAAAAGTACCACCTACACCTAAATTGGCTGTCATAGTAGTATTTCCTACTATTGTAACAGTTCCACCAACATATAAATTTGTACCTATGGAAACATCTCCACTAACAGACACATCCCCATCAAAGTTAGCATTACCTGTTATTTGTGCTGTCCCTCCAATAGAGGTATTACCAGCTACATCTAGAGTAGAAGCAAGAGAAGTAGCTCCACTTACTCTGACTGTTCCTAAAAATCCTGTAGCACCAGAAACTGTAGCTGTACTTAATAGATTTACAGCACCACCTATACTTACAGCACCACCTATTGAAGCAGCCCCAGCGATTGTAGCTGTTCCTGTAATATTTACATTACCACTTACTGAGACATTGTCCTGAAATGTAGCTGCTCCTATAACATTGAAAGGACCAGATACAGAAACACTTCCTCCTGCATGTATAAAACCAGATACAGAAATATTTGTAGTAACACCTAATTCTGCTTCTACATTACTTAGATTAGAACCATCTCCATAAAAGTAAGCAGCCGTTACATTTCCAACAACATTAGTATTACCACTGATAGACACATCTGTTAAAAAGCTTGCAACCCCTGTTACCTTGAGAGTACTTCCTATAGAAGCTGCTGAAGCTACATCCAAATTTCCACTTATAGAAACAGCATCATTAAATTCTGTCTTAGAATTAAAAGTCCCTGCACCTGTTGCTACAAATGTACCTCCTACTGAAACATTCTCATTTACATTTAATTCTCCACTAACAGACACATCACCATCAAATACTACATTTCCAGTACCTGTAAGTGTTCCTCCAATGGAAGCATTACCAGCCACATCTAATGTAGAAGCCAGACTTGTAGCTCCTGCCACAGTTAATGTACTTCCCAGATTAACAGCACCGCTTACTGTAACACTAGACTTATAAACAGCGGCCCCTACTACAGATAAAGTTCCACCAACTATAACATTACTAACTGATATATTACCGCCTATTGTAGCTGTAATTCCAGTAATATTAGAACCATCTCCATAATATGCAGAAGCACAGACCTTATTCTTTACTAACAAGCCTCCACTTACACTAATATTTCCTGTTGCTCCTATATTTCCAGAAACTATAACTCCACCAGTTCCCACATTAAGAGCAGTTCCTGTACCATCTCCTGTCTGAACACTGGTAATAGAAGAAGTTACTCCACTATTAGTCGTACTAGAATTAATTAATAATAGTTGCTTATAAGTACCTGATATTAATTTTCCTGTTAAATCTGTCATATTCCATCCCAACTTTTATTAGCATCATCATACTTAGTTGTATGTGTTGTTTCTACCAGAGTTGTGGGATTAACAGTTATCCATGTAGCTGTTTCATCCCATGTTATACCTCTTCCTCCTGTATCAGGCCGTGGATTTCTAATAGCAGGATCATCTTTTACATTAGGTACTTTATTCTGAGGATTATTTTTTAAATCATATTGTCCTTCAAAATCTTCTGGGCATACTAGTAATCCATAGCTATTCATCCTCATAACTCTATATGGATATACAAATCCACAAGTATCACATTGAGCTAATGCATTTTTATGAGTAGCCATAGAACGAAGTTCCTCTTAATTATAAAACGTCAGTCTAGGTAATAGATACAGACTAGCTCGTTCCCTATCTTCTTCCATTGCCCTTGTCAATATTTCCTCATAATTTGTTTTTAACATTGCAATACGTTCTGGTGCTACTAATGGCCTTTTCATTGACATATAATAAGATAAACCACAAGTCAAAGCAGGTAAAAATCTTTTAGGTGTATCTGCATTCTGTATTGCAGATTTATTCACATCCTCTAAGTCACTTACTATTTCTATCTTTAATATATCTGTAGAATTTTCTGGTATAGGCCATACAGACATTACAGGATTATCTCTTCCCCTTCTAATACTATATTGAGAAGGTCTTCCTGTTTGTGTCTTAGCAGGTATAATTAAATATTGTTCAGGAGTAATTCTGGTAAGTTGAATATCCGTATTATCTCGATTAATTACAACTTCCAGAGCATTAATTGTAGAACTACTAAGATCATAAGAAGTTGTAGAAGCAACAACTGTTACAGCCGTTGTACTTGTAGACCAGAGAAGTATCCCTCTATTCTGCCAATCTTTAAGCATAAGATTAATAGAACGTCTAGCAGAAGCTGGTTCATGACCCAGAGTATCTTCTCCTCCAATCATTTCCATAGCTTCTTGAATGACTTCATCTATATCCAGATTAAAATTATATGTGCCAGATACTGCCATATTATTTACTCACTTCTTCAACTCTTCCCATAGCTTTTTTAATATAATTAGAAAAAGTATTATCAAAGATATATGGAATAATCCCATGTATAATCATTACCAAACATATTCCAAATGCTCTGATACTCTCACACCATGAAAATTTTAAATGATTAAAATAATTTAGATTGACATCTTTAGGATGTTTGAAATTAAAGATTTTCATGGTCCTACTGCTTGATGATCATTACAACATTCACATAGATTTTCTATTCTACATATACAAGGATCACAGGTACAATGTGAATTACTACATTCTTCATTATTACACATTTTTTCTCCTTTACCAATCTGGAATAGTACATTTTCCACAACGACAATATTTACAAACCTCTATTTGTTCTATTTCAGCATATCCTGTAATATCTTTTATCAGAGGCATACCACAATGAGAATCATATCCACAATTCTTACAGGTTATCATTTCTTTTTCTTTTACAACTTACTACCATAGGTATATTTAAATTTTTTATACAAATAACCATCTTGTTGATTAGTCATAGCTTCCCAGTATTCTGAAAAAGTTTTATAATCTTCTTGACTAGGTTTAAGAAAACTATAATCTATCTTGGTATAGTCGTTAAATTTTTCTTTAGTCATATGAAGAAGCAACCAAGGCAGCACCAGAACGATTTATCTTTCCTTTACCTTTACCCTTACCCCACTTACCGTAGGATTCATTTCGACTTGCCTTGAGTTGTTTCTTAGTCCGTTTCTTCTTGACTCTCATTGCAATCGATTCATCCTTACGAGCTTTATAGCCTTGTTTTTTCTTACCTACTTTACCACCCTTCTTGGCATATGTAGTTTCTTGATGTATGCGCTTCTTAATTTTAGATTGGGGTTGATGAAGATCTTTTCCACCAGAACGCATTTCAGCAGTATGTAATCCTACCTGTTTCATTTTCCCTCCTCCTGCTTTCTTAACTATTCCACCTTTTTTTCTGGCACTT
>Ga0208315_1001812_pt1 | contig 10313 bp, 13 predicted proteins | sample MalvireepMed_215_FD_184239 | JGI IMG/M metagenome (GOLD analysis project Ga0208315, IMG submission 184239) | Marine viral communities from the Global Malaspina Expedition - Malaspina viral metaG DeepMed_215 (SPAdes) (version 2) | ecosystem: Environmental > Aquatic > Marine > Oceanic | place... | reverse complement strand
TCCGCGGGGAGGGTTAGGGCCGGTTATGTAAAGCCCAGCGGGAGGACTTCTTGGGCCAACCGTTTGACGGCAATCTCGCAGCTCCGTTCTTCAATCTCGATCCCGATGGCCTTGCGGCCCAAGTCCTTCGCCGCTCGTAGCGTTGTTCCGCTGCCCATGAACGGGTCAAGGATGGTCGTTGCATCGGGGACGAACTCAATACACCACCGCATTAAACCAACGGGCTTCTCTGTTGGATGCCCATGCCGTTTTATCGCCCCCCCTGAAGGATGGCTGAACATCTTGGCTGGCATATCTAGCGTCGTCCATGCCATCTCAAAATCCGCCTGAGTCGGTACAGCGTTTAGCTTTCTCCAAGCTAGCACCCCCCGGCAAGGCGGTAGGTCGAAATAATTGCCCCCCCAAATGATAAGGACAGCAGACATACCAAGAATCAAATCTAATGAAGGTTTTTCCATATCCCAAGGATTCCCTTGTGAGAGTAATCCCCAATGGCCCGTATCTTTGCCACCGTGCATAAGAGCGCCAATCCCGTAAGGCGGGTCGGTCAGTACCAAGTCCACCGGCTCCAACGTCGGCAGAATCTCCCGGCAATCGCCGTGGTAGATGGTAATCTGGCCGTCGTCGTAATAGGGCTTCATCGTCATCATAGGCGATCCCAGTAGATGGGGTTATTGGGGTCCAGCCCCAACGGGTTCCTGGTGGGGTCTATCCGGGACGCGCCGACCAGCTGATGGACTAGCGGCTCCGGGGAGTGGGTGCCACGCAGCCGCACGAAGGCGCCAGCCATCGCGTCTACCTGGTCGTCGTGGGACCCCAGGGGGAATGCCTCCACCTCATCCAGGAACGGGCCAAGCCACGGCCCGCGGTATAGCCGCACGTTCCCTACCTCGGCCTGGCTACTCACCGGCCCAGCTCGTTCTATTTTGGAACCGGTAGAACGCTGGCCCCGGACCGTATATTCAGGCAGAACCCTGGTCACGTAATGGTGGATCGTATTCACACCTGACGCCCCTGGTTCCTGCTCAATGACGATCTGCGTCTTCGCCCCGTCTACCGCCGCCGTCTGCCGGACACGGGCCTCAACCTCCGCTGGGGTCCCCCGCATCCTCTGGACATCCACCACGTAGTGAAGGCCGTCCGCGCCGTAGTCCACCCGTACCCCAGCGGTATAGTCTGGGTCATTCCCGGCCCTGAGTGGGGTGGCAGCCAAGTCCCAGAACCGGATAGACCGGCTCACCGCCACCGGCAGATCGTCCACGATACCGAACCATTCCCGTTTGAATAGGCTCCCGGCCTGCCGCGCCGACCAGTCCCCCTGCAGTAGTTGCTGGCGGGTGAGGGGGTCTAGCTGCATCAGGCTCTGGATATAGGACTCACGGTCCAAATACGGGTTGTCATCCAGGTTCGCCGGTATGAATACGCGGTCCTGGTCATCATCGGCCTTATCAATGAACCGCTGCCTGACCCATTCATGGCCCAGGCCGCCGGGGTTCGACGCGGCCCGCATCCGCAACGGCACGGATACGCTCCCCAGCCGCCGAAGGCGGCTGAACATGTATCGGTATTGGGACTCATGGAACTGGGTCAACTCATCGAATGCAATAAACTGGAACTCGGAGGACTGGTAGCGGTATTCATTGCCCAGGCGTTCCAGGTAGCCGAAGGTCATCGTGGCGCCGGACGGGAACCGCCAGGTCTTCTCGGTATCCCGCCACCGGGCGTCAGTGGGCATCAGCCATTCCTTCGCCCGTTCCATCAACGCGCCAGGCAGGGAAAGGTCCGTATAGGATCGCCGTAGCAGCAGGCAGGCATAGCCAGGAACGTGGACGTACTGGAGGGCCGCCATGAGGAGGGCGTCCGACTTCCCGCCACCTGCGGCACCCCCATACAGGGCCTCAGGCGTATTCAGCAAGCTGAAGGCCAGTTGTTTAGGGGTCGGCCGGTGCGGAATATAAGGCGTCCACGGAACCGTTGGTGCCATGTCCATTGGGGTCCACCCGGATTGCCCCCGCATCTGCCAGGACCCGGAGTGCCTCGGTAACGTCACCAATATCAATCCTTATAGATTCGTGCTGGATTATCTGCTGATTCTGCTGATTGAGTTGGATCAATGGCTTGTCCGGCACAAGCCCGCGGATGGTGTCCAGACGCCGGAGAATGTCCAGGACAATCCCGGTCGCCCTCGCGGCCTGGGTATCATCGCGACCGGTGGCCTGAGTCCACCACCGGAGGAGGAGCCGTTCATAGCGGGACTTCTGAAGGTTGTATTCTTGTTGGACGGCTTCCTTGTCGTCCCGGCGGACCTCGGCCAGCCGGCGGTGAATGTCATTATGTACCTGGGTCGGGGACACTCCGACCTGGTCTGCGATGGCCTGCTCCGTGGCGCCGGCCATCTTCAGGTGTATCACCTGGGAGCGCCGGTCTTCTGCCGCCAGCTTCTTGCCGTTATTCAAAGCCACGACTTACTCACTTTCTAAAAGTCTATACGGATGGAATACTGGGAGCCGCCCTTGGTGATCTTCTTGATGTATCCAGGGTATTCATCCATCAGTTTCTTGATGACCTCATCCTCCATGTTCTGGGTCCGGTAATCCACACATCCCCCCGTCCCCGTCCAATGTTCATTCTTCCAAAAGAGGAACCTGGCCCCCACGATACCCCCATCTTCCTTGATACATCGGAGGCATAATTCGTAATCTTCCTTAACCGGGTATCCCGGATCGAATCGAATCCCATCATTTATGATCCCCATGCAGGACGCTGTTACATAAGCGTGCCATACAAAGGGACGGTGAGGATGTACCGATATATAATCTCCCGTCGTCTCCGCTCCCCAAAGGTGATAGTCGAGGTCGTCCGTTACATGGAATAATCGGGTCCAGTCTTGGAGTAATTCGGCCTGACTCATCGAAACTTTTTTCTTAGTCTCTATCCCGATGGCCCAATACCCGACCCCGACAACATCATCATCAACAAATACCACATAGCGTTCGTCAGTATTCTCCAATACCCAGTTGCGGGTGTTGGTTATTCCCCGGACTGTCTCCGGTACAAGAACGATGTCCGCATCTGGATAAATTCCACGGTAACTCCTCTCCTCACTTTCGGGGATATAAAGAGATGCAAATGGGAGGACTTCCAACGTCTTGACAGCCCCGGCCCTCCCCTTACTCGGAATTGCGACAAGCATCCAGAAGCCTCCTGGCGGTAATTACCCTCTCAATTCCGACCTCCTCGCGGGTCTTGGCGGGTTGTCTATATCCTCCCCTGCGAACACTTTTGAGTTGTAGGTGCTCAATCAACTGTCCGAACTCCTCGTCTGTGTCACACATCACAACGATATATTCCCTTTGAGGTTTTAACTGGACAGCCTGGTCGAGGATCATCGTGGTATCTCCCGTTCCCGTCCCGGAGGGACCACCGTCCTCTACAAGCCCTGCCAACATCTCCCGGACCGAGGCGCTGGGTATCGTCAAGTTCTCCATCAAGTCCCTGAGAGCCTTCCCGTCCGCTTCCGCCATCATCGCCAGCGGGTCGAGGGTCAGGAGCATCTTATCCGCTTCTTCCTCGGTCACGTCCACAACCAAGACCGGGACGACTTGGTCGCCCATGACCTCTTGCCGGAGGTGGCCGTCTATCAGCTCCAGGCCGTCGGGAGTCTCCCTGGCAATGACCGCGTCCGCAAACCCGATGTCCTCCAGGACTCCACGAAGGGCGGCTTCCTGGGCCGGCGGATGCCGGCGCCAGTTCTTAGGATTGGCGCGGAGTTCGGACGCCGGGACTCGGCGGAGTTCCTTTACTCTATCTCTCATAGTCATGCGGTCATTCTATCACGTTAATCAAAAAGTGGCGTTGAATCGGTCTTAAATGTCACTTTTTATGGTGTATAATAAAAGGCTTTGCCGTTAACGGACCACGGCAAAAAGTGAGAATTTTGACGACTTCAATGGTTTATCGTCCGGGCCTTTGACGTAGGCCGGAATGAACCGTGGCCGGTGGCTTTTGGAGCTAATGCAAGGATCAGTAAGATGGCTGTCGAATATGAAACATACGAGCTGGGGAAAGATGTTACGCAGATTGCCAAGACCGGCACGAAACTACAGACTGCTGTTATATCAGTCAGGTTGACCAAGGCCGACGTTGTCCGCCTTGAGACCATCGGGCGCGAGAACGGGAAGACAGTATCTCAGGTCATAAGGGATGCTATCGCTGCATATGAAGTGAAACATCCCTCTATGATTATCGGTCTATGGAACGGCTCCACGGTAACGATAGGTGAACCCGGGGAGGTTAGCGGGAACAGTTGGCCAGTAAGTTACCAGACCGTAGAGCTTAATCCGACCGGCACTACCGTTCCGATGCAGCCCTAAGTATCAGCTAAAGCGGTTGAGCATTCCAATGGAGCGCATTGTTGTGCCTAACTTTCATCGCCCTGATACCCTTAAACCTAGCTACCAACTCCTGTTGAAAGCGCCTAACCTTCTTTAGCGATGGCCCACTTCTCGTTCCGCCCCAACACACCGTACATGCCTAGAGTGTCCAAGCCTGCCGACGTCACCCGCTGGACCGTTTCGCTGCCGAAGACCTTACCGCTTCAGGGGCCTACAGCAACGCAGGTGACAGTGCGGACCACACCAGGAACGGTGTGTATGCTATTGGCGTGTATACTGGGCGAGAAGGGAGGGGATCTTGATGGTAATGGTTGAACAGTCTGACACAGCCCACCTGGTAAAACGGTTACGCGGTATGGGCTTCTCATATATGGAGATCGGGCGCCACATTGGAGTCCATTGGAGGACGGTTTATCGGTGGGGCCGCGGTGAGCATCAGCCCTGGACTACCGGGCCGGTAAACCAGGCCCTGGCCGCTATGATCCGGATACAGCCGTCGGGACGTTAGGTATGATCACAAATATGGAGGATATCGAACGACGAGCGTTGACAACCTGGGAGGAAGGGCGCTGTGCGGAGATCGCCCTGGAACGGCACAACCGAAATAAGGGCCGGGGCCTCCAATCCCATCGGAAGTTTGGCAAGCTCTCAGTGGGTAGAATTGGTTGCGCCAATGGCCCCGGACTAACCACCGGCATGAATAGTCCCGCTGTTCGGCTGTCCCACTGGTTGTCGCGGGGCTGCGTCGTCTGAGTTGAATGACCTTGATCACCGGCTCGGCGCTGTACGCCTTCGGCAAGTGTCGCCGTATGGAACGTGATGTCTGCTCGGTCTGTATCGACACGCACTCCTGGCGGATGAAGGCGAAGAACGAGAAAGCCAACTGGCGGGTCCAGATTGTTAATTCACGATCCGCCACCCCGGCCTCCCCTGTTGCTCCCCTGTGACGGTCCCATCCGGTTTCCCAATCCCACGATGTCATACCAGAACAAGCCAGGTGTGACGACCCCGGACTCCGCACGAATATGCTAAGATTTATCCCTTCATCGGAGTTCCGGCCAAATGGCCCCCATGCCAATCCTTGAACTTCCCACTTCTGGTCAAACGGCGTTGGAAATGGGCAGACAATTGGCCGTTGGAAAAATGCCCATCCGTAAAGTGAGATGGGCCGCACCTCATCCAATGGGCAACGGGGCAGGGTGTCGAATCCGCCCACTAATACGTCGGTGATTTCTTCGGAGATGTAATACGTATCGGCCTGGCTGAAGATGTATGTTATGTTTTGTTGTATAGAACGTGCCGAGATCGGCATCAAGCGCCGGCTTTCGAGAAGGCCGTCTAATCTCTTGTATATAAACTCGCTTTCTTCGGAGTCATGCTGCCAATAATCCAGCAAAGTTAACTGACTGATAAGAGCATCTGAGTAGTTCATGAGAGGATCAAATCCGTTGAGATCGGCTTGACCGCATCCACCTCCACGCAGAGCGCCCTGGCCACCGCCAATCTCAGCTTCTGGTTTAGCTTCCTGGTCAGCGGGACATCTTGCCGCTGATTGCCCAGAAGCTCAATGAGATGACACCGGAATACTCCCTGCTTCTGGTCTCCGGTGATCCGCCACATGTGTCCCTCCAGTTCTGTCGTCATCCGGATCGTATTCACCTCGTAACCATCTCCTCGGCCTCCTCTATGCTCTCGACTCGGCCAGCTATACACCCGGAGGCCCTGATCTCCTCGATGATCTTGGTTTGAATAGCCGACAATCGTTGACCGGGCCGCTTGACCTCCAACGCGTAGAGCTGGCCCTTATAGCCAACCAGCAAATCCGGCACCCCTGCCCTCTGATATGGGGACCCGTGAACTTTGAAGACCCACGCGCCCATGCTCCGGAGGTGCAGGACTATTTGCCGCTGGATTCGCTGTTCCGGTCCTAGAATTTCACCCACCCCCGCTTTGCGGCCTTGCCGTTATAAACGCTGTACTTGAGGTAGTTATCGAACACCTTCGTGCTTTTGCACCGCCGGCAACGTCCCACGCTGGTCGGCCCTTTAGCGGTCGTGATCTTCCAAAAGTGGACGCATTCGTTCATGATTAACTCCCGCTGAAACAGTCGAATGTACCGCTGGATTACTCAGATAAGATGATCAACTAATTATCAAAGGCAACGTCATTTGGGTCCGTTCTGCGATAGCACGATCAAGATTATTTAATGCGACTTTGAAGTATTCGGGCTTTAATTCAATCCCTATAAATTTGCGCCCATGTACTAATGCAACATAACCTTCCGATCCAATACCAGCAAATGGACTCAGGATCGTATCGCCTGGATTGCTCCAAAGTCGAATACATCGCTCAATTACCCCTAGCTGCAAGGGCGCAATATGTTTCTCATCTTTATCTGTCCTGGCTTCGGCCTTATTCAGAGTGTCACTTTCCCTCAATCCGTACCATACCGGATGCGCCCACGTGACCCAGTCCTCATTGGTGATGTCCGGATGGATGGGAATGCTAGATTCTCCGGGTTTACGAAACACCAGAATAAAATCTGCCAATCCGGGCCTCAGCCATGACGCATCCTTTTTGAGTTGTTTGAAAAGGAGGGCTTTGCTATGGGTGCGGATGGCCTGTGCTTGGGGATTCTTGTCAATCGTGACATCGCCGTGATAGTCAAATCCCATATCTGTCATAATCTGGATAATGAGTCCTCGGAAATCCTTTAGACCTATAAAGCCGTCATGCGCTAATTTCGCTGGCACCTGGGCCACATGAACCGCCACCAAACGGCCTTTCTTGGAAACACGGAATAATCCTTCTGCTACTCCTCGATACATCGCTCCAAATTCGTCATCATCACGACTATTTCCTAGATCGCGTGGGTCAGCGGAATAACTGAATAAAGACAAAAACGGTGGGCTAAATACCGTAAAATCAACGGAATCAGGAGCCATCGCCGCTAACTGTTCCCGGCAATCTCCATGAATCAACTGGTAGTTGTCAGCTTGGATGGGTTCTTGAAGGTCGTATTCTTGAGATGCTGCCGATTGTCCATTCAATGCCATCCGGTCATAATCAGCTACCCGTCCTGCCATAGCTGCTACTGTGGTTTGATGCTCTCGTTCCTTGTTTTGTACATTCTCCAAAACGACCCTCTCTATATCTGACGTTAGAATTATCACGTTGACCGGGGACTCCTGACCAAATCGCCAGCATCGGCGGATGGCCTGATAATATTGCTCATAACTATCGGAGAGGCCCAGGAACATCATATTGTGGCAATGCTGGAAGTTGAGTCCAAAGCCTCCAATCCGGACTTTGGTAATAAGAGTCCGCTTGCTTTGATCAAAGAATCTGCCGATATTCCGAATCTTATCTTCCAGAGCATCGGCACCTTCTACTAGGACCGAATCATCCAACGCTCGATGTAGTTGCCGCCCCTCGTCATTCAGCCCGCACCAGACGACCCATTGCTCGTCCGATTCGCCAATAATCTCCGCAGCCCGTTTCACGCGTTCTTCCATCGTCATACGGCGAGCTATTAAGCGGCCCTCTACTCCAGCCATACCAGTCACAAATAATCGGCCCGTAGCTTCCGCATAACTGGCTTGGTCAACATCCACAAAGATCGGTTGAATGTTCAATGGCGGAAGATTGTAGCCATCGCTCGGGAATCCCAACTGATCCGGAGTGGTAAACATCATGGACCACGTCGCCATCCATTCGTAAAAAGCCTCGACCGCGTACCCTTTCAAATCCCATTCGCCATCTCGATTTACGAAGAACGTCCCCAACATCTGAGCATTGGTCATTTGCCCGAGGAATTCAGCATGGTTGCCCAGTTCGGTCACATCATTCGGTGCTGGTGTAGCGGTGCAGCAAAGGCGATATGGCACATCACGATACATCTCTATCAGTTTGGTACGTGTCTTGCCATCTATGGATTTCAAGATCGAACTTTCATCTAATACCACAGCATCTATGGATTCCGCCGGGAAATGATCGACCATCTCATAATTGGTGACATAGAGGCCAGGTCCGTCTATATCCGCGGCATCGCGAATGTAGGAAACGGTCAGTCCAAACTTGCGGCCTTCATAGCGGGTCTGTTGCGCCACCGCCAACGGTGCGACAACGAGGCCACGGCCCCCGATTCGGCGCAACCATTCCAGTTGCATGATAGTTTTCCCAAGACCACAATCGGCGAAGATCGCGCACCGTTTACGCTCTATAGCCCAATCTACGATAGCTTGTTGAAAATCAAATAACATCAACATCCCTCCTCCATCAAGATTTCCTCCAGCCAGCGGCCCATCTCCTCCGGGTCGGCCAGCCGGTCGAAAGGCTGCCGCAGTTCCGCTTCAATGCGTGGCGGTCGTGATCTTCCAAAAGTGGACGCATTCGTTCATAACGCCACCGACCGGGAGCCGGCTGGCTCGCACAGAATCAGGGTCTCCCTGGCCCTGGTCATCCCGACATAAAACAGCCTCCGGACCGCCGCAGTCCCGCCGCCGATCCACTCGTTCATGCCGGCAAAGCTCAGGTCCGGGAAAAGATAGACCACATCGGCCTCCCCTCCTTTGACTGAGTGGATCGTCCCGGTGATTATCTGCGGAGTCTTCGATAGGGTCTCCGCGCCGTGGGCCTCGGCCACGCGGATGGCGAAGGCCGCGCCTTTTTGCCTGGACGCAAGGAGGTTCTGCCGCAACCATTCCAGGTCACCCGACAGCCCCGCCTCGATGGCCTCCTCGGTTAATAGATTGTGAATTTTTTCCCAATCTACCCCGTTCCTCCCATCATCGACCATGCCGTCAAGGGTCGCCCGATTGCCCTGGAGGACTCCGGTTATCTTGGTGGCCGCCAGCCATTTCTTCATATCCTCGGCTGTCCACAGTCCTTGCTCTGACAATCTCAGGAAAGCGAGAACCAGGTCTTTCGGAGTTACCCGGCGCCGGCTTGATTGGAGCGGGTTCCACGCCCCCTTTGTGCGACGGTATGGGTTATGGTATGGGATGCCCTCGCGCCTCAATTGGCCCACTAAAGGCCGGACCATATAGGCGCAAGAGGCCAAAACCATGACGGTCTTGCCGGCGTCCAGGTATTTCTGCATGTCCCGGATTATAGCCGGGGACGGCCAAGCGGCGGCAAGCCGCCGGACCTCCCCCTCCTCGTCGCGTGGGTAATACTCGACCGGCATCCTCCCCGGTGTACGCTCGATCCACCGGACCGCCGCGGCGTGGACGGCCCTTGGGATTCGGTAGCTCTGGGATAGTACCCGCATCTGATCCTCCGGCACCGGCGGTTCAACAAAGACCTCCGGGTCGGACCCTCTCCACTGGTAGAGGTTCTGGTCAGGGTCTCCCACGACCACCAGATAACCCGCTTCTGCTCCCCACTTTCTAGCAAGACTCATCTCCAGGAGGTCCATATCCTGGGCCTCGTCCAGGAATATCACCGATGGATTCCCCGGCGCCGCCGGCACAGAGTCCAGGCATTGCTCGATAAGGTCGGCGAAGTCCAACAGCCCCGCCTCTGCTTTCCACGCGCTCCAAGCAGATGCGAAATAATCGACATCTATCGGAAGGACGGTCGCCATCCTTGCCCTCAGGACTTCATAAGTGGCCATCAGCTTGTCACCCGGTGATGGCCCGGAACTATCCAGGTTGTCCTCGTCTATACGGTCATTAGAGAACGACAGCGACCACTGCGGATATTTGTCATTCCAGTCCTCGATGTGCTTCTTGTCAACCGTCAATGAGGGCCGGTCGAGGGCCTGGTAACAGTGGGAGTGGAGAGTCCCCACATTGCGGGGAGGAATCGGGAGATCGCGCCCCGCAGCTTCTGCCGCTGCCGCCCTCGTTAGAGATGCGACCACGACATCACGCCCCGCCTCTACCGCGAACCGCACTTGACGGGACAGCCATGTGG
>Ga0208315_1001807_pt1 | contig 10325 bp, 8 predicted proteins | sample MalvireepMed_215_FD_184239 | JGI IMG/M metagenome (GOLD analysis project Ga0208315, IMG submission 184239) | Marine viral communities from the Global Malaspina Expedition - Malaspina viral metaG DeepMed_215 (SPAdes) (version 2) | ecosystem: Environmental > Aquatic > Marine > Oceanic | place... | reverse complement strand
CCATCTAGTTTCTGACCTTCACCATTTCCTGCGCATTGTTGTTCTAAACTAAAGCTCCCTGATCACAGTGGAGCTTTTTTTATGAGCCGTTTACTACATCAACTCTTGATCGGCGCTAGCGCGCTTATGCTAAGCAGTACCGCGTTGGCCCAACCCGCGCATGCGCCAGCCCACGGCGCTCGGGATAACGCTTCCCAGGCAGAGCGCTACCGAGGCGGTGAGGGCGGCCGCCATGAAAGCGGCTCCCGTCGTTCCCATAGCGGTGGCTATGTGGATTTACCGCGTATTAACGAGCGCGAGCTGTTGCGACTGCTGCGCCGCCACGATGCCCCCCGTGCGGAACCGTTACCCCCTGGTATTCAGCGCAATTTAGAGCGGGGCAAGCCCTTGCCGCCCGGCATTGCTAAGCGCTTTGACGGCCCAATTGCCCGTGAGCTGCCCCGTTACCCGGGATACGAATGGGAGCGTGTTGGCGCTGATGTGGTGTTAATTGAAGCCGCGACTCGGGTGGTGGTCGATGTGTTGGTGGATGCTTTGCGCTAAGCCGTTCCCATGTGTTGGAGCGTTATGGTAATGCCATGGATCAACGCTTATGCTGAGAAACAACCAACCCCCCACTGAGGAGCGAACATGGCGGTTTATACCCTGGAAGCGCGGCTGGCACTGGCCATAGAGATTGCCGAAGAGGCTGGGCAGATGATTCGTAATGCCCGAGAGCAGCAAGGGTTTAGCCAGCGGCTGAAAGGAGGGGTCGAGCTAGTTACTGATGTGGACGTTGCCGTCGACACGCTCATTAGCCAGCGCCTGGAGGAGTACTTCCCAGAGGAAGCAAGGTTAAGCGAGGAGCTAAGCCCGGAGCATGCGCTGCATACCCCCACCGAGCAGCTCTGGGTTGTGGATCCGATTGATGGCACCGTTAATTTTGCCCAGGGCCTGCGCCATGTGGCGGTATCAATCGGCTGGATGGAGCAGGGGGTAGGTAAAGTAGGCGTGATACATGCGCCGTTTTTAGGTGAAACCTTTAGTGCAGCAGAGGGCCTAGGCGCATTCTGCAATCAGCAGCCGATTCAGCCGAGCGGCGCTGAGACCCTTGAAAGCACGCTGGTAGGTACCGGCTTTCCCTATCAAAAAGAGCAGCGTAAAAAACTTCTGCCACGCTTAGAAGCAGTACTCACAGGCTGTCAGGATGTCCGGCGTAATGGTTCAGCGGCATTGGATTTGTGTGATGTGGCCTGCGGTCGTTTAGATGCCTACTACGAAAGCGTATCGCCCTGGGATTTTGTGGCGGGTTGGGTCATTGCTCGCGAAGCAGGCGCGCGGGTGGGGCATTTAAGCGAGGTGCCTGACGGTGTACCGGCAGACCTCTACCCGGAGCAGTTGCTAGTAACTACCCCTAAGGTTTACGACGCCATGGCGTCCTTATTAAAAGCAGCCGACCACGCTTAGTGGCAAGCGATTGAAAAGAAAGCGCAAAAAGTGCTTTTCATTTGGCGTATAAAACGCTAGTATACGCACCGTCTTGAGGCAAATGCCAAACAGACATCGGAGTGTGGCGCAGCTTGGTAGCGCGTTGCAATGGGGTTGCAAAGGTCGCAGGTTCGAATCCTGTCACTCCGACCAATACTAAAACGGTCGCTTGCGTTTATCGCAGCGGCCGTTTTTTATGCCTGCTATTTCGGCTCAAAAATTGGCCCCCAGCGATAGGGGCCAAGGCGTGTTTGGGACTGTAGTACTAATTACTCCCAGTTACCTCGCTCGATAAACGTTGTTTCCCATTTGCTCCGTTGGGGAAGGGCCATTAACCTTGCGCTTTATGGTCGGCGAGTGCTGTAGCCACCGCTTCTTCCCATTGGCCTGCGGTAATTCCCCAATGCTCCATTTCCGCTTGGTCGGGTGAACCTTCCGCAGCGCTATTGAGCTCTTCTGCGGAGTAGCGCTCAAAACAGTGCTTCGCAAAAGCTTTGGTTTTGCCATCTTGCAACTGGTTAATCATTTCCATGTATGACTCCTTTCCTTGATAAGAATCTGCCAATAATCGCGAGTGACTGCGCGGTTATTGCAGGCTTCAGTGTAGCGGCTCTCGCATCATTGTGCAGAGTGTTAACGCAATGATGTTATGTCAGCAGGGCATCCAAGATGATTTTCAGTGCGATGCTCGCCAACAAACACATAATGAGATTATCAAACCAGCGGTGGGGTAATCGCCTGCCAAGTTGTGCACCAATAGGCATGGCGGCGAGTATTACAAGCAATGCGCCCAGGCTGTAGAGCGTGCGCTCACCCGTAAGAATGCCAGCACTGAGTAGTGCAGGTATTTGCACGAGGGTAATGGCAACGAAAAATACCGAAATTGAGCCAATAAAAACGCGACGCTCAAGCTGCATGGCATTCAGAAAAGTGACTGAGGCAGGGGCTGACATGCCCGCAGCGCCTTGAAGCACACCCGCCAACAAACCGACGGGGAGTACAATTCGCTTTGCGACCGTAAAGGGTAGCGTTGCGGTACGCTTGGCCAGCTTGATGATGAGATACAAAAGGATTGCTGCAGCGACGCCTAGCGATAGCAGTGTTGGTGAGAGCACTACTAGCCCCCAGGTGCCAAGTACAATGCCAGCGCCACCGGCTACGGCAAATGAGAGTAGAAAGCGCAGGGGGAGAAGGTGCTGGCGGTACTGCCATACCTGAAGCGCATTGCTAAAAAGATTGGGAGCTACCAACACTGCAATGGCCAGCTTAACGTCATAAAGCATGGTCAATACAGGTACAACGACCACCGGCACTCCCGAGCCAATTGCTCCCTTAATAATCCCCGCAATGGCGAAAGTGAGCAGTGCAATAATCACGGCGAGTTTCCTTGAGCAGGCATCATGGGCGATACCTGCTATGGGTGAAGCGCTAAGGGCCTATCTAAGCACGTAGCAGGGCGTATAGGGTTGTCCATCAAGCTTCATGCGCCCTTGGGCAACAAAGGAGCTAAGCAACGCGTCTAAACGCTGCATCAATTCTGGCTCAGCGGTGAGCTCGAAGGGGCCATGAGCTTCAATGGCGCGAATGCCCGGCTCTTTCACGTTACCCGCCACAATGCCGGAGAAAGCGCGCCTTAGGTTGGCGGCCAGCTCGTGGGTGGGCTGCTGGCGGTGAAGGGCCAGGCCGCGCATCGCTTCGTGGGTGGGCTCAAAGGGTGCTTGAAACTCACGGGCGATGGTTAAGCGCCAGTTGTAGTAGAAGGCGTCTTGATGTTGGCGGCGGAAATCGGCAATTTGGTCAATGCCTTCGCGCATTGTGCGAGCAACGGCCACCGGGTCGCCCGTAATAATGGTGTAGTAGCGGCGAATCTCTTCACCGAGGGTGTATACCAGGAATTCATCGATTTTCTGAAAGTAAGCCGCGGAGTTGGCAGGGCCGGTAAAGATGAGGGGGAAGGGGATCTCCCGGTTGCTGGGGTGCAACAGAATACCCAGCAAATAGAGAATCTCTTCTGCGGTGCCCACGCCACCGGGGAAGACAATAATGCCGTGGCCTAGACGCACAAACGCTTCTAGACGTTTCTCGATATCCGGCATGACGACGAGCTCGTTAACGATGGGGTTAGGTGCTTCGGCAGCGATAATACCGGGCTCCGAGATGCCCAGGTAACGGCCATCTTTACGGCGCTGTTTGGCATGCGCTACGTTGGCTCCTTTCATCGGGCCTTTCATAGCCCCAGGCCCACAGCCGGTGCAGATATCTAAATCGCGCAAGCCCAAGTGGTAGCCCACATCCTTGGTGTACTCGTACTCTTCACGGGAAATAGAGTGCCCGCCCCAGCACACCACTAAACTAGGGTCACGACCAGGTTTAAGAGTGCCCGCCTTGCGCAGGATATGAAACACCGCATTGGTGGTGCCTTCGCCCGTACTGAGATCAAAGCGCTTGTGGTGCTGAATTTCGTTATAAACATACACAATGTCGCGAATGATGGATGAGAGATGTTCGCGAATACCGCGAATCATGCGTCCATCTACAAACGCTTCTGCGGGCGCGTTAGTCAGCTTTAGGCGAATGCCGCGATCTTGCTGCAGTACTTCAATGTCGAAATCTTTATAGGCTTCGAGAATGGCCAAGCTGTCATCAGTAGCGCTACCGCAATTAAGTACGGCAAGCGCGCAGCGGCGCAGTAAATCGTGCAAACCACTTTTAGACGTGCTCTTGAGCCGATTAACCTCATGCTGCGAGAGGACTTCAAGGCTTCCTTCAGGAGAAATAATGCTGGAAATCGTGGCACGAGGCGCTGGGGTTTGCGTCATTAGTCTGGCTGTCCCTAAGAGTGTTAGTAACGAACCTGCATACTAGCACGGCGCTTGGCGCTGTTCAGCAATGCGGCTAAGCGCCCGTCTTAGCAGCGTTTGTGCTACGCTAGGGGCCTGCAAGCGCACGCGGCAGCGGGTGCGATAGCACGTCACAATAGTGCTTCACGTCAGCGCCTTACGATGATGGATAATGAGGATGTTGCTTAAACCCTATGTTTAATGCCCAATACTTTCGGACGTTTATAACGTTAGTGGAAACCGGTAGTTTCACACGAACGGCGCGTCGTTTAGAGATGACGCAGCCTGGGGTTAGCCAGCATATTCGTAAGTTGGAGAGCTATCTTGGCAAAACGCTGTTAGAGCGCCGTGGCAGAAGCTTTACGCTGACCGAATCGGGCCGCCGTGCCTATGATTACGCACTTAAGCTGTTTGCCGAACATGAGCAGTTCCGGCATGGCTTGGATGATGACTCGCTGGATAGCGGCGAATGCCGGATTGCATCACCCGGCAGCGTAGGGCTGATGTTTTACCCGTATATTCTCGGTCAGCAGCAGATGCATCCCAACCTGACCGTTAACTATAGCTTTGCGTTCAACCATGAGATCGTCAACGACCTGCTTGAAGGCCGCTACGATATCGGTATCGTGACCGAGCAGGTCAATCACCCTGAGCTCACTTGCACGGTATGGCATAAAGAGCCGCTCTGCTTGGTCGTACCTGCCGATTTCGCAGGCAGTACGCTGTCAGAGTTAATGGGTATCGGTTTTATCAACTACTACGATGGGATTAACCACGCCAACGCGCTGCTGCGGGCGAACTATCCCGATGAATTTCGCTCCATGACTCATTTCCGTCATCAAGGGTTCACCAATGAAGTGAGCATGGTGCTGGACGCAGTGGCGAGGGGGCTTGGCTTTACGGTGGTCTCGCGCTTAGTGCTCGAAACATCGCCGTGGCAGCGGCAGGTGAAGGCGTTAGCGCTTCCCCAAGCGATTAACGAAGTGCTCTATCTTCTTCGTCGCCAAGATTCTGTCCTACCTAAACGCTATGAAAAGCTGTTGAACGGCTTTCATGATCAGCGTCTCCAAGAAAAAACGCCCCTGATACCCGAGTAAACGGGCCAGAGGCGTTTCCTATCGCGCTATGGGTTCTGCTTAACGGCGATACTCGTCAATGCTGGGGCAGGAGCAGATCAACTGCCGATCACCAAAGACGTTATCGACGCGATTCACTGAGGGCCAGTATTTCGACGCCATCACTGCTTCTGTGGGGAAGGCACCTAGCTGGCGGTCATAAGGCCGCTCCCATGCGCTATCCATTAGGTCGGCTTGTGTGTGTGGCGCATTCACCAGCGGGTTATTATCCAGCGGCCACTCGCCGCTCTCTACCCGTGCAATCTCTTCACGAATTGCAATCATCGCATCGCAGAAGCGGTCAATTTCGTAGAGTGATTCAGATTCCGTGGGCTCAATCATCAGCGTACCCGGTACTGGGAACGACATGGTGGGGGCATGGAAGCCGTAATCCATCAAACGTTTGGCGATATCTTCTTCACTAATACCAGACGCGCTCTTCAGCGGACGAATATCAATGATGCACTCATGGGCGACATTGCCGTTCTGGCCGCGATAGAGAATCGGATAGGACGCTTCTAAACGCTTGGCAATATAGTTGGCGTTAAGAATGGCCAGCTCGGTGGCTTCACGCAGGCCACGGGCACCCATCATCTTAATGTACGCCCACGAGATCGGCAGAATGGAAGCGCTGCCAAAGGCTGCCGCCGACACCGCGCCGCTCTCTGGGTTAACGCCGTTGATGGGCGTCACCACATGGTTAGGCACAAACGGGGCAAGGTGCGCTTTAACGCCGATCGGGCCCATACCTGGACCACCGCCTCCGTGGGGGATGCAGAATGTTTTGTGCAAGTTCAGGTGAGACACGTCGCCGCCGAAGTCACCAGGGCGAGTGAGGCCAACCTGAGCATTCATGTTAGCGCCATCGACGTAAACTTGGCCGCCATGCTGGTGCACCACTTCGCATACTTTGCGAACGTGCGACTCAAAGACGCCGTGGGTGGACGGGTAGGTAATCATCACCGCTGAAAGCCGCTCGCTGTGCTGCTCAGCTTTGCGGGTCAAATCCTCTAAATCGATGTTGCCGTTAGCATCGCACTCCACCACCACCACTTCCATGCTCAGCATGGCGGCAGAGGCCGGGTTAGTGCCGTGGGCGGAGCTTGGAATCAAGCACACATCACGATGAGCTTCACCTTGCGCTGCCTGATAGCGGCGAATCGCCAGCAAGCCCGCGTATTCACCCTGCGCGCCTGAGTTAGGCTGCATCGAGATATGGTCATAGCCGGTGACTTCGACTAAGAACGCTGCCAGCTCATCAATCATCTGATGGTAGCCCGCCACCTGATCACGCGGCGCAAATGGGTGCAGGTTGGAAAACGCAGGCCATGAGACAGGAATCATCTCGCTAGTCGCGTTGAGCTTCATGGTGCAGGAACCTAGCGGGATCATGGCATGGGCCAGCGACAGGTCTTTGTTCTCAAGACGCTTCAGGTAGCGCAGCATTTCGGTTTCGCTGCGGTAGCGATTGAAGGTCGGATGTTCGAGAAAATCGCTTTCCCGCTGGTAGGCGGCCGGAATACCGCTCAGCTTATCGGTCACTACCTGGTCGTCCAACACTGCCACGGCCAGACCATGCTCATCGCCCAGCAGGACGTCGAATAGGGCGGCGACATCGTGAGCGGTGGTTGTTTCATCTAGGCTGATACCCACATCGCCATTGGCGAAGTAGTGCAGGTTGATATCGTGGGTCATGGCGCGGCCGTGAATCTTGCCCGCGTCTACCTGGGTAAGGCGTAGCGTATCGAACCAGGTGTTATTCGCTAGTTGCACGCCGGCTTGCTGTAAGCCGGTAGCCAGCACAGTAGTCAGGCGGTGAACGCGACCGGCAATTTTGCGTAGGCCTTCTGCGCCATGATAGGTGGCGTAGAAACCGGCGATATTGGCCAGCAGCGCTTGTGCGGTACAGATATTCGACGTCGCTTTCTCACGGCGAATGTGCTGCTCGCGGGTTTGCATGGCCATGCGCAGCGCGGTTTTGCCACGGCTGTCTTTAGAGACGCCGATAATCCGTCCTGGGATCGAACGCTTGAGTTTGTCGGAGGTAGCGAAGAACGCCGCATGTGGACCGCCAAAGCCCATGGGCACGCCAAAGCGCTGCGAGTTACCTACGACAATATCCGCACCCATCGCGCCCGGCTCTTTCAGCAGCACCAGGCTAAGCAGGTCGGTGGCCACGCAGGTCATAATGCCGCGCTCTTGAGCCGCCTTTAGCATCGGGGCTAAGTCGCTGACGCTGCCGCTGGCAGAGGGGTACTGAACCAGAGCGCCAAACACATCGTGTTCGGCAAGGCTTTCGGCGGGGCCGGTGATCAGCTCAAAGCCAAAGAACTCGGCACGGGTTTTGACGACATCTAACGTTTGCGGAAAGAGGTCGTCAGCCACGAAGAACGCGTTCGACTTGCTCTTTTTATTGCCGCGCTTACACAGTGCCATGGCTTCTGCGGCGGCGGTGGCCTCATCCAGCAGGGAGGCGTTGGCAAGCTCCATGCCGGTTAAATCCATAATCACCTGCTGGAAGTTTAGCAATCCCTCCAGACGGCCCTGGGAAATTTCGGGCTGGTAAGGCGTGTAAGCGGTATACCAACCGGGATTTTCCAGCACGTTGCGCTGAATCACTGCGGGCATGTGGGTGTTGTAGTAACCCTGGCCAATATAGCTTTTGCTGACGCGGTTCTGGCGCGCTAACTGGCTCAAATATTCAAGGGCTTCCGCTTCACTGCGGGGGTCGTCAAGGGCAAGTTCGCGACCTAGGCGAATATCGCTAGGCACGGTTTGCTCAATCAGGTCTTCCATGCGCTGCATATTGAGCGCTTTTAACATGGTGGCGACATCATCGGGGCTGGGCCCGTTATGGCGTTTGATAAAAGCATCGTGGTCGGCCAGTTCGGCCAAACGGCGTGATTCAAAAGGCATGGGGGAGATTCCGGACGTAATGAGAAAACCGTGCAGAGGCGATAATAAAGCGCCTGCCGCAGGGGCAGGCGCTTTGGCTACATGACTTAGGTGTCGGCGCTCAGCGTCGCTTGATACGCATCGGCATCTAAGAGACCTTCAAAGGCTTGGTCGGTAACACGCACTTTCATAATCCAGCCGCCTTCATAGGGGGCGTCGTTCACCGTTTCGGGAGCGTCTTCGAGGGCTTCGTTCACTTCAATTACTTCGCCATTGACCGGCGAGTAAAGGTCAGAGGCCGCTTTCACGGATTCAATGACGCCAAACTCTTTCCCTTTGCTTAGGGATTGGCCAACTTCGGGCAGTTCAACAAATACCACATCGCCTAGCGCTTCTTGCGCGTGGTCGGTGATGCCGATGGTGACGGTGCCATCTTGATGATCAAGCACCCATTCATGGCTGGCAGCGTAACGAAGATTGGCAGGAAGATTGCTCATAGTGATTCCCTTATAAAATCAGTGGACAGAACGAAAGCATACTAGCGCTTGTCGTTCGCCTTGGCGACTGTGGCCAGCTCGCAGTGAGCGTAAGTGGGTATATGGTACCGTGTTTCTTATCGGAAACAAATTTCTTCATTGCCTCCAAAAGGCTAAAAATGGATGCTCTTTTTCTGTTGTTTCAGTGCGCCAGCCAGTTTCAAAAAGAGCAGCTTTCTCTATCAGCAGGCGACATTGGCATGGAAGCGCACTAAGAAAATAGTGTAAAACATACCCATCATCCGTTTTTCCAGCGTTAATTAAGCGCTATGGTGGGAACGCTTGGTGATTCCATCTGCTATCGGATGGAGCGGGTGAACAACCTAACCTTCATAACAAATGCATTAATCAATTGGGTAAGGAGAGTCGTGTGGAAACGTTAACAAGCCTATTAGGGGCCATTAACGGCGTGGTGTGGGGCCCGTTAATGCTGATCCTGCTATTGGGGGTGGGTATCTACCTGCAGATTGGCTTGAAACTGATGCCGATACGTAAACTCGGCATGGGTTTCAAGCTAATGTGGCAAGGCCGCGATGCCAAGCCATCCGATAAAACCTCTGCAAAACCCAGCGATGAGGGGGAAATTTCTCCCTTTAACGCGTTGATGACAGCACTGTCTGCGACGATTGGTACCGGTAATATTGCCGGTGTGGCAACGGCCATCGCATTAGGTGGCCCAGGTGCTGTGTTCTGGATGTGGATTACCGCACTGGTGGGTATGGCGACCAAGTTTGCCGAGGCAGTGCTGGCAGTACGCTACCGGGAAACCGATAGCACCGGCTATCACGTGGGTGGGCCGATGTTCTACATCAAAAATGGTCTGGGCCGTAAGTGGCTGTGGCTGGGCGGTCTGTTCTCGTTCTTTGGCGCGGTGGCGGCCTTCGGGATTGGTAATACCGTACAGTCTAACTCCGTGGCTGACGCCATGGATGCCACCTTTGGTGTTCCTCACTGGTTAACCGGCGTTATCATCATGGTACTGGCCGGTGCAGTGATATTGGGTGGCATCAAGCGCATTGCCAAGGTGGCTGGTAAGCTGGTACCGGTGATGGGCATTGCTTATGTGATTGCGGGCTTGCTGGTGCTGATCGTTAATGCGGGCCAAATCGGTGACGCCTTTGGGCTGATCTTCTACTACGCCTTCAACCCCATGGCAGCAGCCGGTGGCTTTGCCGGTGCTGCGGTAATGGCCGCCATCCGCTTTGGCGTGGCGCGGGGTATTTTCTCCAATGAAGCAGGTCTGGGCAGTGCACCGATTGCTCACGCTGCTGCGCAGACGAAAAACCCGGTTCGTCAGGGCTTGATTGCCATGCTGGGTACGTTCATTGATACCATCATCGTGTGTACCATCACGGCGCTGGTGATCTTGACCTCTACCGTGTGGATGGAAGGCGAAGCGGGCGCTTCGCTCACCGCGCTCTCCTTTGATGCGGCGCTGCCTGGCTTTGGTAATCAGATCGTGGCCATTGCGC
>Ga0208315_1001805_pt1 | contig 10333 bp, 18 predicted proteins | sample MalvireepMed_215_FD_184239 | JGI IMG/M metagenome (GOLD analysis project Ga0208315, IMG submission 184239) | Marine viral communities from the Global Malaspina Expedition - Malaspina viral metaG DeepMed_215 (SPAdes) (version 2) | ecosystem: Environmental > Aquatic > Marine > Oceanic | place... | reverse complement strand
GCTTTCCCAAATTCACTCAGTGGCTTCCTTTTCTGACACACCTTGCAGCGCTTCATAACATTCAGGCATTTCTGGGAGCTTTCCGTTGTGGAAGGTGTCTGCAACGAGTTTGACAAACTCAAACATCCCTTTCTCTTTCAGCCACATCGCCCTGCGCTTTCTTCCCAGGGGCGTGTTGCTGAAAAACACGACCGACGTTTTTAAGGGCATGTTTTTTACATCTGTCCTGCCAGGCGTCTTCCGTTTCACCTTCCCATATTTCGAGTCCTGCATCTTTCAATGCCTTAGCCAGTACGAATTGATACGGCAAATGTTCACCGTCGTAATAAATAGTGCCGTGGGCATTGCTGTGGCAACGGTCACATAAGGTTTCAGGTTTGAGCACCGTTGCAGGCGCACCGCACGTTCGACAAACTTGCGTGGAGACATAGGGTTCTGCCTCATCACGCCGTTCAGGTGGGGGGTCGTCATGCCAGGACTCTCCGTTCAACCAGACCGGACACCCCTTGATGTAGGCATTGCCACGCATTCGGGTCGTATAAAGCCGCGCCCCTTCAACCACGTCATGCACATTTTCCTGAGTTACCCATTTATCAAATGCCTCTGCTGATTGTTTCTTGTTAGATCCAACCCGCCAGCGAAAATCCCAGATTTCAGCAAATGCTTTTTGCTTGTACTCAGGCCAGCTTTCGATGATCTGGTGCGTTGTTTTCTTTGTTGCCATAGTTCCGTTAGAGCGTTAGTGCCCCGTTCCTTCTGCGCTGGTACTGTTAAACCGAATATCAGGCGACGATGTACAAGGCTCGTCCCTACCCGCCCCTTACAAATGGCACAAAACCCGTTTAAGCCCCGCTCGAAGGGCCGGTTACACAGTGGGCAGTTTTGCGATTAAGGTCGGGAACAGCCCTGCTCCTTCCATCTATCGTGTCGCTGACGCCCCCTAAAAAAACCCCGGCCTTTGGGGGGCCGGGGAATTACCACTAGGAGGATGAGTCTCAGGAATTAACCCCCCTGAGATGGGGTTGTGCTATGGTCATTAGTAATACCATTGAGTGATTTTACACCTACGCTTCTGAATCAGTCAAATGTGATAGGAATTATGCTGCGGTTGTTTAGGTTTTATACTGCGTATCTGGTGGTACAATATTCAAATGAACATGAGAGAAATATTAGCGCGGAATCTGAGAATGCTCTTGGCTCGTAATGGATGGTCAGAACATGAACTAGGTCGCCGGTCCGGGGTTTCCCCACGAACAATCAATACCATTACCAATCAGCAGTCAAATGCCACTACTGGTGTAATAGCTAAACTTGCAAGGCCATTTAACCTTGAACCGTGGCATCTTTTACTGCCTAATCTGCCTGACGATTCAAGTCTGCGTAGCCGAATTGAGGATCTGATTGGCTATTACTGTAGAGCTGATGTCGAAACTCAGGGTTTTGTTGATCACATTCTGAGACACGGCAAACTCACCCCCTGATCCCCCACCTCACTTAGAATCTAAACTGATCTGTGATGGGTATTTTATCGCTTGACACACCCCCCCTACGTAGGCAATATTACGCCTAATCGAGGTTCTTATGCCAAAACCTGATAAACGGATACCGAAATCTAAACGGGATAAGTACATATCTGGTTGGCGTAAAGCTACGAAATTCCTTAAACAAAAGGAGAAAAAAGGCGATGCGACACCTAGTTAAAGACATCCTAGCTGCAATTCTGGTCCTGCCACTCATCTACATCTTCATCGTGTTGTTGATCGGCTATGGACCATAACTTCCAAGAGTTCGACCAGGCACATCCTGAAATCTGGAAGCTCTTTAGATCAACGACCTTCCAGGTCATGGAGCGTGGGTTCAGGAATTACGGGGCCAAATCCATCCTCGAACGAATCCGCTGGCACACATCCATAGAGCAAGGCAGCCGTGACTTCAAGATCAACAACAATTATGCGCCGTACTACGCAAGAAAGTTCCATGCAAGCTATCCAGAGTTCGACGGTTTTTTCCGGACCCGTACTCAAAAAACAGATCCCGAAGGCAACGAAGAAGAAGATCAGTGAGTCAGCCAGAGGCGAACACTGCTGGATCAGGTTCGACGAGCTGTGCAACGGTGACAAAGACACCGTTGTCTTCGCCCACTTCCGAGATGTCGGACTTGGCTTTGGCACCAGCTACAAAAATTTGTACGGCGCACCAGCCTGTAATTCCTGCCACGACGAGGTTGACCGAAGAACTCAAATACTTGAGCGAGATTTTGTCCGAAACCGCCACTGCCGACAGTCGCTTCGATATTGGGAGCATTTGAGGGGAACGGTGTGGAACTTGTTTTGAACTACCGGACAGCCGTTAATGAATCGGCCCTGCCCGAAATAAACGAGAACATCGACCAAGCACTCAAGCAGGTAAAGCAAGGCAAGCACTACGAGCTTCTGATTCGACGTCCACGGCGCTCGAACACACAGAACATGTACTGGCACACCCTTATACGCCAGGTGGCAGATAAAACAGGCTACACCGTAGAGGAAGCCAAGTTCTGGGTGAAGGGCGAGATCCTGGGATACGAGATGGTGACGATTAACGGGAAAGGTATCGCCCAGCCCAGGCCATCCAGTGATCTAACGACCGATGAAATGTCTGAACTTATCGAACGAACAGAGGTACTGCTAAGTGGACTCTAACGAAATGCCCGAAAACATCTGCTGGGAAGTGGACAAGATGTTTGAGGAAATCAGGAACGACCTGTACGTCAACCATTTTGGTGAACTGGTGCAGGGGTTCAGTGGAATGATCAGTCAACGTGCCTATACGGAAGCGATAAGGCAAGTTGCCAAAAAGCGCGGACTCGATGAAAAGGAAGTTCGCACAATTTACTTTGAATTTGGATTACAAAATGAAAAAGATCAACCTACCGAAAAAAGACATTGACCTTCAGTTTGACGAGGACCGTCATAAATATTTTAGGGATGGCCGCGAGGTGCCAGGCGTTACCAAAATCTCAGGCATCATGGATGAAACCGGCTGGATGATTCCGTGGGCCGCAAAGATGTGTGGGATGAAGGCCGAGGAAATTCTGAAAGATGTCGCCATATCCAAAACTCATATCGACGAAGTGAACTACAAGGAACTGGCACTACAGATCAAGAACGCTCACAAGTCCACATCCGGCAGTGCTATCGCCTTCGGCCATGCTGGCCATTCCATAATGGAGAAATATGTACTATGGCGAATGGGCAGAGGCCCAAAGCCCACACCCCCAAAAAATGAAGCACTGCGTGATGCCGTCAAGCCCTTTCTCGATTGGTCGCGTGAGAACGACCCCGATTACATCTCGACTGAGGAAGTCGTTTATTACGAAGGGGAATTTGCTGGAATGAAGTTCGACTATGCAGGCACTTTGGATCTTAGATTCAATCTGGGTGAAACCCACTGCATAGCCGACTGGAAAACAGCTAAAAATAATAGGCGAGGGTATATCTGGCAGATGGCCCTGTATGCCGCTGCCGTGGAACAGTCATTCGGCAAGAAGGTGGACAAGTTGATTCTGTTCAAGCTACCCAAGGATGGGCATAAGTTTACGGTTAAGGACGTGGTTTTGGATGACCGCCATAGACAGTTAGCACCAGCCCTGGCCGCTGCCAGATCCATGAACTATGAGATCGACGGGTTAATCAAATGAAACCACTGTCATTGGAACCCGATTTGCTAGTCAAGATCGACGGAAGCCAATTCCCCGCCGACTACGTGGCCGGTCGTAAGGACGCTATTGATGCCGTAATCAGCCGCTGGCGACGGACAAAACGAGCTGAATGGCCCCAGATTGAACGCAACCAGAAGGGTTGGCGTATCTACTGGGCATGGCCTGAGATTAAATCAAATGAGGGCTAAAGAAGCGTACTCCGATGAGTACAACATGTACCGTACCGCCCGTAAATACGGCAACTTACACATGCTTAACAAGGAGCAAACTATGAAATCAGTGAATGAGGTATCAATGACGACCGGGGAATTTGAAGCTGGGTGGACCCACCTGGCAACGGAAGATGACTTCGGGGGCTACAACATTGAAATGGTTTTCAAGTCAGACAGTGATGCAGTTAAGGATTTGATAGGTGCGATCGAGCAAGCTGATATGACAAATGGTGGTGGACATATCCCGGTCAAACTCGAAGGCGATCTCACCAAGATCAAAGCCAAATCAAAATTCGAGGTAAAAATTTATGATACTCAGAAACAACAGATCTCCGCCTCTGAGATCCAGAAGGGAGATACCTGTCGAGCCAGGGTCAAGATACGGCCCTATGAGGCTCGTGGGAACAAGGGCGTTTCTGTACTGTTGAATGGGGTGCAGAAGATTGCCAATGGAGAATCCAGGGAAGAACAAGCTGATGATTGGTTCCCCTCGGATGGGTCTTCAGCCAAGAAGGAATCGGGCGGGTCTGGACAATCCGAAGTCGATGATTTCTTTGCAAGCTGAAGGTATTTTTTTTAATGATTAACCGTGGAAAAAAAGACTCCACTGCTATTACTGAAGGGGGGGCGGCTTTGGTCGCCCTTACCCCCCTGCACCCTATCATCGTGCGACCACGGGCAATACAGGCCGTCACAGGGGTGTCTAAATCGGAAGCACTCCGGCTTGAAAAGGTGAATCCAGACTTCCCGAAACGAGTAAAGATCGGTCCAAAAATATCGGGGTGGTTGTATGCAGAATTGGAATCGTACTTTAAGGGTCTTCCACGGATTTCAGTTTAATCTGTAGAAGTTCCAACTGCGACATAGGCATATTCCTAAATCCGGGGGCATCAGGTTTCATGCGCCAATGTTGGACAGTTTTAGGACTGACATGCAACATCTCAGCAACCTGATTCAGTGACAGACGATGCTCGCCCATCAACTGAATCAGGGTTTTGTTGGTGATTTCAGGCATTCTTGGCAATAGCAAGGACTTCTTCAATCGGAAGACCATTCAGAATTTTTCTGTTTGAAAATTTTTCGTTAAAAACTTTCCGTACCTCATCAAGTTCAGAAGGGGTTGCCCTACATGAAAAAATCTCTCCGTCTTCAAGAAAATAGACTTTCTTCTTGAGTTTTGCCTTCCAGAACTTTGCATCCAAGAAATCATTAACCAAATTTCCGATAAACAACTCATCACTCGCAATAATCATTTCGTCAGTGTCAACGAAACGGCCTTTTTCTTCTGACCATTCAAAATCCGGTATCTTGTGGGTTTTGAGAAATGCGTAGAAATCATTTGAAAAATGTCGGTTGGGGTTGATCTCACCTTTTATGACAGTATCCACCCAATCATACTCTGGTGCTCCACCGTACCCACCATCGTGGATGTTGGCAACTTTCGTTTTGCCTAAGTAAAGTGTGGCGTTGTAACCACCACCGTCAGGTGTATCAAAGGTTTTCACATTTTTTACTAAGTATGTCATTTTACTCTCCTAGTTGATTACTGTATCTACATTGTAGACATATCAAGTAGGAAGTCAAGAACTATTTACTATTCAACTGGCCCCAGTGCTGGCCCCAACTACATCCGCAGTTTTATATCTCCCTTTAGTTTCAATTACTTAGACTACTGTTCCACTGATTAAGAGTCAGCTGCTCTACCAACTGAGCTAACGGCCCGTATGTCTTATTTTTAAGGGTTTTCTGTAACGTAAGTGTTTGTAAATAAAACCTTTACATCCAGTTTCCCCCCAAGTAAAATTACCGATATTGATCCATGTGTATCCATGTATATCAGCATACACCTGGCCCCAAACCTGGCCCCAAAACCTGGAGAACAACATGACTACTATGTATAAGTTGGAAGAACGCTCCATAAAATCCATTCCTGGTACGGACAAAGAAGTCAGGTTCGACCTCGAAGGGTTGTTAGGTTTTCCTAACAATAACTGGAACCCTGCCACCGGCAAAGGGAAGATTGTATTGCGCTTCCGGTATTCCGTAAATGGGCAGCGCCGTAAATTCAAACTAGGTTCCTACCCACAGAACACCATCAAGCAGTTGAGTGCAGCTTATAAAGGTGCGGCGGGAGATGTGGCCCAAGGTCGAGATCCACAAGGTCAACGGAAGCAGGAACAACGCGAAGTTGAACAAGAACGTGTGAAGGAATCAGAAATAATAACCGTGGCACAGATCGGACAGGACTTTGTGGATTGGTCGAAAGAGAATAAGAAATCTTGGCAAGAAGATCAGCGGATTTATAAAACAGAAATTCTGACTTCTCCGATTGCCCACTGCCCAGTTACAGAACTGAAATATGAAGATGTAGCTGAACTACTTATTAAGATTACAAACCGACCCGCAAACTATATGGCGAATCGAGTTAAATCTTGGATAACTAAGTGTCTCAGAATGGCAAAACAACAAAATCCACGCAAACTAAAGCACCTCAATGTTGCGTCTATCATTTTTGATTTACCAAAAAATAAGGAGAAAGAGCGTAACCGTGTACTGTCTGAATCAGAGTTGTTGAAATTCTGGCTGGCTATAGATGAAGTACAGAACGAGAACCATCGCCGCGCTTTGCGTTTTCTGGTTATGACCGGGCAACGTCGATCTGAGATTGTCACCGTACATTCCGACCATATTGAAGATGGGTGGTGGACAAATCCAGAAACCAAAAACGGAAAGCCACATCGAATACCGCTGTCTGTTATGGCGATGGAACAGGTGGATGTAGAGGGATGGGTGTTTCCAGGTAGGGATGTAGATCACATTAACGTAAATACGTTCGGCCACCTGGTTCCCGAAGTTGCTGCACTGGCCGGAATTGAAAGATGCACAGCCCATGATCTACGGCGCACGGTAGGAACTTTTGTTCAGTCCCGGTTCGGTTCAGAAGTTATGCACCGCGTACTGAATCATGTGGAAGATAAACTGACCAGAACGTATGGCCTGTATCAGTTTGATGCGGAAAAGAAGAAAGCACTTCTAACGTGGGAGCAGGAAGTAAAACGGATTATCGGACTGCCGGTTGATAACGTCATTCAGCTATCAGCTTAATTTCTAAAACACATCCACGGGGAAACACATCCAAGCCGAACCATTCCCCCTTCTCGTCCTGAGTGTGGGCCAGGGTGATCTGGTCTTTGTCTTTCTGGATCAGGTAGCCGGTGGTGTTCAGGACGGGGAGTTTGGCGTCCTTAACTGGCGTCCAATCCGAGTAGGCAATTACGTCCCGCCAGGTAACACGGACTAATTTAGGCCGCTTTTTCGACCGGCTCAACCCAATCTGCCTGGATCTGGAAGAATACGTCAGGGTTGTCTGAACTGATCCCCATCTTGAGTGCAAAGTCTGCAAGCACCTTACCCCTTTCCCGTTTTGTTTTTGCTTCAACATATCGTTTCTGAAAATCGGGAATACGGAATGGTACTTGCATTGATGATTCTCCTAATGGACAAACTGTTTTACGTTTAGATGGATCTGGCTCGAACCGATCAGGATCGAACAGGTGGATGTTCAAATTATAGTAGCGTGTAGTTGAAATAGAGAACAATTCCGAGAGGAATGCCGATAATCATTGCAATCATTGCGAGTGCAAAAAAAAGCTCACCCTTTTTCACGTCGGTTCAACTTGGTTGGTCCAGGGATAAGCCAGGAGAACAACATCGGCACTATCACAATGAGAATCAAGGCCCAGCCACCCATCTCGATCAACATGCCGAGCAGACTCCAAAAGTTATCAGGCGCACATACTTCATTCATAATGTTTTTTCCTTTCGGCGTAACCATTAGATCCACACCCGCAGTTAGCACAGAGGCAGTCCCCGCTGTCCCCAGTAGTACAGGGGCAGTCCCACTGGTCACAGTCGAGACAAGCGCACCGACCCCAAGCGTCCCGACCCCCACTATCGCCGCTTTTTTGAGCGTCGTGCATCCTACGAGACAGGCACATCCGGCGATGACCACCAGCCTGACACCCAGCCGACCACGGCTATGACGGCCAGCACTCCTACACATATCCAGAACTTTTTCCTCTTTCCTAATTCTTTCCATTTGTCCATGTTGTCTCCTAAACTGTGAAACTGTTTCCACATCCACAGGAACTAGCGCCCGTGGGTGGTGTGAAGTGAAAGGTAGGTCGAAACGGGTCGTCTACCCAATCCATCGTAGCGTCATCCAAAAGCCCCAAAGATGTGGGATCTGAGAAAATCGTTGGGGTTATCATCTGAGCGTCTTGCGGTAGCTCGGTGGTAGGCGACAGCTTTATTTGATAACCGGAACAGCCGCCACCTTCGAGATGTATCCCTAAGAAACCTTCCCCCTGTAGGGTCTGGTCTACTTTTCTTTGTGCTGATTCTGTGATTTTCATCAATGTCCTGCACCACCGCAGCCTCCGCACATACCACTGCCACCCTGTCCTTTGAATACATCGGAGAATACAAAAGTTGGATTCATACCGGAGGTGTCGTAGTCGATTGTTGCCCCATCCATAAACTGGTACGCAACTGGGTCAATCACAAGATACGGAACTATCTCCGTATCACGTTCTAGCTTCTGATCTGCAAAGGTAAGGCTATGCGTCATGCCGGAGCAACCTGTACCCTGGACAAACGGTCTGACAGCTACCATGTTGCTTTCTATACACATGGATTCGATTTTATTTCTTGCTGATTCTGTTACCGTTATCGTCACGACAGTTCTTGATCGAGTTTGTGAATTTCATCCGAGCCGGAATGGACCAAGACAGATGGTAAGAGTCCATGAACCAAAAATATCAAACAACATTTGAAAGATCTGAAGGCCAGCCGCCATGCAAATGCTCGATGCCTGTTCCAAGATAAATTAATTTCCTTGAGATGAGTCATAGAACGACACTTTGTAAATTTGTGATTTGACCGAAGCGGCCTCGCAACATCACGTTAAACGAGATAGACAGTCGATCTCTGTCTGATTTGTTGTTGCCTACCTGATGATTTAGCCACGCAGGAAATATCAACAACGTATCTTTTTGACAGTCTTCGGTCCAAATTCCAGAGTTAAACGAATTTGACTTAACAGTTGCGGGAGCAAATTGTGGTTCTAGCGAATTAAAAAATTGAATCGGCGGCAGATCCTTTCCACCATTCGCATAAAAGACCCCGGAAAAAATATTATTTCGGTGAACATGTCGCTTGAAACTTTTTCCTGGCTTTTGGACATTTGCCCACATCGCAGTAATATCAATTTCATAATCTGGTTTGTATTGATAAACCTGTTCTGAAACAGTCCTTACATTTTCTCGAATACTATTTACGAGCAAAGCAACAGATTCTTTTTCATGCAAATACGGATACGACTGATAGATGTGTTCTGGTGAATGTGCATTGGGATTATTTTCAATTTCATCTCGAATGATATTTTCCAATCCAAGCTGATCAGACAGTCCATCCAGATTTATAGAAATAATCGGTACATTGAATATCGGCTTTACTTCAGCATTCATCAGTAACCCCACATAACAAATGAATATCGAGTGCCAGAGGTTATTTCTCGAACTTCATGCGGGTACATAAAACAAGATGGGAAAATCAAAATATCTCCTTTGTTAAGGTTGATTACTTTCCCCCTGCAAATAAATTCGCCGCCTTCAAAGTCATCATTCAAAGCGCCGACAATGGATAGAACCGGAATCCCCTTGCATTCACCGTCAAAGATCGAATGAATATGATCTTTGTGCGAAGCCATTAAGGTTCCAGTTTTATAGCGGTTAAAACGAACATTATTGAAATGGCTGATAACGTCGCCCGTACCCAATTTATCTGTATATTGTTCTATAGCCGAAGACACAAATTGCAATACATATTTATTTGCATCTTGAACATGCAGAACTTCTAATTCTTTTTCGTCACGAGACTTTCTGGAGTTCTCGGCATAGTTGTACCACTCGTGTAGATCCCATTCGCGTTCAGCAATAGATGACGTTAAGAAATCACAAATTTCACCAGGGATCACATTTGCTGTGAAGATAAAATCATCTGCTAACGAATGATTTAGAAATTGATCAGTCACCGTTTCCGTATAACTTGTCAGTGAGTTTGCCCACTTGCATTTCCAACCTTACGAAACCATGAACTTACTGCAACGCTGGAATAGCTGTGCCTTGAATTCCGGCAAGCCTTTCAACTTCTGAACTCAATCCAGATGCCCACCAGATTCCTGCGCTGGTCTGAGCCACAACGAAAATTATTGCCCCGAGCAAATAGGTCGGGATATTCATTGGTTCATCCACTTAGTCACGAGTGATGTAATTACCGACGTGCCGCCAATTGCCATCAGGAAAATTCCGATCCCCATTCCTTTAGCTTTGGTTAGTTCTTTTTCAAGGATGTACAGCCT
>Ga0208315_1001797_pt1 | contig 10349 bp, 14 predicted proteins | sample MalvireepMed_215_FD_184239 | JGI IMG/M metagenome (GOLD analysis project Ga0208315, IMG submission 184239) | Marine viral communities from the Global Malaspina Expedition - Malaspina viral metaG DeepMed_215 (SPAdes) (version 2) | ecosystem: Environmental > Aquatic > Marine > Oceanic | place... | reverse complement strand
TCTTAACTATCTCGCCCAGCAACAACGGTTAGAGAGATGGAAACAGGGACAGGTACATATGCTTCGAGTATCACTGAATGGTGAAGTTGAAGAAAAGGTAGAAGAAGAGGTAGAAGCAGAGGCATGAAAATAAGCAAGTATTTCTCATGGGTTAATTCTAAGTTAAATGTCTGGAGTTTCTGGCATCTCTTAGGTGGACTATTCTTAACAAAGGTATTCTACTGGTTTGGATTTGCAGGCTTACAGAATATTGGATTAGTGTTTGCTATGGCAATCCTATGGGAAATCATTGAATATTATGTGGAAAATTGGAAGCCTTATGGCTCTGTGAGAGCATGGGCTGAAGATTCATTCCTTGATATATTCATTGCTACTGCTTGTGCATGGTGGGTGATGTTATGATTGTAAGAAGGTGTAGTCAGGGTCATCGAGTTAGGATTCATAGAAATACAACTCCCGGTGCTACTCGCACAAAAACATATGCAGATGGGTCTACTGAGACTCTGACCTACCCTTCGTCTTATGCGTACTTTGTTGATGTAGATGGCGACATAGAGAAGAGAAGCAACAGCTTTAAAGTAATTGAAGAGTTTTATGTTGATGAATGTTCTAAGAAGCATGGCGATGGACATGGAAGATTATTAGTAGGAGGACATCATATAATTAATGGTGTCGCTACTACACAAGCAGATTATCCAACAGATGCAAATACTAAAGCAGAAATAAAAGATTTCTATGACAAACGTGGAGTTACCTATAGCGGTAGTGAAACTAAAGCAGAACTTCTATCAAGAATAAAAGATCAATATAACGGTGAAGGTCAGGCTGTTTCAAAACATTTAAAGGTATAGTATGGAAGATATTTCAACATCATATGGAATCCCCATAAAGTATATTTATACGGGATTGTAATCACTAAGTAGTATGTCCAATGGAAAACCCGAAACTGCGAGAAGTTATCGTGGTACTGTTGTTGATGACAATGCTATCGTTAGTATTAATCTCAAATGGTTGGGTCAGTTACTTGTTTTGGTCGGGATGCTTGTTTACGGTTATTGGCGTATCGAGTCTAGATTGGGACAGTTGGAAAATGAAATGGTCTCGGCTTATGTTAAAATTGGGGATTTACTGGACAAACATATGGTGGAAGAAAAGGTACAACGAGAACAACTGGAAGAAAAAGTAAATTTCTATGAAAAGGAGTTTAATATTAACCCACTTAGTTGGGGCAAACGGAAGAAGAAATAATGGAAGAATTTTTAGCATTATATGCAGAATATGGGATGATTGGTGTGGTAGCCTGTATGTTTGTATTTATGGTCTACCAAAATGCTAAGAGAGCTGAATCGCAAGCAGATGATATAGATGCTTTAAGAATTCACAATGAAAGTCAGACTGTAAAAATAAGCAACATAGAAGCAATAATTTTAAAATTTTTAGACCGATGGAACAAATCAGATGATACGAGAGATAATCGGCATTTAGATTTGGTTAAGGAAATAAACGATATGTCAGATGTCTTAATGGAAATAAAAGGTTCTGTATCAAGGATAAATGGTAAATGATTATGGATAGCTTAAGAGTCACAGGGATAAGTACAGGTTTAGGCTTAGTCTACTGGACAGATATTATATCAGGAGTATTAATGTGTGTAATGTTTACAGCACAGATTTATTATTTGTATTTAAAAACCAAAAAGATAAAGGAGTCATAAATGGACTTTAAAAAAATGCTGATGGATATGGCACAAGCACAAGCTGATAAGATGCAAGAAGAAGCAATGGGTTTCTTAGCCTCTGATGAGTTTAGTAACCAAATTGCTACAAAGATCAATGAGAAGATTGACATCCCTTTTGTGAGTGAAGAAAAGGAACAAGTCTTTTTTGAGAGAGTTGTAGATATTGTTACAGACTTAATGGAAGGCGTATTTAAAGGTAAGTAGTATGCCTAGATTCGGTAAAAGATCAAAAGAGCGTCTTAGAGGTGTTGACGCAAAGCTTGTTAATGTCCTAAATGAGGTAGTAAAATACTTTGATATTACTATAATTGAGGGATTACGTTCCCAAAAACGTCAGGACGAACTTGTAGCTCAAGGTAAGTCTAAAACAAAGTTTGGAAAACATGTTTTAGGCAAAGCAGTGGACATGGCTCCATACCCTATTGACTGGCAAGCACGTGATGATTTTCATTTACTAGGCGGGTTTGTATTAGGTATAGCTTCTCAGATGGGAGTAAATGTTCGCTGGGGAGGGGACTGGTCAGCATCTAGTTTGTATAAAGGAAAACGCACAACTAAAGATAATTCGTTTGACGATCTTGTCCATTTTGAATTAAAAGAATAAGATCATGCCAAAGCAGATATTTCAAGTTAAAGACTTTAGTGGTGGTCTTAATACTTTACAGCATGGTATTGACATCAATGACAATCAAGTACGTCAGGCTAAGAATATCATGTTTAATATACGTGGTATTATACAGTCAGCTTATACTATGGCTGATACCACTCAAGTTGCTCCTAACGGCAATGGGAATCTCTTAACTCGCTCTACCTATAGTAATACAAATATAAGTTCAACTTCATCGGGAGAGTCTGTACAGGCTGGATATGGTCTTGGTTATTTTGAAACAGACTATATTAGAGACGGAGTTTCTGTTTCTGTTTCTACAGCGGATCAATCTGGAGGTAGCGAAGATGGTTTTAAATTTCTTAGTTCAACTACTGTAAATACGCTTAGTTGTAAAATAAATGGAAGCGATCAGAATCTTGCATCAAGCTTTCCAATAGGATCGAAAATTCTTGTAACAGCACCTTCCTTCCCTATTGATGGTATAGACCCACATGGTCAAGGAGTTTATAATGTTGTGGGAATTGCAGATACTAATAATTTAGTTTTAGATAGAAATATACAAATAACTATTGAGACACCACCTGAAGTATTTTGGGCTGCTACAGTTAAAGGTTTTACAGCTGGTGATCAAGTTACTTTAATTGCTAATCCGAAAGAACATAAAATAGACACATTTTCAGCAAGTTCTGCTACTAAATGGAATTCAGATACTATTACATTAAGGTCTTCTGAGACTGGAACAGAATCTAGGGTTAGGTATTATGCAATAGATCAATCAATTAGATGCTGCGACACAGCGACATCATCTGATTCCAAAATTCAATGGTATGGGTTTATTAATAGAAGACACTTTGATCAGGCTGATGCAAGTACTGATGATAATTCATATCTTGGTTATTATTCAAAGGACAACGACCTAGCAAAACCGACCAATGGTGATTGTGTAGATGGTGGCACAACGCCTGCAGTATCTACTTATGCAACAGCGGGCAATGGATTTGATTTTAATATCTCTAATAATACTGGTGTTGATGGTCTTATATCAGCAGGTGCTTATGAATTTGCACAAACTTTTATATATGATGATAATCAAGAAAGCTTGCCGACTGCGTATTCTACTGTTGTAACCGTTGATGATGCCGATGATCTAAAGGTCTTTTCAGTAAATATTGGTGCCACTGGTCCATTTGATCCCAGAATTTCAGGAGGTAGAATATACATAAGGGAGCAGAATGTTGATACTGAATGGATTTTTCTTGTAGATATCAACCTAACAAAAGGATGTAGGACAAGATTAACTGATACTTATACAAGCTGGGACGATGCTGGAAGTTCTACTTACAGTTGTCCGACTACATTAGCAGGTGCAAATTTCATTATTAAAGAACTTAGTCTTTTAACATATGAGCTTATTAATGGATATCCATCCAGTATTTTTAGTAATGCCATAGGAGATCAGGGAGAATTTTGGAAAGATTCAGTTATTGCTAATAATAGAGCTTTTGTATGCAATGTAACAGTGAAGAACGATCAGTCTGGTATCAATAAAGATGAGACATCTCCAGAGCATTATGGTGATAGGATAATGTATTCTATGCCCAATAGGTTTGATACGTTTCCTTCTCATAATTTTATTGAAGCTGCTAAAGGAGAGTTTGATGAATACGTTGCTATAGATTCATTTGCAGATCGTCTACTTGCTTTTAAAAAGCATAGCGTTGATATTATCAATATAGCAGGTGATGATACGAACTGGTTCTTAGAAGATAGTAAAAAATACCAAGGAGTATTGCATCCTGAAGCTGTTAAGAAAACTCAGTATGGGCTTGTATGGGCAAATTCTCAAGGTTTATTTTTATATAGCGGACAAAATATAAAGAATCTTTCTGAGAACCTTATAAGTGATTCTGATTGGGCAGATCATATTAGTTCTGATAGTATTATTATTTATGACGAACAAGAGTCTATGGTATTTGTTGTACAAAACGCAGGAAGTGATGGCGATACTTATATGTGTGATTTAAAGTCAAATACATTTACATATTTAGATGACTTTGTTCCAGTCTCAAATGACGGCATTACTAATTCTGTAGATACTGAAAGCAATAATACTCTTATAGCACATGATGAAGGCGATACAATAGACTTTTATCAACTCTACAGGAGACAGGCTGATATACCTCAGATTGAGTTTAAAACCAAATTTTACGATTTTGGAAATCCCGATATTATAAAGAAAATCTATGCTTTATATATAACATATAAATGCACAGATCATGCTTTAACAAATAAGTTTACATTGGTACAGCCAGATTCAACATCAACAGCATTGGCTGGAACTATGGCTACTGCTGCTAATTTTACAACTGTAAAGATTGCTCCTTCTTCTCCGATTAGTTGCAGTAGGGTATCTCTAGTTTTTGACTCAACTACAGATGATCCCACATTACAAATTAGTGATATTGGATTTGAGTACAGAACTGTACATAAAAAAGTAGCATAATGGATAGAATACAAAGAAATATTAATAATAGAAAACAAGACAAGATTAGTCTTACAGTTTCTCAGCCATCCCTTAGATCAATGCGTGATGGTGAAGAATCTTTGTATCTTGGTAGAGATGGAATCCTCATGAGGTACCGCAGGGAAAAGGGTATTCTATGGAAAACCCAAATGAGTAAAGATGGTAGCTTAAATATTGATAAGAACTTATCAGTTGACGGAAGTATCAATCTAAAAAATAAAATTATTACAAATAATTATCCCGCATTTAGTGTATATCAAAGTACAAGCGTAGACGGTCAATCAATAGTAACTGGCAGTACATACACTAGAATTATTTTAGATACGGAACATTACGACAACGGAAGCAATTTTGATGTATCAAATTATAAGTTTACAGCACCTTATAATGGTATCTATCATTTCGATGCTAATCTTCTAATGGATAGTAACGTAGATACAGATGCTGGCGATTGGGACGCTGAAGAAAGACTGGATATTCATTTATTTAAAAATCAAGGAGATGCGACTACAACCAGTGCAACAAATAGAGTTGCTAGTAGTTTACATTTGCTCTCTGGAGCTATCACAGATAATTTTTGGCAAGGGAATCTTTCGGCAGATTTAAAATTAAATACTGGTGATTTCGTAGAATTGTATGCAAAGCAAGATAGCGGAGTAGAACAACATACTCACGAACCTACTGGTGGAGATTTCACAAGATTTACAGGACATTTAGTATGTGCACTTTAATGTGTAATGACAATTCTAAAAACAATAATTTATTATTAGATTAAGGACAGTATTATGGCTACATACGCACAAATGGCAATGGCAGGTCAGGAAGCACAGGATAGAGCTGCTTTTGAAGCCGCACACAATAAAGAACAAGCAAGACGCACTAAAGCTGCAAAATGGGGAGGCTGGGGAAGAACACTCGGTCTTCTTGGTGCTGGCTTAGCAACTGCAGCAACAGGTGGACTGGCTGCTCCAGTAGCCGCAGGATTAGTGGGCTTAGGCGGACTTGCAGGTAGATCGGCGGGGAGAGCCTTAGCTGGTGGAAGAGAGCGTGATGCAGATAAAAATATAGATGCTTTATTTCATCAAGGTGAACAAAGAAAATTTGCTAAAGAAATAGGTGACTATCAGGCTGGCATGCGTGAGCGTATGCTTACAGATACTGCCAAAGATGCTTTCTCTGCGTATACAATGCAGAAATATTTTAAACCGGGAATGGATAAAATGAAAGGTAAGTTCCTTGGAAGGTTTGGTAGCCCCGATCAAAAACTCGCAATGATGACTGGCGATCCTAATGCAGCAGAAACAATCGCTAGAGCAAAAGGTGCATCTGAATATTTAGCTGGTCCCGAAGCTGGTATGTTTGGACAAGAAGATGTTGTAAGAAGACTCAATCCTTCAGTTGGTCCACAAGGACCACTACCTGTTGGACAAGGACTTACTCCGACACAGCAATTTGGTACAAATCCTTTAGGTGCTGATCTATCTACATCTGTACCAACTCCATATTCACCTACTGCTCCAGCACCGACTACTTATGATGAAGCAATGAGAAAAGCAGCTGGTATGAGCACAATGGATCACGTAGGTAGAATAACTAATCCAGAAGTATTAAAGTCTCTAGGACAAAGAACGCCAGTTCCAGATCAAATGGGCGGTATGAATTGGAATCAATGGATGGGGCAATCTGATGATGCTTTTGAAGCCTTTATGAATCAAGGTCAAGAAGGAAATCTTTTAGATATGTTAAATCCTTATGGTAGGCATTCCCAAACACAAACAATGCCAGTAAGGAATTACTAATGGCTAACGGTGCAAATCCTTGGCTGTCTTCAGCCTTTCAGAATACTTCTAATCCTAATCAGGACTATCAAAGTTATTTACAAGGCTTAGGAATGGATGTTGACCCATCTAAGGTGGGGAAATTCTTTGGTGGAATAGCAGAAGATTATCAACAAGATGTTGGTATGGCTAGAGCTGGCTTAGCTCAAGGTATGGCTGGATTACGTACACAGGGTCAGAGTCAAGCAATGCAATTAGGTGGAGGACAAGGTCTTGCATCAATAGGTGGTGGTGGATTTGGAGGTCAAGGATATAGAATGCAACAAGGTCTACAAGGAATAGGACAGCAATATGGTCAAGGTCTTCAAGCTGGTCTTCTTGGATATACTGGTGATTTACAGAGTGCTCAAAGAGGTATGGAGTCTTCATTCAGAGATGTTGCTACAGGATTATTAGGCAGAGATTCTGCAGGAATTAGTTGGGGTGAAGAAGGTGAGGGTATATATAATACAGTACAAACACTTCCACTTACAAATGTAGGTTCTGTACAATATCAAAATCAAAATTATATCTGGTCTGAAGAAGAAGGTCAATATGTTCTACAATAATTTTAATGGAGTTTAATTATGGCATATGAATCAGGACAATACATAAACGAGTTTCTCAATGAGATGCCTACACTTCTTCTTACTATGCGTAAGATGGATGTAGATCAGATGCTTGCAACAAGAAAGTTGGATCAAGCAGATGTAGCTCTAAATCTAGATCAACAAAGATTTGATTTTGATTCTTTAATAAGAGATCGTCAGATGAGAGTTATGGAAGCTGAATCTGGTAGAGCTGGTGAATTATTTGCAGAGCAAAAAAGAGGCAGAGAAGCTTGGAGAAAAGTTAAAGGTCCAGTTACAGCAGAAATGAAAAAAAGACTACAGCTTGATGAAGAATTCGAAGACCAAATGAAAGATATGGGGTTTTGGCAACAAGTATTTAGACCCGAAAAAGAAGATTTCTTGGGAATAGAATCTGAAGAATCTAGAGCAAAAAGATTGGCAGAAGAAAAATATGGGGAACCAAGAAAACCTAGTGAAATATTTGGAGACGTTGAGTCTATTAGCAAAGACCTTACACCAGAACAATTCATGGGCATTTATACTAATCCATATTTTCAACCACAGATGTTAGGTAAGTCTGGTCTTATGGGACTAACAACTGCAGGATTAGTAGGTGGACAATATCCTTAAGGAGTTATTATGGCAAAAGATCAATTTGGATTTGGTACAAAAAGACCAACTGGTAAATTAGAAAGACTTCAAAGCTTTATAGATGAAGCATATTATTATGATGAAATTAAAGCACCTAGACCAATAGCAAGTATAAAGAATGATAAGCTACATGTTGAAGTAGGTCAACCCCCAGAAAACGAAGAAGCCTATATAGAATGGTTAAGAGGCGTTGAAATGATGGATGAAAGTCTCTGGGACGACACTAAAGCATCACTTAGATATGCTGGCGTTAGTGAGAGAACTTCTAACATAGTTTATACAATTGATAATAAACCTATAAGTAAGCATAAGGGATTCCTTGGAATAGATTTCTTAAAACATCCGGGAACTGACTTTATAGGTGGATTACCTAGATAAAAACCATAAAAGAGGCATAGTATGGCTATTAGTTTTTTAGCAGTACAAGAATTAAACGAAAGATATAATAATGATCCAAGATCATTTACAGACGAAGAAGCTGAAATGATCGCTGGTCTGTCTAAGCAGTTCGGCTTAGAATTCCAAAGGACAAGTAGACCATTAGCTAAGGGTGCTTTTGATTTTGCAGATATAGCAAGTTTCGGATTGTTACCTAATGAATGGCGACCTGCTTCAAGAGGCGATCTTGCTTATGGAGAAACTGGTTTAGATAAATTTGCTGGCGGAGTAGGTTCTGTAGGTGGATTACTTGGTGCTGCAGGTGTAGCAAAAGGTTTATTCAGAGGTGGTAAAGCTGCCTATGGTGCACTTCGTGGAGGTGGTGGAGGAACTGCCGCTACAGGAGGTGGAGCCGCTGCTGAAGGCGAGATAGTTCGCAAGTCTGCAGAAGGTATAACCAAGACAGGGCGTGGTTTACTACCACCTTATGAAGGTGCTGAAGCTGTAGCAGGACAAAGACTTTTACCACAACCGCCTCTTAGATTAGGAGGACCATCTATGTTAGAACTTGCAGCTCCTCAGCAAAGATTACTAGGACCGTATAGACCAGCAGATTATGCTTCAGATTATTTAGGTACTTCATTTAATCAAACGTTCTCAAGATACGGTCAACCCCAGCCATTTTAAATAATGGCACTCTATACTGAGTCATATCGTGTCAAGAAACTCATTGACATGTACAGGACTAATCCTATGCAGTTTAATGAGGAACAGCTGGATGAGTTACAAGACTTAGCTAAACAAACAGACCAACCTTTTAATAGAATTACTTCAGACTTCAATCTCCGCAATACAATAGAGACAGCTATTGGCGGTGTAGCTGAAGGCTTTACTACGATTCCCGTAGGAAGAGAACCCCGCAATACATACGAAGCAATAGCACATTCACTTGGTCATCTTGTTGGATTTGCTCCCGGTATAGCCGCTATTCCATTGAAGGGACTGGCTACGGGTGCATCCAAGCTTGGTATGATGGGTGTGAAGAATGCATTAGAGAAAGGTGCTTTTGGTGCTTCAGTAGCTAACAAGTTCTCAGTGCCTATGTTCTTCGGTGACAAAGCAAGTGATCTTGTTAATAAAGGTATAGCTAAAGCTGGTATTGAATCACTTGAACACATGAAGCGTGGTAGTGCAGCACGTGGTGTATTTAATGATGCTGTGCATCTTGGCGTAGCAAGTGGAGTAAGTAGCATATGGGGAGGTCCAGATCAAATACTTAATTCTATGGTACATGGTGGTATAGCTGGTGGTGCATTTGGAGGATTAGGTAATTTTAAACGTATAGGTAATCTCCTTCAAAGTAAGGGGGTTCAAAATCACCAAAGAGCAGAACAGCTTATTAAATCTGGTATAGGTTCTATGATGCTTGGACTACCTACTACATTACAGGATCAGCCTATAGAGATGCAGTTATATCAGTATTTATTAGGTGGATTCTTTGGTTATCAATCTAGACCTTCACATGAGAAAGCTGCTATGCGTTTTTATGCTGAAGACATAGCATCAGGTAGACCCGACAGGGTATTCTATCCTGAGAAGAATCCTGAGTGGGATACACTATCTAAAGATACAAAACAGTATGTACATAAGCAGGCTTCAGATCAAGCTCGTATGAGCATGTTAAAAACGGGTGCTTGGGAACCGAATGAAGCTGAAAGAAAAGACAACAAAAAAGCAGAAGATATCTTAGATGAACACCTTGCTATTGCAGCAGAGAAGCGTTACGGTAGAAAGCCTACAGAAGAAGATAAGAATAATATAGCACGTGAACAAGCTGGTAGAATTGTACAGGGTGGTATCATTATTGACCTTAAAGAATGGGAAGACCCCTTTCCCGAAGAACAGGGTGATCCTAGAAGTGCACCAAGGGAGCAGATGCTGGTTCAAATATTCAGGGAAGGTGGTAAACCTGATGGTACAATTACAAGCGTTGAAGCTATTCCCAGAGGTGGAGATTATCATGGAGCAAGAATGGATTCTAGTGCTCCAGTTAGTAAGG
>Ga0208315_1001795_pt1 | contig 10352 bp, 20 predicted proteins | sample MalvireepMed_215_FD_184239 | JGI IMG/M metagenome (GOLD analysis project Ga0208315, IMG submission 184239) | Marine viral communities from the Global Malaspina Expedition - Malaspina viral metaG DeepMed_215 (SPAdes) (version 2) | ecosystem: Environmental > Aquatic > Marine > Oceanic | place... | reverse complement strand
CGTACCCTGTTTAAATATCTTACTCATTACAGCTTCTTCACCAGGATAAACATCAGCCACAATAGAATCATGAACTGTGTTAATAAGTAAACTCTTTACCTTTTGTTTTTTCATTAATTTATATATTTGTATACAAGCTAGTGGTACAATATCTGCAGTTGCGAATCCTTGAACAGGATAATTTTTTATTTGAGTGCTATAACTAGACCCACCCCAAGGCATTCGTTCAGCATAAGGAAATCTGTATTCTCTTCCCGTAGGTGTCTTAATTCGCTTCAGTTCAATGGCTTCATTTTGTAATTGTTCATGCCATCTAGCAATACCTTTATACTTATCGGCAAATCTTTTATAATATTTTTTCTCTTCTTCCGTTCCTGTAATACCACCGTATAAAGGCTTAAAGGTATGGGCTTTAGCATCCTGTCTTGATATACCAATGATATCTGCAGTATACTGATGGACATCAATTTTATTTTTTATATCTTCCATGCCCTGTTTATCCTGTGCCAAGTAAACTGCTGTTCTAAATTCTAACTGAGCAAAATCTATTTCAAGTATATGTCCATGTTCAAATCGGGATGTTACAACTTTACGAATAGGAAAGGTTTTTCCCCGTGGTTGGTTCTGAAAGTTAGGATCACGACTTGATAACCTACCTGTTGCTGTAATAGCCTGCATAAATTTGGAATGCAATAAATTATTTTCATTAGTGAATGTTTTAATTCCCGCAACAAATGTATTTAAGTAGGTATCCACAGCATTATAACGAATGATAGCATCAACAAATTCTTTTAATTCACCTTCGGCTTCTCCTACAATCTTATTTAATGTAAGACGATCAGTTCTAAATCCAGCCTCAGCTACATCATAGACACTGCGAGGTCTTTGATTAAATCCTGCAACTTTTGCTAATCGAGAATAGATGTAACCATCTCCATCACAGCTTGCACACTTAGTATACTTTTTGTAAGGGCTTCCATCCTTTTTTATTTTATAAATTATACATTTACCTTTACAGGTTTCACATTGACTAGCGATTGTCCTGTATATTAGATCCGTATGTTGTCTTATTAATTCTCTAAATCTTGTTCTGGAATATCTAGGTCTCCGTTTATTCTTGCCTGTTTCCTTATTAATACCAATATTAAATATTTTAGCCCACTCATTTTTATCTTTAGGTTTCTTAGAATAGATCATCCAAGACAGTTGTTCAGGACTAGCTGGATTTATCTTAGTATCCCCCATCTTATCATAAATAGTTTTCTCAATTGTTTGTCTTAAATGTTCAAACTCAGCCCGATACTGTTTCTCAACGTCAGCTAAGGTTGTTCTATCAATATTAATTCCATTCCGTTCCATGTCGGTAAGAACTAACAGGAATTCATTCATCATCTTTATGGTTCTTAGAAGTCCCTTGTTCTTATCATCTCTTAGGTCTTCCATTTGGGAATCAAATAATCTTCTTGTTATTTCAACATCAACTCTTCCATATCTTTCTACAACATCGGCATTAATATTTTCAAAAGAAACTCCCCTATCTAGAAGTTCATTAATTTCTTCCTTCGCTTTTTCCCCAACGTTTCTTCTTCGGCAACACATATCCAATGTTAAACTTCTACGAAGACCTCTACTTAAAACATAATCACACAACATAGTATCATAGACGTTTCCACTGTACTTAAACCCAGCTTCTAGTAACCACAATAAATCAAACTTAATGTTATGTCCTATAAGTAAAGTTGTTTTATCTAGGATAGCCTGTATTTTATAATAGCATCCTTCATCTACCCTTTCGCTATGGTTAGTAAAATAATATTCATCATTAATTCCTATACTGACCAATATATTCTTTGGGTTAAACGGAAGAGGATCGGTACCCCCATGCTTAGTTGCTTGAAAAGAAGTTTCTACATCTACTACTGTTATCATCTATACCTTTTAAAGAGTACTCTCCATCCCCATGAACGGGTAATAGATACTCCTGTAAATATTAAAGCTATGCCAATGCTATCCCAAACACTGGGATACAAACCAAAGAACGGAAATATATATAACTGAATAAGAATAGCGAGGATAAACCCTGAGCCTACATCAATAAAACTTTCAATTAAACTACTCATGCCCTGTACCTACTGATATGCTTATCAAAGACACAATCAGGCTCACCATGATACCCTGTTATTTTATTTTTACTAATACAGAGATGCCTCGTTCTATCAGTTGGATCAATGTTTATATTCCTACCAATTCCAATAATCAAATCCGCTTCAGAAGCCTTACCTGTCTTTGAATTCTCCATCATATCAAAAGATATTGATGATCTATTATGGGCATCGGCTGATGCTTGGGATATAGCAATGACACAGTTCTGTCTTCGCTTAGATATTTCCCTTGCCCCTGAATAGATTGCCCTAAGTTTCTCATCCCCTCTAGCAAAGGTTCCCTTTATACCTATCTTATCAAGCTGATCAATAACAATAATATCAGGTTTATATTTTTCACAGTGAGAATCAATATCATCTAACGTCCAATCAATTGTATCAATAAGTGTAATATTATTTTTTATTTTCTTCCACTCACTGTGTGCTTCCTCTAAATTCTCTGCGATCTGTGCATTAGTTAAACCAGTACAACAATTTATAATTCTCATTTGAGTTCTTACTGCAGGTTCTTCATTAATAAAGGCATGAACTATAGCACCCTGTTCAGCAAACCCCCCTTTACCACCAACAAGGCTTACCCAAAAGGCTGTCTTACCTGCCTCAGGTCGTGCAAAAATAATTGCTAAATTACCTGCTCCCAGTCCCGAAACATTCTCCTGAAGTATAGGGATATTAAATTTCCATTTAGTTGTTTTATTTAATTCATTTAATAGTTCACCAATATTGGATGTGACAGAATCAATTTTATTTTCAGGCAGTCCAGCCTTATGTTTGTCAATAATATCTAAAATGATATTAAAGTTTGCATCCTTACCATTAAATATTTCTGTTGCTTCAATCGCTATCCGTTGGGCAACCTCACGATCTGCCATGATCCTAACAATATCCTTAGCAATCACTTCACTTGGCTCGTCTGTTTCTTTTATATCTTCCAGTAATTTTGTAAACTGTTCCTTAGATGCACGGGTTAGTGAAGGATTATATACGGAAGTATGAAGGGCATAGAGTTCACTGATAGTGATATCTTTATTATATGTATCATGGGCTTTCTGTATAGTTTCATATAAAGACCCAAAGTTTCCCTCAAATACAGACTTAGATATTTGTCCCTTGTATTGGGTATAGAATTTCTTACGCAACAGAAGTTTAATCATTTGTTTTTCTATCATATAATTCCAGCCTTTCGCATTCTATCAACGCCATCTTCAACTTGTTTAGATAACTTTCTGTTGTCCTGTCTCAACTCACAAATTTCTTTTTTTAATTTAGTAACTTCAGGGGAATCCTTTGTTTCTTTATGTTGATCTTCCTTTAACTCTTCGTTCTCTTGTTGAATAATAATTCGTTGTGCTTCCTGTTGTCTATCAGCATCTCTATATTTTTCTAATTCGTTATAAGTTTTCTCAGGAAATTCTTTCGCTAATTCGTGTATTGTTTTCTTAACCATAAAATATCTTTTCAATCTGTTTGGTACTGAAGTACTTCAGATCATCTTTAATTTGTTTGACATGAACATTTATAAAACCATGAAACCTTAATTCATTTGTAATTTTAAAGGAATTTACAGTGGCATCAGGATCAAGAGCAACATATAACTTTCGATAAGGTTTAATATATTTCTTATGGCTTTCAACTAGGGAGGTTCCAAGAATAGCAATGCCAGTAAGAACATTGGATACTGCACAAGCTGACGCACAATCCTCCACAATGACGGCATCCTTACACTCACCACATTTAAAAGGAATACTTTTATCAGTATACATATACCACTTAGGGTAGACTTGAGCATTTAATCCACGACCTATTGCTCCCACATATTTATTATCTTTGGGATCTTTAATCATGAATACAACTCGATCCTGTTTAACGTCATACTTAATATCAGCACGACCCCAAGCCACAGCTTCCCAACAATTATTCTTATGTAAATACTGCTTTGCTTTTTCACTAGAGTAAACAGATTTAAAACTATCGGGTACAGTAAAGTGTTTAACTGTAGTATCCTGTGTTTGTCTGAATGTCTTAGCCACGTACTGCATATCTTTTTCTTTTCGTTTGTTTCCTTTAGCACTGCATGAAGCATGAAAACAATACCAGCTTAATGCATTGTTAGTTGTATTTATAATGAGGGTATTTCTGTTGTGGCAGAAAGGGCAATCCATCCGCATCTCTGTTTCGGGTGGAATAAAAAGTCCCTCAACAACAGCCAATTGCTGAGAGTAGTTCATGTTTTTGTTTCTATTTGTTCATAAGTAGTTGTAAATCTAAATGGTGGTGTGCCTTTTTTGTTAGAATAAAATCTTTCTTTACGTAATCGTAATGACCCTTCCTTAAGATAGAGGGCTACCTTATCTTGAACCATTTTTACTGTTGGTTCTTTATTGAAGGACACTTCACATTTACCCCACCCACCATGTCCATATAATCTAATTTCATATTTTGTCACAAGATATTCCTATACCATACTTCTTTATAAAAGTCAAATTTTTTTATTATTATAATCTACGAATGCTTTAGAATTTACTGCGTGTAAATCTTCGGCACGATAGCCATTCTTAACAGCCCACTCCTCGTGGCAAGGATAGATAGCAGGTTTAGTATGTCTAGTACCCCTTACCCTTAAAGTATATTTCCTTTGATAGGCACGTTTAGCTTCCTTGTTCTCCTCAAGTTTATAGTAGCGTCTGTTAGCCTCTCTCCGATTTATCATATCTTGTTTAGTTCTTTGAACTGCCATCTATCTCTCCTGCGTACTTACCTTTTAAATGGTCTATGTGTTGCTCAACATACTGTTCAACAACATCTTTAATATCATCTCGTAAATTTTCTTCTATATCCCCAGACCCAATAGTAAAATCAGTCCCATCATTTAAATCAACAGTAATACTCCACGATTCTAATGCTAGTGGTGGTTCATTTGGTTGACTCATTCTCCCTCCTATTCTCTCTATAATATTTATCTTCACATTCATCACAACAATAACCATCTTCCTCTCGTTGTAAATTCTCATTCCACAATCCAAAGACAGGATACCTATTTACAAATTTACCACTACCAAACTTTGTGTCTTGTCTACAGTGTACACACATGTCTCCCACATTATTTGGTTGACTCATGTTCCTTCTTCCATTTCTTATGTCCCTTTACCCACTCGTTAGGATCACGATGTTTCCATCGTTTATCCCATGCCCAGTTGTGTATCTTACCTGAAGTTTTTTCTACCCAATGAAGACAATGGTCTTTAAAGTTTCTGAATATATATAATTGTTTTATCATTTCTTTATCTCCTTAGTCTGCGTTGTGCTTCTTTAACAATCTTAAATATATCTCGCCACTTGGTTTCTTTTTTTACCTTAGCTATCATGCGTTTAAGACGTGCCTCGTAAGTCATTTACAATAGTGTCCTACTACTAGTCTTCCATTCTTTGTGTAGTATCCTTGACGTTTCTCTTCGGTATGATCATAGTACTTGGCAATCTCATTGATCACAAACATCCCACTATCAAAGCAATCTTCATACTTCATTGGATAGTGTAAGTAGTTAAGGTTCGTTCCTAACAGAATGATAACTAATATTTTCATATGATTTACAGATGATCAATGCATTTCGCCACCACAACCTTAAGGCTAAATTTTTTTAGATCTCCACGCTTCTTATGTTCAGTTAAACTTTGATGTATTTTTATTACGTAGCTAGGTTCCGCCATAGCAATGTCACAGATCAATCTAAATCTTGGCTTAGTCATACTAAAGAAATCCTTTGCTTGACTTCGTAGAATACCTAACTGACTTTTCGTATCACCACTAGTACTACTTAAACTTCCCATGCTATCCATCAAGGCACGGATCAATACCTCTTTGGCAAGACGTGTATGTGGCATATCTTCCCTTTTGTTACCCAATATTCCTTGATTAATACTTTGCATTAGACATTGACTTTTTCATAAAAATATGTTATGCTCTTTTCCCACCTTAGGGAAGCCTATAGGTATAGTCCTTTCATAGGGATTGCGTTAGGTAGCAGTACCATGTTCATCTTCTTCCTGTTTGGTTTCAAGAACTGTTACTGTTTTCTTGTAGTCCGTATTGATCATGGCTTTGATCATCTCAATTTGTACTTTAATTTTAGCAATCATATCATGAGGTATGGCATCATGTTCAATCCAATGAGTTAAATCCTTAGAGATCTGTGCTGAAACATCTTTCTTTTTCAATCCAAAGTATTGCCAATCGGGATCATGGGATACCTTTTCTAAATGCTTCATCATCGGATCTTCTACAATGATAGAGGTTTGTTCTTTGTTATCTACTGCCATTAGATTAATCCAAATATTTCTTTGAATGACTTCAAAGTTTTCTCATCAAAAACTTGAAGGAATTTAGTATCAACTAATATCTTCTTAGCTTTGTTCATCTTATCCCGTTCTGATATTTTATACTTTACTTCTTGCATAACAACATCATCACGATGCTTAAGTTCTTTCTTTAGGGATTGAATTGTTTTATCTTTAGTAGTGCAACATTGACTTGTACTTTGGGTAGCCATAATAATCTCCTTTGTTAAATTATTATGGCACCATTAGCATACTAAAATAATATTGTCAAGAAAAAATTATAGGGTAAGTAACTAAAATAATTACTCCACCATAGAATAAACATCCAAATATATTACGCATTATATCCTCCTCGTTTTGTACATATGGTCTAAACCTATGTATTGTGGGATAGCATGTCAAGTACTAGGACTAATTTTATATCTTAAATAAGCCTTGATTTTACTAGGTTTTTAGGGGGTTGACAAAATATTTTTATTTTGACTTTAGTTTTTTGGGTGGTTTTGGATTACTTTAATAAATTCCGAGATGATTTAAAAGTTTTTTTATTTTAGCTGATATTAAATAGCTATGTCCTAATGAACACATGCGTTCACCATTTATCCACCAATGATCCTTCTTATCTTCATCTTGCGTTGCCTTACCACCAAACATTTTTTCAATTATAATTTTATCTTTCCATACAAGGTGGTCTTTAGTCTTGAAGATATAGTTAAGGGTATACTCATGGTCACCATCGTATAAATTAAATTCTTGTAAAGTGTAGAGTGCGTTGGACATACCTACCTATATAATGGTATGCGTAAATGTCAATAGAAAAAAATCGAATATTCGATATCTTAATGCTTGACTTTATTATTTAAATTCTTTATTTATATTGCATTCTATATTTTGTGATCTCCTTAAGGATCTTGGATACAGGGAACTCAGATTATCCCATGAAATATAGATAGGGGTAGTATCCGAGAGGTACTACTCCGCCTAAATTTAAACAAAAAAGGAACACTAATGAACAAAAAAATAGATGCAATTAAAAAGAACAAAGAAGACACCAAGAAATCAGTAGACAATCAGATTAAATCAAGTGCCACCTATGGTAATGCCCGTTTAAATACTATCCTATTAGTTCACGAGGCAATCGACAAAGGTTATATTAAACTAGAGTACAGCGACAAGGATGGAAATAATAAAAAAACTTTAGATGAATTGGAAGTAATCGGTAATGAACACATCCGATACTTTAAAAAAGAATATACACAAAAATATTTAGGAGTTACTTGGACAACCAAGACACACAAAAACCAATTGGATGCATTAGGTGATGCCCTTTCAAATGCCATTGGTATGTGGAAAGAAAAATCTTTAGCGGAATATAAAGGTAAACATTTAGATGGCAAGAAGGGTGACAAGCTATGGGTTGATAGTAAATTTGTGACCAATAACAATCCTAGTTTAAATCCAAACAAGGCTAAAGGTAAAATGGTTTTATCCTTTAGTCAGCTTGATGAAACTTGTCGGAACTATTTTTCTAGGCAAGGCAAGGGATCGGGTGTGACCGCTACAATTAAACTTGATCCACAAATTGACAAATTAAATACCGCCCTTGTTAATGATATGGAAGACAAGACTAATCCCTTTTTAAAAAGCACAGTTAAAACAATCGATAGGTTGATGGCTTTATCTACAACACTCAGTAACTATATCAGAAAGAAAACTTTAAGCGAGGGATCTGAAGATACCCTTGAAGATAGAAATAAAATTGAAGAACAACCAAAGGAAGAACAAAGCTCTGTATCAGTTAGTTCATAGTTGCTCCTGTAAAAAAGGCTAGTAGATTTTAGGATTTTCCCCCTTGTCTACTAGCCTTTAGTTTTATTACTCATTGACTTGTGATAGCGGTTAGTGTTTAATTATTCACATTTTATAAGTTTCAAATGTGTCGAAACTTACACCCATAACTTCAATGGGTTTTACCTTTAATATTTTTGGGTGTAGTACAGTAATTGTGCCATTTTTTCTATACTTAATACCCTTTTTCTTAAAGATAGTTTTTGCGTGTTTTATACTCATTGCCCTAATTAATCTTGATGATTTTGTATCAGAATTAATCCGACTTTGATAATAAACAAGAAAATGTTTCCATCTCATAGTGCAACACCCCCTTTCTGCGTTCCAAACGCATATTCAGTTGCGTACACTTACCACTATTCACAATGTCAAAGAGCTAAGTACATTAAATATTCAATCCCGAATTAACTAAGAATATTTTTTGTACTATCTGTATTATATCATATTGGTTTTTCAACTTGGCTCAATTAGGATGAATTTGGATAGTGATCTTAAGTCATTGCTAATCCGTTGATGCGACACCTTGTCACAGTTGACAGACTTTTAGCATCTTAACTGAGACCAAAAATAATTGTTGAATTTTAATTTTACTCAAGGTATATCTAAAATTAATGAAAGTAAATGTTAGTCAAAAAGATATAGACAATGGTATTGGTGGTGATGATAATAAATGTGCATTAGCATTAGCAGTAAAGAGAGCATTTAATAAGGGTGTTGATACTACTGATGTTGCAGTTTATTATGATAGAGAAGACACAGATGAAAAAAAATTATTAATAAGAGTTGAAAATGAATACTATTCAGATGCACATATAGATAAGTATGACCATCTAAATAACTTTATAGATTGGTTTGACTTTGGTATTCTTGGTGAAGATGGTTGCGAACCATTTAAATTTAATATAGATACATCGTTATGAAAAAATATAGGTTCATACATAAAGACAAGAACATCGATGAAGTTATTGAAGCTATGAGTTTTAAGAAGGCAACTAAAACTTTTGAAATAAAATACCATGATCTTAAAGAGGTTGTTATTGATTACATTAATAAAAAAAAGAACCACATCCACCGCTTAATTAAGATCCCTTTAAATAAAAGAAAAAATAAATCTTGATTTTTATATTTAAAAGTTTATATTAAAACCATGAAACAAATAGTGAACAGAGTATTTTATATTGAATACAAGGCTCAATATAAAAGATACCCTAAAAGAAAACCAACTAAACTTAAAAGACTTGGTGCATTTATTGATGGTTGTATCTTAGGTAAGCACAAAAAATTTGGATACCCTTATATAAAGTATCATGATTTTAAAAGGAATAGTATTAGAACGGCATCAGCTAAGTTTAAACTAACCGATCCAAAAACAAAAAGGATCTTACTTAAGGTGAGTTAATGTTAATTGATAATCCTTATTTTTTTTATCCGTTTATTATTATTGTAAGTTTATTTATTTTATGGTACTTTAATTAAATCAAATGGGACAATTATATATAGACAGCAATAAAGGATCAGAAGGAAATCCATATAAAGATATTTTTTTTGATAGCGACCATAAGAAATGTTTTAAAAATGCTATAAGAAAAAAAGCATTTACATCTAAGGAAGTTAAAGATCCTAACAATTATATCATGTATATGTGCAGTAACTCAAGCCATGATTGGTTCAAGGCGAAGCTAACTAAAAGATCTTATAAAGTTGAACGTAATTAAATGACAACTATTACAATCGGAATATTAATATTTATAGTTTTATTTATTGGTTGGTTTTGTGTAGGTCTTAAAGTTTTTTTAAATGAGTTAGATTTATGAGTGAACTAAGTCCAGCGGATCAAATTTTTTATATCCTATTAATAGGCGGGTTAATTCTTGTTAGTGTTGGTTGTGTTTTATATTTTGTTATGGATATTTTAGAACGTAAACAGGAAATAAAAGATTTTAATTTAAGCCAGTCATTTAATAAGGCTCAAGGCGTTTATGAGTATCATCCTAATTGCTATTGTAA
>Ga0208315_1001790_pt1 | contig 10372 bp, 13 predicted proteins | sample MalvireepMed_215_FD_184239 | JGI IMG/M metagenome (GOLD analysis project Ga0208315, IMG submission 184239) | Marine viral communities from the Global Malaspina Expedition - Malaspina viral metaG DeepMed_215 (SPAdes) (version 2) | ecosystem: Environmental > Aquatic > Marine > Oceanic | place... | reverse complement strand
CCATCACTCACCCCACCGGCTGTAGAGGTTATGGTCTGCCCACCAGGACTAGGCAAGTCCTTACGCCCTAATTTGGTTTTGAGCGTTAAAGGATACGCACCATTCGTTTGGAAGTCAGCAAATATACGGCCGTAATTCTTCATATACCCTAACCGACTTTGAGAATGTTCCGAAGTCTGTAGTCGTCCGGTATAGTTGGTGCCATCCCAATCATCACCAGAGTGCATTTCGTATATTTTACCTGCCGAATTACCTACCACTTGTAGGTCCGTTCCACTTGAGCGATAAATACATCCTGCGGTCAAATTAGCTCTGTTGTGGCGTGTAAAGCGTAGACTGCTCCTACCCCTTGCGGTATTGCATATGATGCCCTCCGAAGGGGTGGAAGTAGCCGTTCCATATTGAAACCAATATTCATCTCTGTCTTCGTTGTAAGTAGCCCAATTCGTCGCTTGAAGTCCTTTCTCGCGCCGATCAAGCAGGGGCTTCACCCGATCCGATACGTTATCTACATAAAAGCCTCCGGTAGAGCTTGTTGCTACCGCACCGGCAATGCCGTTATCTGATTCAAACATCAAGAAACCACCCCGCGCCTCTGCGACAGTAAAATGCCCTGCGGTTCCTATAATATGCGATACCTCACGTACTGCCGTTTCTTTTAAGTTGCTGGTAGGCAACATACGGAATATTTTACGCCGCTTAAATATGAAGAGATTGCCCATGAAAACGGTTACGCCGGTCACATCGCCCGAACCACGATCTATCTGTATCGAACCCGCATCGGAACCCGTCCATGTCTCTGCATCATTTACCGCAGAGTAACTGGCGGTATCCCCACTGAAAAGCCACCATCGTCCACCCCAACTGGTGCCAAACTTACCGGTTGAGGGAGGACTTCCACCCAAGGCACTGACCCCTGCACTGCTCGTATACTTTTTAGGGGTGTCCACACCATTGGAAATCAGTAATAGATTCGCTGTGGTGGTAGCACCGTAGAACATACCGCCCGACCATCGAACATCCGTACCCGTATTAAAGCCGGTGCCGTTCGTGGACTGTGCAAAATTACCAGCATTGCGTTCATAAATCTTACCGTCTGCGGCTGCGGCAATAAGGCGTGAACCTTCGCTGTAATCAAATAGACCCGTGACCTTACTATCGCCTGTCGTCGCAGTGCCAATTTGCGAAGCACCGCGCATCTTTTCCGGTTCCTCTGTATCCCGCAGATAAACCATATTAAGCGCATCCCATACGGCACGAGAATCAAACTCAGGGTTTCCAGCATGAAGACGACGATCTATCCCGTTGCCCAGGCGATAGTGGGTGTCGTGATTCCATTGACTCATTTTATTCTCAATGCTCCACGATGCAACGGACGAGTATCATAGGGTAATATCTCGACTGATGACCCTACATCCAGATACTCACCTACTCTTAGTATATCGTCCTCTGTAAAGCGCAAGCACCCATGCGATATGAACCCCTCATTCTCAAATCCACCACCTTCAGCCTTATCTTTCTGCTTATGAGGTCCATGTAGCCCATATCCTTTTTCAGTCAACCCCATCCATAGCGGTTCATACCCACTGCCCTTTGCCATAGGCACTTCATCTTTAACTTTAAAAGAGCCGGTAGGTGAGAAATACTTTTTCCCGTACCGCGTACCAGTAGTATCACCGGTCCCTACCTGAAACTGCTCTATGAAAGTGCCTATCGCATCTAATATCTGTGCTACATTGCGGTTTGGATCTATTACCAATCTATACGGAGCTTGCGGCGAAGGATCAGCCGCTTCTTCCAAGGCATCTTCCGTAACCACCACTTCACCAGGGGGTGATTCATAGGACCCTATAGCCTTCTGACTACGTATTACTGCATCCGTAATAGTCGGTGATGTCTCGACTTTCTTGATATCGAAACTCTCCTCTTCTACAGGCATGGGTAGCTCTGCGGGTTGATCTATAATAGCCGATGGGTACTTCACCGGTTCTGGTAACGGACCATCAAAAGGAGTTTGTCGATCTATACGTTCTAATTCCGTTGACGGGGAGGTAGGCTCTTCCCCTTGAAATCTCTTTATTGGTGGAAGCGGTGGTGGTGGCTCTAAATCATCTATATCAACATCTATGAGGTCTACGTCATCAATACTCATATCATCTGATGCGAAACCGATTGGCTCTTTGGGTCTGACCGGCGGCACCCCTGAACGTGATAGTTGAATATCTAGTTCGGGTGGAAAAGATGGTCCCTCTATCCGCTCTAATAGAGAGGAGGGTAACGTAGGCTCTTCCCCTTGGAATCTAACGATAGGCGGGAGAAGCGCAGCCTCTACTTCATCTCTATCAACCATATCAATCTCTTCCACTCGTTGCATATCAGGGGCTTGTACGCCCGATGTTGCAGATTTTCGAGAAGAAAATATAGTTCGCTCTGGCTGATCTTGACTTTTTGCTGTGACTACCGTTTCCTCCATTACTATTGGATCGTCTTGAGAACGTCCTGCCGATTCACGTTTCTTGGACTCAGGATTATCTACTACATGGTGAGCAACGCTATAATAACGGTCTTTATCAAAAAGAATAGCATCAATACGACCATCATCTCTTTCCGTAAGTATCCATTCTTTATTTGCACCTGGATCGCCTAATCCTACGTCCCTATAGTTCATTGCCATACACCCTTTTTCTAATAGCCCCTAGGTGTCAACTTCTCTGGATTGGTAGGATCAGCAACCCAGTGCTGACCAAATAAATATACCGATCCATTCTGTTGGAGTTCTTGCTGCTGTCCACCATTAAGCCAATTAATATCATAATCATCTAATCCTGTACTCATGCTACGGCCTAATTGCGGTGGCTCAACTTGTTGCTCTCTAGTCCTTGATGTAGGTGGTCCTCCCACATTCTTTGGGGGTGGTCCACTAGCCTGTTGCTGAGTAGTAGCCGGTGGTCTTTTTGGCGTTTGTCCATAGGTCAACGATGGTGATCGTGAAGGTCTTTTTCGGAACTCATTGACACCTGTTCTGGTCTTCCATTCTTGCCTAGAATCAGCCATAATATTGTTCCTACCTCTTTATAATTTATCGTTGTGCGCCTTTAAGATCGAAGTATATACCGCTACGAGTGGGTATCGTTACTCCGTAATCTCTACGGTAGGTCTGAAGGTCAAAGGCAGCATCAATCTCTTCCCTATTCTCACGCCGCATAAGATGACCTATACACGACTGATACCGTTGCTCCCACATCTGCGCTCTACCTCTGTCTTCATTGAACATGGCAGCTCTTACCTTGCACCGAGCTTGCACTGCTTGATAGGCGATCCCAGGGGCATTGCCGCCAAAGATATCAGTATCAAAAACACTGGCATCATTAAATGATTCTTTATACCAGATATCAACCAAATACGCTTTCGTTGGAAACGGCCAAAGTAAAAGGCGCGGGTCTTCATTCACTGCATTACTTACTATCGTAGCGAGGTAAGGACGACCACTGGTGTTGCGGTGAAGATCACCACCCGACTCTGACATGATGCGGGTCATATTTACCATACTAATCGAATTATCACTCATTTGCCCCGACAGACCCTGCGCCCATGTAGCCGACTGACCATAGGTGATATGCTTGATCTCATCCATCACCCTTGTCGTATTGGTACTGGTCACGGTGGAGGTGACGCTACTCGTGCCGCCTGTAACTGTTTCACCCACAGTAAAAGCGGCACTTGCTCCACTTAAATATACAATAGATTGGCTTGTGTCATGTAGCACTATTGTTGCCGTAGAGCTACTTGAACCACCCGTAATGGTCTCACCCGTGGTATACGTGCCGGATGCTGACGATGCGACCAATGTTACGGTCCCTAAGATGGGTAAGGGGTAGGTGTCTTGGAAGATGCGATATCCGCTACCTGTGGTGGTCGTGCCTACGTAGTTACGCGACCCTGCTCCCGCCGACACCCCCAATGTCAACGTATCGGGTGATCCACTGGTGACTACCTTGGCAATGGGATACGACTCACTGTCCTGAGTGCGCCTGATCCACATGTTGGTAGTCACTGAGCCGAAGTTGTTGGCACTCGCGTCATCAGCATCGACACTATTGACGGTAGATGATCCATTCGTCATGGCTACTTGTCCTGTAGTAATATCAGCAGCCGTGACAAAGTTACTATGCTTCAACGCCCATCGAAACTCACCATACGTCATTATCTCTTCAACGCACTCATTGACCTCTTCTATGAGCATAGACTGAAGTATATTGGTGCTTGTGAACGAGGTTATCGCCGGATCACCAATCTCTTTTAAAGCTGAATTAACACAGTAGCCCAAACTTCTTGAAGCCATCTAATCACACCTTGCCTGTACGACGATCATCACCTCATCACCAGATGCCGCCGAAGTAGTAAGCAACTCTAGGTCTTTGGTAGCAGCGGTTCCTTCAGTACTGGGGTTAAAGACCAATCCTCCATCGGGACTATCGCGGAAATCCCAATGAATATTGCCCACTGTACCCACCGGATGGCGCAATAGCGACACATCATCTTCATCGTCATTGTCAAAATGAAGTTCAGCGGAAATACCAGCAGTAGATTCGATCCAAATCTGAAGAATCTTCAAATTGGTCGTATAGTGCATTGTTGACAGATCAATTATCGCTGTCGCAGTGTGGTTGTCTGTATTAGCCCATACCGCATGAAATGTAGTAAGTATGCCGTGTCCAACATTGCGGGTATAGGTCGTAGCGGTAGGAGCAGCCATGTTCTACCTTTCGCCTTGGTAAGTCACCGATCAGCAACTTAGGGTAATAAGTGAACAACGAGCCGTAAGGCTGTTGTATAGTTCAGTAGCGATTGAGTCTAAGATGACCTCATAAATTATTTCTTGCTACTTTCGGTCGAGCTATTTCTTAGCTTTTGCTTTGATCTTTACTTTGGGCTTTACGTTAGGTGCTTTAGCCTGATTCTTTTTGTTATACGCATGTTGTGCGCGACGATAGGCCGATCTAAACTCATTTACATCACAGTCTATGCCCGCATTTTGGACGGCAACCCACGCATCAGGCCGCTCTAGACCTGATGCGAGAGTCTCATCTATTACCTTTTTCAACTCAGCCATGACTAGCTAGCTACTGTGCCTGGGAAGAGTCGTGCCGACTGATCAACAGCATCGGCCTCATAATTCTCTGCGGCCATGCAAGAGCCGGGGTCCAGCATACTGCCCAAGGTTCCTTCGCCCATGATATTGCGCGTAATCATACCCAGTGCTGCCGCCGAAAAAATGATAGCAGGACCGAAGGTTGATATATTGTTATCAATCAAACAGTCCGTATGGGCTACGCCGCTATTGATTGCGCCCACATCCCATCCATTCGTATCATTGCCACCGTGGAAGATGCAATTACGTACCGCCAAACCATCTACTCCTGCCGCTTCAATTTCAATCGCTGCATCAGGACCATTGGCGGTAATCTGGAATCGGCAGTTGTCTACCAGCAAGTTATCCCCTGCTGCGGCTACAGTGATTGTCTCCAAATCATTTGCACCGCACTGAAAAGTGCAACCACGGATCGTGAGTCCGGCCGCCCCTACATCAATACGCGAGGTATTAGCCGCACCGGAAGCATTGAATTGCAGATCCTCAATTACGATATTAGCCGCCTGATGGGATAGGATATCACCCGTCGATCCCAAGGTGCCCGTAATTGCTGAAGCATTGATATTGCCCTGACTCTTAAAGCCAGAAAGGGTCATATCCGTCTTATCCAGCGCAGTCGACGAAGTAATCGTTATGGTCCCAGGTAGTATGACCACCGTATCACCACGACCAGCAACGCACTGAGTCACGCCCTGCGAGATCGTAGAGAGAGGCTGTTCAGGGGTAGTTCCTGAATTTGAATCAGAAGCACCTTTGCCTTTATAAGCTACTGTGCCGCCACCCACGAAAAATACAGCACCCCCTGGTTTTTCAACATTAATCCATCGTCCATTCACAAAATTAAGATTAGCCATTGCCTTGCTTTCTAAGTTAGATAAGTGGGGGTTTCGCCGTAGCTAATCCCCCCTCTCACTATGATTCTCCTGTGGACAACTTGTTCACGCCACAGGCGAGATTTTTACCTATACGCCAGGACTACCAAAGATACCACGAGGATCACTCCAACCACTGGACTGAGCAAACAGGCCCGTGATCTTATAATCCTTGGTATCGAAATCATACTCATAATCCGTCCAGAACTCTTCACGATCATACAGCAAGAGTTCATGGTCCGCTTTATCAGCAAGAATAAACCATCCATCCGTATCCGTCAGGTAGTTCCACACCTGTGAGTCGAGCAACCCGTTGACCGCATTGATGGCATTGGTATTGTCCTCAGACTGTAGCGTCGAGCGCAGCAGTCGATCCGCTTCAAAGCGCAACTCCTTGGGCACCAGCAGACACCGAGGCTCAATAGCCACACGCTTGCCGCCACCATCACGGAAGTCACTAAAGTCGATCAACGCTTGCTCCAGCGAGGTCTGCGACAGATCAGCCGCAGAAGACAACTCATTAGCGTAGGTCGATCCATCTTCACGAACATGAGCCGTAGAAAACAACTCAACACCATCCGCGCCGGTATAATCGGAATCGAACCCATTGTTAAAATGATTAGCCAGGATCGTTTCTTCCGTTGCTCGTGCCGAACGTGCAAGTTCCACCGCTAACTTCTCCATTGACGCATACAGATCGTCACGAAGCATGTTGCGCGTCACCCGCATACCCGAACCATAGTCCAGGTGCGTGTAGGTATTACGGAACCCTTCATTGTTCGTCACGTAATCAATAGGTTGACCTTCCAGCTTCTGCGACATGATACCTACGCCACCGATGGTCAACGTATCTTCTTGGTACTGGCTGGAGGACCTTACGTTAAAGATACTCCGGCCAATGACCGAGCGTTCCATCCATTCATGGAAAATAACCCTGTCAATGTCTCTAAGCGTTGCCGAGAAAGGAAACGCACCGATTGTATGTATTGAAGCCATAGTATGATTCCTTTCTTAAACGCCAGTACCGGCATTAGTTTCCATGAAATGCTCATTGACCGAACAAATCAATTCGGCATGATCGCCAATCAGATTGTCGGAACGATTTAGAAGACCGTGGACACGCATCACCAAAGCAGCCGTGGTATTAGAACTTGTAGCACTCAACTCCATGCCACTAAGACCCGTAGTAGTGCTACCAGCATGAGCAACGGCAATATCCATATTGTTACCATAAGAAGTAACAGCAGGTGTACCACTCGCATCTACTTGAGCGTAATAGATCTGAGCCGGATGATAGTGAACAAGAATTGTTCCTGCTGTAGAAGCAGCAACCAGAGCTTTTTGTGACGATGATACTGACGTAGCTGATTCAGCAGCACCCACATTATGCGCTTCTGATCCAGTACTTTCCGTAACAAGACCATCCGCTTCAAGAGCCATCATATCGCCTTTGAAAACGGCCAAGTTACTCGCATCACTAGAATATGCGTTTAGCCCATACATAACACCCGTAGCGTTAAAACCATGCGGGGTGTCTGCATTGGCTGGACTTGCAGCAGCCATAACTATTTATCCCCTCGTAACCGAGATACCATCTCTAGCTCTTGGATCACCGTATTGAAAGTTATGATCATCTTCGCGTTCTACTTTACCCGCCACAGCCCTTGCCACTTGTCCGGCTTGAGTAGACGAGTAATTCTTTGATTTCAAACTGTCATAGATAAGTCGCTCAACACCTTCACGATTCTGTGCAAGTGCTTCCTTACTAGCGGCCAGACCTTGTGTGACACGTGATCTTTTCTGTGCCTGTCGAGCCGTAGCAAGGCGTTCTGGCACCCTGACAAGAATCAACTCATTAGCCTTTACATCACCCGTTTCTGACGAACCTTGCATGGGCATATCGGCTAATTCCTCTTTGGTCATCTTGACGACCTGTCCACCCTGGTCAATCAATCGCTTGATCTTCTCAGGGCTTTTCCAAATCAGCTTATCGCCAGCCTTGCGGCAATCTTCGCGTAAACGATCTGGGATATACAATGCGTCAAAACGGTCAAATTCATCTTGCATCGTAAGACCGGCAATGTCATGTGGCGTAGGATCGTCAGGCCCCCTCAAGTCGGGACTGAGCGTATCCTGCTGCATTGCCATGATGCACTGATGAGGGTGCTTCGATTTAAGATGTCCCTTCAATGCTTTCGGCTCTATCTCTTCTCCTACGCCTAATCGCGCACCACAGAAGGGACAGTCCTTACCATCGGAATGTTCAAAGACATAATCGACACCGGCCTGAACGATTGCATCTTCTTTCGGGTCTTTAGTGTCATTAGCCATTGTTCGCTCCGTTATGACGGGACATAGACAACGTATCTAGTTCTTTTGCTGTATCAGCAGTAATTGTGCGAAGACGATCAAAACGAGTCGCAGCAGGATCAAAAGCAGGTACCTCTTGTTGTGGTGCCTGACCATTAGGCGTAGCGGCGAGTGGGTTTCTACGGCGTGGTTGCGAAAAAGGCTTGACTTCCCCCGATTCCATAGCATCGACTAAAAGTTCTTTAGTTCGGGCGGCTACATCACGAGGACGCTTCGCCAGTTCGGGATATTGCTGCAAGTCTTGATTCAAACGTGCTTGCAAATGCCCAGACTGTTCCGGCGTAATCATACCCTTTTGCACCCATTCCGAGAAGCGGTTGCTGGTTGAGAACGTGGAGTTTAACTCCCCCATGATCTCTCCCTTGACCTGACTCGCTACCGCAGCCATATCTTGCTTGGTAGCTAAGTCACCGGATTTCTGCTGAAACTTATGATCAAAATGAGTCTCTAACGTATCATAAGCCTGAGTACCGGCCTCATCGTTGCCTAACTGCTGGCGTATTAATTGTTCCGTTGCGTCTGGGACCTTACGGTCCTGTTCGCTTTGATCAACAGGCGCAGAGCGATTCTGCACTTGTTGGAGTTGTTGTTGCAATGCTTGATCACGTGCCGCCCATTGAGCATCACGCTGCATCAAGTTTTGCACCTGGTGTTGTGCTTGCTTGGCCTTATCGTTGACCTCTTTAAACCGATCATACGGTACGGCCTGTGACTCCTGCCCCGCTGACGGGGGGGCATCCGATTGCGAAGTCGTTCCACCATTAGACGAGCTTGGTGAGGGATTAACGTCTGGAGTTGCTTCACTCATTAGAGTGGTCTTTCTTGGTTAGTACTGCTTATTTGCGGGCTTAGTCGTTGGCGCACTGCCGCCTTTGCTTTTGGATTTCTTACCACCAGTAGCACCTTTGCTAGATGCTTTCCTAGGCTTCCAAGATCCATGCGCCTTATTGCCAGTCCAATCCTTCATGGGGATTGCTCCTGTTGGTTGTGATTAGCTTCCGCTTGCTTACGCAAGCTCCGTGACACGGTGTCCGGTAGGTTTAACCCTGCTACCTTGCATAAGCCATGAAACAGGGTTAGATACTGCATGGGTTTCATGCCGCCACTGACGATGGTGGTGGGATCGCCGTTCTTCAACGATATAAAGGCATATTTACCCTGCCCTACCATGTTGCGAACGACTTGATGTTTAACGTCTTCGTTCATGCCATCATCTCTTCTAATTGTTCCTGGGTAACGCCATCACTATCGTGCAGTCCCATTGCTGCTCCGGCCTCATTCTCCAGCCGCAGTATAGCCCTACGCACCCCTTCAGCAATGCCGGTATGGTAGTTGACTTTGGAGATGTCACCCCCTTGTCCAGCACCCCTGACCGCTACGACTTCCTTCTGCTCCATCTCGCGTAATAGCGCGATTACCTCATCAAAGGTCGGGTTGGTAAAGAAGTCGCGTTGGTAGCGTAGGTTCCTATCCTGCTGCTCTTGATTCAAAACTCCCCTGCACCTAGTGGTCTAACATATCCTAATCCTCCTGTATCTCTACCAGGGGTAGGTCCTATGTTCACGATCTCGTCATAGTCGTTTTTTGCATATCGTAGACCATTTAAGTCAATATATCCATTCTGCTGAAGAGCGTATTGTTCAGACGGGTCTAAGGTTAGATATGTGTCTTGTGGCGGGATGTAACCATGCCCTTTCAAAAAATCCGTGCCAAACCAGCCTTCAGGACTACCCACTGGTCCAATACTACGATTAGCTACGCGATGTACAGACTGAGGCGCGGGTCGTCCTGCTATATCCTCGCCATATTGTGTACCTGCTGACGGGGAGGAAGCTGCAAGTTTATACCTTCGATTTGCTTCTGGTTCTGCTGGAGGTTTCGTTGGACCTTCTTGTGGTACTGGTTTCGTATCTGGTTCACCAACAACCGGATCGGGTCTTAATCCTTGGTCCCTAATCGTCGGTGGTGCTTGTTGCAT
>Ga0208315_1001788_pt1 | contig 10373 bp, 18 predicted proteins | sample MalvireepMed_215_FD_184239 | JGI IMG/M metagenome (GOLD analysis project Ga0208315, IMG submission 184239) | Marine viral communities from the Global Malaspina Expedition - Malaspina viral metaG DeepMed_215 (SPAdes) (version 2) | ecosystem: Environmental > Aquatic > Marine > Oceanic | place... | reverse complement strand
CCCCAGATTCCTTGAATTTCTTGTTGTGCCTTCCAGCCGAGGAGCAGTCCACGATCCCCATATCATTATTCCAAAGGTGGTTGGTCTCATGTAACATGATCCCGACAGTCTCCACAGGCGGGTTGTGCAGTTCCTCAGCGCACATGGTTATCTCATGTACCTGCTGGCCCTCCCTGGTTTCCCACCGTTTGGCTGCAAACCAGGCGCAACTGCTCCTCTGGCCCTTGGTCTGGATCACTATGGTAACCGGAGGTGCCTCCTGGTCCCTGTCCCCGGTGAGAGCGTAGCCCCAGGTCACGGCTCTCTCCAACTCCTTGATGCATGGGCCAAGTGAGGCCGTCTCCACGGGTCTGGGTTGTAGGGTCTGTCTGGCCATCCTTAAATCTCCTTTCCGGCTAATCTCATCAACTCTGGCAGGGGCCTACCGAATGCGTTCCCTGGCTGGTCTATCCTGGGCCTCCTGAATTTGTACTCCTTCTGGTACAGGCTGGAGCATCCCCTTTTAGCACACCGCCAGGCCACTGTGACGCCCGTTACGGGGCTTTGTACGCTGGGGCTGGGCCATAGTGTCACCTGGACTTGAACCCACTTGTGTTCGTGCTCTAGAACACGATTTCCATCCCTGTCCCGGACTACTGGCATGTAGACCTCCTCCTAGATGAATGGGAACTTAATCTCCCCTTCTGAACTTATGTAGACCTGCCTCACATCAGGGTTGTCGTTGTAGCCCTCTAACCAAGCCTGGAACTGCACCAGGAACTGGCAGGACGCCTCATCCCTGCCATCGTAGTCATCTGTCCTTATGCCATTTAGCAAGGTCAGCATCTGGGCCACCATCTGCTGGCGCAGGGTGGGATGCTCCCTATTCAGTGCCTCTACCAGGTGCGGGTTCATAGCCTCAGAGCCTATCCTGTTGGTCACCTTGTACCAGGCAGCGTAATAGGTCTTGGCATCAGTTTCGCCTATTGTCATGGTTAGACCTCCTCAGAATGGCATAAAGACATATGCCATTTAGCAATGCGTGGCTTACGTCGGATGCGTCGAAGTTGTAGCCTTTATATCTCCTACCGAAATATCGGTAGGAGATATTCTGAACCACAACCTGGACACATGAACTCCCCATCCATCTTGTCAATCTGGATGCCATGGGCAGAGTAGCCACATCCACAGGAGACATCGTAACCGGACGCTACTATGGACAACTCGTATTCCTCAGTCGCTTCCTGCTGGATGCCATGGGCAGACTGCTCAAATACCTCGATGCACTCAGAGCAAATCATCATGCCGGTGGTTACCATGTAGCCGTACGCCTCGCCGGGGAGTATTTCAGCCCCGCATCCTCCGCACCTACTGGCTGGACCGGGTTCCAGGGTGCGAATCTCGTATCCGGCTCGTTCGGTCATGGTCTATACCTCCTCATTAGTCTGCTAATCTCTGTTCCCTATTTTCTATTTGGTGCTGATTAGGATGCGGTAGTCCAGAGGACGTTGCGGTCCATGTCCATGACGGTGACGTTGCCGTGGTCATCTTGATGAATCCAAACCTGGCTTGATTCTATCCACATCATCCCATCGTCTTTGTATGCCGAATCATCAAATTCGGCGGCTTCAATGGCTTCCCAGTCCGGCCAGAAGCCGAAGTCCGCGCCGTCACCTGGGTGAGCGCCAAAGAAAACGAAGGGTGGGCAGAGGTTATTCAATTCACGCTCAATATCTGCAATCATTCCGGATAGTTCTGATTCATCCTCAGTGCCATTTTCGATGAGGTCATAGGCATCACCCAAATAACGATGGGTGAACCCGGCCAGTGATTCTAGCGCACTAACAAACGCAGGCAGCAAGTCCTCAGTTCGCAGGGTGCCGGTGGATACGGATCCTAGGGTAAACGGGGTATGCGTGGTAGTCATGGTTACCTCCTCTTACGGTTAGAAGTGGACACTGGCGTTCTGGAGGATCTCTTCCATCTTCTCGTGGATGCTCAGGTACTCCTGGCCCACGGCGGTTTCATCGTCCTCATCTGGGCCAGGCATGTCGTTAAAGCACCAGTATGCGTCCTCCAGTTTTAGCAGGATTTGCTTGAGTGCCTGTAGGTCGTCTGTTGTCATGGTCTAGACCTCCCTAAAGGATTGGACTATGTCCATTGCTACGTTGAACAACTCTATGTTAGCCTCGTAGTAAGGCCTCACCACGGCCTCGTCATCCCCCCAGGCGTTCAGGGTGCCAAGGAACCCAAAGACCAGGGCTTTGAAGGCTGGGGCAAAATGGTTAATTTGCCTCCTTCCAGGCTTCCAATTCTGCCAGCATCGCTTTCTTGGTTTTGCTTGTGAATCCCCAATACCCCTTCATGGCTGGGAGTACAGCCGGGCCTCTCACCTTGATTCCCTTCAGTTCCAGCTTCAGCCGGGATATAGCTACGACTACGACTACCCTTTTGCGGATTACCAAATCGCTCATGTCAATGGCAAAGCTCATGGTTATTCCTCCCATTCTTCGGTGAAGTCCATCTTCTGCTTCCCATCCCAAAACGGGTTAGACACCCAGGTGTCATAATCAGTCAGCAGGAATTCTGCCGCTGGGCGTAGGTAACCCTCTTGTTGAACCGCTGCCTTTTCTTGGTTTTGCTTGTGAATCCCCAATACCCCCCAGGCTTCCAAATCCCCGGCTTGGTATCGGGCCAGCGCCTCTTCTGGGTTGTTGGCCTCTACTACGTAGGTTCGGGTTACTATGACATCTACTTCGATGACGTACTCCCGGCCCTGGCAGGCGCAAGAGTCCTCCCCCGCCTCCCATTTTATAACGGACGTATCGGTATGGATCTGGAGCAGCCATTCGGTGTAATAAACATCGTCGCTGCCCTCATCCCCACCCAGAACCTCATAGCACTGGGGCAGGGTCAGGCCTGTCCGTTCTACACCCTCAGAGTCGGTGGCCACACAATCGTCCACCTTGTCTCCACAAGGCTCACAGAAGTATTCATCGTCGGCCAGCCAGCCCTCTAGCAGTGGCCAACTCCCGCACCCAGCACAGATGCGCCTCTCTGCCGCACAGGTATTACAGAAAATGGAAGGGTCTCCTTTGTACTTTCTTTCCATGGTTCACTCCCCCTTACCTAATTTGGGCCATTGCTGGACACTGTGACCAATGCCCAGCCGTGGGAAATTAGCTGCTGGCCTTGACCGCATGGAGCCTGCAATAGGCTACCCCGTCAACCTCGACCTTGGCGGCATTCTTGCAATAGTGCCTGCCCATCTTGGGGTACCCCCCCAGGCTTGAATATCTCGACACTATAGCCCAGCACAAGGCTCGTCCGTTGGCGTTCTTACGTAGTATGTAGACTGGCAGTGGTGCAATTATGGGTTTCATGGCTATATCATCTCCTCCTTGGCTTATCGCCTACTCCCCGGAGGGAGTTTCGGCCCGGAGCCACCGGGCCTCGTCAGGGCGGGTTGTCATCTAGTTTTCCTTGTCTTCTGTTTCGGCTCTGAGTGCTATGACGGCGGTTACGTGGTGGCAGTTGCCACGGGCTGGGCAGTTGCAACCCCAGGGAGTCCCGTACTGAGCGTGGTCGTAACTGACATCTGTGAAATCTACGGACACGGTGTAGGTGTTGCCGGAGCTGGACTTGACTAAGTATTTAGGATGCCCGTCCGGGTCTTTGTTTTCGATTCGCTGGATTGATTGGATTTTAGATTTTGTAGTCATCTCGTTTCCTCCTGTTTACTTACTACTTAACTTTGCTTATAAGGCCATTTACCACTGTCACCTGTGCATACCATTTCCGGTCATAAGGCCCCGGCCCGACTACGGTATAGGTGCCATCACCCTTGAATTCATCTCCAAACATGCTGGTTTCTACGAACCTGGGAGCTTTGCCAATAGATTCCCGACAGGATTTCTTGGTCTTGTAACTAGCTGCCATCATGATTCTCACCTCCAAATTCCTTGCATCGACTCGCATTCAAACCCTTGCTATGCTTGCCCCAGTGCTTTGGGATGCACCTGGTATGAATAGGCGCACCGTCCCAGGTCTTCACAGGGCCACCACAACACCGGCACACTAGCCAGACTCCCATGATGTATACCTCACGGCTATCGGTCATTTTCCTTTCCCCCTTATCTATTTAGCGCCATGTCCTGTGCTTCTCAGCTACCCATTCCTGGCCATCATAAGATTTTATTTGTGCCTAATGTTTTGGATATGCTGTGTTCGCGTTCGTGGTATCCCAACATTTGCGGCAGTCTTCCCATTGGCCAGTGGATGTGTTCATTCCTGAGCAATGGCCTTTGGTGCCCTTGGCCCATTGGATGTTGGCATGGCAATTATGCGAGCCGTCGGTCACTACCGTTGACGTTGGGTATCCAAGCGCCGTTGGTGGCGCTCCGTTGACCATGTGAGCCGATAATCGGATCGCAATATTGCTAGGAATATCGCCAACGTAGTCGGTAACCATGCGGTATTCTCGTGTGGGTATCCAGTGTTTGACGTGTGGCGTGCGCCTGGCAACTTCCAGAATGTTTGCAAAATGCCACGCGCCTTGAAGATCACCGGAGTCATGCCAGCGGAAATATTCCTGGTTCCAAATTAACTTGACCATTCCGGCGATCCACGGCTCAGGGTTTTCTTGTGACGCCATGACTAACGTCCATCTATTTTCTAGCGCCGGTTTGACGTTAGTCCAAGCGTAAGCGCCGCGCTCGTGGGCATAGCAGTCTTCACATACACTTCCGGGAACGGCTCTCAGCTTAGTTCCCGTGATGCATTTAGCCGCCGGGGTAGACGTTCCCTTCCCCGGCATTTTGGATGGGTTAGACGTTGTTCCACAAGCTGCTATGGCCATTTTAATTGTGATCGCCATGGTTATACCCTCCTATCTAGTATTCGTCGCTTTTTTAACGTGCTGCGCGGTGCACCGTATATGTGGCTGGCCAGATTTTAGACGGTTTTTGCCCTTTTACTCCTCAGGATAGGCGGCGCAATGTTTAGGTTTTTGCGCCTGTGTTTGCTCAATTTGGTATGGCCTATAGGGGCTTTCTCAGCATGACCGTGGCATATGCTGGGATATCCCAATGGCCCGCTCGTGGCCCTATATATGGCCCTATCCGCTTGGGTTATGTACCGCCTGGTTGATGATGGACTCCGCATTCCTGTATCCCCTTGTCTGTCGTCTGTGTTGCTTGACTGACAACAGTCTATCATTTCCACATTGAGCCTGTCAACTGTGAAATTTTTCACACTAGGCGTGAATTACCCACTAATTTGATGATACTAATTATCCTTTTATTTTTTGGTACAGCCTTGATAAGGGAGCTTGCACGCCTATTAATTTGGAGCTATCAGCCTGGAATGTGATATATTTCACAATCTAAAGCCGGATATTGTGATGTATTTCACAATACAAAATGGGTATATTTTGAGCCTGGATTGTATCTGAGGACTAAATAACGATATTCGTAACCAAAATAACCCAATTGAACCAACGGTGACGGTATTCGTATTGACTAGATAGGGGCAGATTACGGATTACGTCGGGGAAACATATGTTCTAAATCGCTCCTATGGCCACACAAGACACGTACAGGGCCGATAATGGGAAAGCTGACCCATGGGTCACTTGTCGGACAATGGGCAGCACAAGGCCATATAGGCACTATGTGAAAATTTTCACAATCCAGGAAATTGTACGTTACAGGCAAGGGAAAGGAAGGGAAAGGAAAGGAAGGCAAGGCAAGGTAAGGGAAGGCAGCTTGCCAACAGCTAGGAATTCATTATTACCTACAACCAATTGCAATAAGCCGATGGTCAGACCCCACCCCGGACCCCGTGGGTCCCCTTAAGTAAGGAGTAATTTGTGTAGGTTAACCCATTAGTGTCAAACTCTCCATTTTGAGGTAAAGTACAGAAATAAAACCACAAAGAAATAAAACAAGAAATAAAACCACAAATAAGTAAAAGTAGGACCCAAAAACATAGGGTGGTATACTGAAAATAGGGTGGTACACCATATAGGGGGGCCAAATGCCAACAGAACAGCTCAAGTCTTTCCAATTCCAGCCAGGGAAGTCAGGTAACCCCAGTGGAAGGCCCCTGGGACTTGGTGCCATGATCAGGTCCAAGACTCGCAATGGCGAGGAGCTGGTAGACTTCATGATAGATGTGCTCCGTGGGCTAAAGAGCAAGAGGCAAAAGGACCAGCTGGACGCCTGCAACTGGCTGGCTGACCGTGGATTCGGCAAGGTAGTCCAGGACATGGCGCTTGCGTCACCGGAAGGTGGGCCGATCCAGACTGAGCACCTGCACCTTATAGCCCAAATGTCAAAGGAGGAGCTTCTAGCACTGGCCGCTCCAAGGCTAGCGAGTGATCTAGAGCACTATACCCAGCCGGAAGCTCCTACAGAAGCCCCAAAGGTAGCTCCTCCACCCCTTACACACATGCCACCGCCAATACTACCAACAGTGCTGAAAGCGCCAAGGTACAATGTCTAGTATCCTGGAGGCCACAGAATGACCTGCCGTATATGCCCAACCTGTGGGGACACAATGGACTGCGGAGGCAGAGGAACGGTCTGCGACAGGTGCGACTATAAGGAGGTGCCAAGTACTCTACCCAAGTCACTCAAAGGGACCCCTGAATGACACAAACCGTAGAGGAAACAGTCGCAGAAGTAGCTCATCTGGAGCTTTCAAGGCAATACCTGGAGTACTTTGTAGATTACGTCTACATCCTGGAGCCGCCACCAGGCCGTGGGAAGATAAAATTCGAGAAATGGCCCCATCTGGTAGACGCCATCCAGGTTTTAACCACCCAGCAGCTCATAGTATGGCTAAAGTCCCGCCAGATAGGGGCTTCCTGGCTTATTGCAGCCCATTTCCTACGTTGTGCCCAGTTTGAGCCTGGGGCACAGCTACTTATGTTCAGCCAGGGGGAAGAAGAGTGCAAACAGCTCCTCTGGAAGTCCAAATTCATCTATCAAGCACTCCCTCCTCAGCTCCAGGTGAAGGTAAAGTCCCTGGAAAACCAGCAAGAGCTGGCATTTCCCTCCATTGACTCCTGGATACGTGCCCTGCCCTCCACTCAGAAAGCCGGAAGGTCCTATACAGCCACCAAAGCCGTATTCGACGAGGCCGATTTTCACCCTCACCTGGAAGAAAACGTCACGGCAGTGGAGCCCACACTGAATGACAATGGAGGTCAGCTTATCCTGACCTCCACTTCCAATGGGGACAACGCGGATTCGCTCTTCAAGAGGAGATACCGTGCAGCAAGGAAGCCAGACTAGAAGCTGGACCAAGCTCTTCTATGGCTGGGATGTCCGACCGGACCGTGATGAGGCCTGGTACGAGGAGCGTCGGTCCGAAGCCGATGACGTAGCCAGGTTTGAGAAGGAATACCCCAGAGATGAAGACGAGGCCCTGGCCCCAGCCAGGACCCTGGTCTTCTTCAGCCCTGAAACCCTCATGGCCATGAGACAGGACCTGAGATCCCCGATAAAGACCCTCCCGGTTGGGGCTGGCTTCTACGCCAACATATTCCAGGACTTCCAGGTTGGGAAGAGGTACGCGGCAGGGACCGACACTTCCCACGGGGTAGGCCAGGACTTCAGCGTCACCGGCATAATAGACGCCGAGACCGGATACACGGTAGCAGACGTTATGAGTCCCCTCATGGAGCCTGAGCAGCTCTCCGTGGCCTCCATGGACCTGCTGGAATACTACAGGAACCCAATCTGGGGGATAGAGGATAACGACTGGGGGATCCAGACCATCAAGGTTGCCATTGAAGCCCACTACCCAAGGCTCTTTTACCGGGAAGACGGGAAACCAGGCTGGCACACCGCCGATACCAGGCAGCGTACAGGCTCCCGATTCGTCCTCTGGGGGGACCTCCAGTCAGCCTGTAACACCAGGGCAATCACTGTACCAAGCGAGGAAGGCCTGGCCCAGTTCTACTCCGTAATACGAAATCCGAACAAGCATGGTAGAATAGAGGCTCAACAAGGCGCTCACGATGACTATCCCTTCGCCATCGGTATAGCTAACCAGATCCGGGACAGAGCACAAAGAGCCAGGGTCCCAGGACATAAGGAAGAGCACAGGCGAGTCCTGGGGATCGATGGCGAAGACATGACCGGCAGGAACTTCCCACGGAGCTACTCCGGAAGGATGCAGTCCCGGCCCAACCCTTACGGGTGGTAACCTCCATAGTGAGAATGTTGTAAATGCCCCAAGGTGAGCTGAACATATCAGAAAGGCCTGACGAGTCCTACGTTGACTCCATGAAGTCCTATCTCTCTGGACTCTGGAACGAAGCTCACGAAAACTGGCGGACAGCCGATTCCTACTACTACGGGACCTTTCCCCTATGGTGGGAGGGCTCCAACCGTCCTCAGTGGCTCAGGCCCTCCAGGGGACGGGCAATCATAGACCACGCCGTAGACCATCTCCTCTCCCATGAGCCCAAGGTCAAACGCTGGCCCCTGGATGATAGTGACGAGGCCGAAGAGACCGCTAACCAGCTAGAAGTCGCTATGCAGTCCATCATGCACCAGGTGTCCTTGAGGGAGCCTTCTCTCACCTGGAAGCAAGCAGCCAAGAACCTCCTTCTATACGGGTACACTATTGTAGAAGACGCTATCCACACCGAGTCTCTCAGGCAGTCCAGAGACAAGCCCAGGATCCGTACTGGTGAATCCGGGGATGACTTTGAACTCCGAATGGACGTATGGTCCAACCGGAAGCGCAACATCATGCCTTTCCGCACCAGAGCCCCTCACCCCTCCACCATCCTACTGGACCCCTTCCAGAAAGAGCCCTCTGTGGCCCTAAAACTGGCTCGTAGGACTAACCAGGAACTCTACGAGCTAACAGCAGGCAGGCTACAGAAGAACGGGAAACCCAAGCGCAAGGATATGAGGGTTCAACTCTGGGAGGAGCGCCAGAACCCCTTTGAGTTTAATGAAGCCATAGAGTACTGGACCGAATACTGGCATGCCCTCATGGTCAACAAGTCCTTCCTGTTCGTAGAACCAAACGACTGGAAGCTCATGCCCTTCGGTCACGCATTCGCCGGATTCGGCCAGGTGATAACGGACACCGGCACAGAGAACGGGAACGATGTCAAATACCTGGCTGTGGGCCTCCTGGACCCGATCATGCCCACACTAAAAGCCCATGCCCAGGCCATGTCAGGTATGCACAATGCCCTGATGCAGGCCACCTGGCGCAGGCGCTTGACCACTATGGACGCCTCAGAACTCGCTGCTCAGTTAGCCAGAGGGGATGACATCATAGAGGTCCCTGATCTGGCCATGGTATCCCTGGAGGAGGTCAACAACTTCTCCCGCTGGATGCTGGAGGCCCAGAGCGGCCTGGACAAGGACATAGAATTTGGCACCTTCTCCAGGTCCCAGGCCGGTATCCGTCAGCAAGGCATCAGCACGGTAGGGCAGCAAGCCATCCTGGACACAGCCTCTGGCAGGAAGTTCATAGCCCCCACCGCGCAGTTACAGCACCTGGCCACCAATTCAGCATCCCATATAATGCAGTTCGTAGACACCCTGGACCTGGAGATCAGAGTAGAAGGCAAGACCCTGAAGCCCTCTATGATCAAAGGGGACTACTCCAACAAGGTCACTTTTGAGGTCATAGACCCGGTACTACAGCTCCAGCTCAGAGAACTCGGACTGGCAGAGCTGCAACAGGGTGTCCTCAGCGATCAGTCCTACTGGGAGGACTACGCAAAGAGGGAGAACGTCACAGAGGAACGCTGGAGGCTCATTGCCATGGAGATCCGTAAGCTCCCTCCAGTGGCCCAGAAGATGGCTATAGTAGCGGCCAGAAGGATGGGTCTGGAAGAGCTTCTAACCGAAGAGATGGAAGGCGAACTGGCTGGGGGGCAGGGAGGACAACCGGCTGGAGGCCCAGCAGGGCTAATAGGGCCAGACGGACAGCCTATAGGGTCCTCTCTGGGTAGAGGCTCCGCTCAACAAGGAGCCAACCAGATAATGGGAGCAGCCAGGAACCTCAGACAGCCCCTTACCGGGCAGGTAGCCAAGCCCGGAAGGACTGGGCAGAACCTGGCTGGCTAAAAGCACCCTAATCCCAATCCTGGAGGCTATCCCTTGGGTAGAGTGAACCCTGCCGAAGGCGGCATAAACAAGGTGCTAAAGGAATACAAGCAGTTCCTCAAGATGGCCGAGGAATCCGACACAGTGCCTCTAGGTCAGGAGCGCCTTTCCACTCCGGAAGCAGCCAAGCGTTTTGAGGGTATGTCCTCTGCCCAGAAGCAGGGCTGGATAGAGAAGTATGGAATTGAAGAGGCCATGAAGCTAGTAAGGAGAAACGCTAAATAATGGCTGACCCAGGAGATATAGTAC
>Ga0208315_1001782_pt1 | contig 10402 bp, 21 predicted proteins | sample MalvireepMed_215_FD_184239 | JGI IMG/M metagenome (GOLD analysis project Ga0208315, IMG submission 184239) | Marine viral communities from the Global Malaspina Expedition - Malaspina viral metaG DeepMed_215 (SPAdes) (version 2) | ecosystem: Environmental > Aquatic > Marine > Oceanic | place... | reverse complement strand
ATAGTGAGGGTCTTTCTTCCCGTGAATAAATTTGTCTATTGCTTTTTTGTCAAACCACTCTTCGTAATCTTTCTCGTCTCCTTGTTTAAAATAGTTATACAGAGACATAAATTCTGCCTTATCTTTTTCAAATTCTTCAGGGTGAACATATTTAGCTTCTCCCTCATTTGATAAACCATTGTATCCTGCTTTGAAATTATCATTCATATTCACTCCTAATCCTTAAATGTTGCTAAAATTAATTTTAATAATTCTTCGTACTTAATGCAAGCATAAATTTCACCTCTATCTTGTTTAAGTAAAGTAAAGTCGCAATCGTCAGGTGGTATAATATACTCAGCTATAGTTTTTCTAACTTTGCACTGTATATCTAATTCTATAGAGTTGTCAAACAATCCATTTACATCACTATATTCTATAACAATGTCAACTTCAGGAGATTTGCCTATACTTCTTCCGTCGCTTCCCCAGGCTCTTTTTGCAGAAAATCCATATTCCTCTGATACAGAGCAACACTCTTTCTCAAACCTATTTCCTTTTGCTTTTTGTTTATTCGCCATTATCTTCTCCTATTTTTTTTGATGCCCATAATTCTAGGTAGCCAACATATTTATTTATATCCCAATTATTCTCAAACTCTGTTTGTTTTGGCATTCGTCTCATTTCCCAATTATAGTTATACCCAGACTTATCTAAGTTTGTTATATTGAAAATATATACATCTTCTTCAATTCCAACAACATATAGAAACTTTCTATTATTCATCTCTGCATATAATTTATTATATGCATACTTATCAAACTCTATTATAAAATTATCATACATTTTATTTCTATATTTAATCTCAATAATATAATCATTATTATATGCGTCAAACCTATGATACCTACTTGTATTAATAATTGGCTTATTTTTAGGTAAATGATTGTTTAATCTCTTTATTACCTTTATTTCATTTTTTTTCATACTTCTCCTAAATTTTTCTTTCGAGAATGCCCCTCTAATCGATTATAATTACATTTGCGACATAAGTGTCGTCTAACCTGCCAAATGTCCATAGAGGAGCAACCTCGTGTGTTACCAGTAATATTTGCCTTTTTTGTCTCTAATTAAGCTATAATTCGTCCCAAGTCCTACAATTATAGATATTGAGACTCCTTCTTCATTTAATTCTCTAATATATTTTTTTACAGACCAGGGAAAAATAAAATATTTAAAACATAATTCGTTTAAAGATATATTTTTATTCCCCTTAAGGTCAATAAGTATCTTTTCTTTTAATTTCATCTAAACACTCCCTATATCTTTTTCTTAAAATATATACAAGATATTTCTCTTCCCTATCTGTTAATTCTAAAATACACTTTCTTTTTATTTTAGATAATCTTTTGGTCACAATCACTTCAGTCATACCTTTATCTAAACCAAGTATATCTTGAAATGTTTTCATAATGTGATTCCACTTAGAAACGTCCATACTTCTCCCTATGTCAATATTCCCTTCCCTGTTAAATTAATTTTTGCGCCAGCCAAAATTAATGTATTTGTCTATAGTAACGTTAAAAGGGTAAGTGGGATTGGATACCCACCTGACTCCTTTTAAGCCATATTATGAGAAGGGAATATTATTTCTTTGTTTTTTTTAATATATTGTGAAGTCCGCTAGTTGTGTTAGTAGGATTTAGACCATACTCCACAATATATTAATCGCAATCGTCGCAATGATTCGGTCCAAACATAGCCCTTGCATTATCGAGAACATCTTTATCTGTCATAGTTTCTTGTTCTCGTCCATATTGAGATTTATATTGGTTTTTGATAGATGTTCTTAAGTCAACACATATTTGGTTTTCTCCCTCACACCTACATTTTTCAATCATCTCAATCAGCGCTTTGATTTGTTCTTTATCTAATGTAAATCCGTACTTCATTAGAACGGCAACTCATCTTCTGTTAAAGCCTTTGTTCTAACTTTAGATTTAAAAACATTGACTGCTAAAGGAGTTATTCTTTCTTCTCCTTCTGAATTTGTCCACTTATCGTGAACAACTTTGATATTAACTGGATTACCTGCAATATCAGACTCCATCACTACGGGTAAAAGATATCTACCCGAATCGTCTTTTTCCATCTGAAAACCGCAAGCCTCTGTGAATATCATATATCCCTTATTGTTTCCTTGATTATCTACAAGGTTAGGATATTTCGCAGGGTCAGGATTTTTAAATCTAAAATAACCTTTTGACTTAACTTGTTTGTTTTTATATTCAGGATGTTTAGTCCCATCTATAACATAAATAGCCTCATATATATCACTAAGATATTTGTTTTTGACTGTTATATTACTCTTTATTGTTAATTTATGAACATTAGCTTCATATGTTCCCTGTGGAAGCAATTTATTTTCTGCTCCACTTGTGTCCTCAGACGGATTGTAATAGGCAACATCTTTGTCTATGTCATTCAATACATCAACTACATTACTCATTTGTGTTCTCCTTACTAACTTTTAGTTTAGCAATTACTTTGTCGTAATTGTCCATATTTATCTTACCAGCAGCCATTGCCATTTCTACTTTTTTCGCGTCTTCTGTTTCCATCTGCGAAATAAGATTGAATAGCTTATCCATTTGGCTCTCTGTTAAGCTTTTGTCAATATATTGTTTTCTGTAGACATCGTCTGCCACATTACACAATCTATTGACTGCTACTTTAAAAGCGTCTGAATTTGCTGCTTTTAGGTCATTACCTAAATCAACATATCCACTTCCGCTTCTTGACACGGCTATTCTATGAGCCGCTACAGAGTCAAAGCTACGAGGAACACCTTCGTCCATAATTCTAAGACGACCGTGAACCACGATTGCTTTATCTCCTAATGTTTCATATTTAATTATCTCCCAAGACCAAACTGGATAATGTTTATTTAGACACCAACGCATATAGCCTTCGTCTACATAATCAAATCCACTTCTACTCTTTATTTGGTCTGTTGGAGTTCTCATTTCTGAAACATATTGATGTTTATCATAGATATTATGGTCAAGCTCTGCTGACATTTGCATATCTACAATAGTTTCTGCCGAGGGCAAAAACTGTGTTCCTTTTTTATTCATTTATACTCCCATTGTTATATGGACACAACTGCCTTACTTCGCAATAAGATTCACACTTGCGTCCGTTCCAAGTCTCTTCTTCACTACATTGATGAGGTAAGGTATCAGTTTCCAAAGCCTTAACTAATTTATCTCTTGCTTTTAAAAACTTATTTTCAATAACTTCATCATCATATTTAGGTAAATTAATTAAATATATATTTTTGTCAAGTCCTCTATCTCTCGCAACTATAATGCCTCCGTCTCTCAGCGTGACTTGTATATACATTTTATCTACCTCATATCCCTTTTTTTCTAAGAGATATCTATACCAATTAATTTGCCAACCCCAATCTCCAAAATCTGCTAAACCATCGTCGCGATACCATTGTTTAATCATTTTTGGGGAACCTTTTTTTCCCCACTTCCCACTAGATTTATATTTAGCACCAGACGGGTTTGGCACTCTATTGTATGTCATACCTAATAACTGTGAACATTTATAAGACCCAGTATTTTTGTAATCTATCAATGTTTTAGTCTCTTTATCATATAAATCGACTATCCCAGTAATATCAAATCCTTCTAATTGTTCTTCTAATAGGTGTCTATCGTCGTTATGTTGTTCAAGTTTTGCGTGGTGCATAGTTCCTGCTAATGAGAACGCTCTTTCTTGAGGATTTACATAATATTCCTCTGTTCTCTTTAGATATGCTTCGCAAGTTCCAATCAATAATTCAGTCGTAGACGGTTTCCTATTTGAGTCTCTCTCTTTTGACATTTCCATTAAAGTCGGGAGAGACATACCCATTTTCTCTATATCTACATCTCCATTTTTGACTTGTTCAAAACTCACTTTACTACCATCGGGGTAGACGAAGCCAACTGCTCCCATTTTTTTTCTCCTTGTTTTTTACATACTCTGATATTAAGACATTTAATTTTTCTTTTATAGATAGGCCTTCCGACAATGATTTAGCCTTAAACTTTAACCAAAGTTTCTTGTCCATTATAAAAGATGTTTGTATTTTTGTAATATCCTTATTCATATCATAATATAGTTAAATTACTTTATTTAAAGCAAGATAAACTTTAAAAATTTATTTACCCAATTTATCATCTATTTTTTTCATTTCTTTGACTATTTTAGCATATTTTTTATCTCTAAATATAATATTATTTTTATTTAATTTTCCCTCGTGCTCTATACTCCAAGTTTTGTCTATTTTTTTAGTCATTCCAGTCCTCCCAGCCGTCATCAGACGGAGCTTCAAATGTGTCTGATTTTCTAATTTCAGACGCTATTCCATTATGAGTTAGTTTAAAGTCATATCCTAACTTTTCTCTTAAAAATTTAACTAATTCCATAATTTGATTTTGTAGCATATTCGCTATCTTGTCTCTATCTTTCATAATCCCTCAGACTTCTCTTAATTGCGTCAATTTTTGAGTTTGACAATCCTCTTGATATTTCTTCTGAATTAGCCAATAACTCTACGGCTGTTTTAATGTCGTCTATCTCATCACTTCCTATCCTATCACTCGTGTATAAAAGATTCACTAGGATACGAATTGCGTTAAATACTTTCCATTTTTCAGTTAAATTTACATCCATTGCACCATAGTTAGTTTTCATTTTTCCTCCTCAAATAACTCACTTTTTAAGTCCCATTTTCTTTGTAGTCGCTCTGCCCACTCGTCCAATTCTTCAAGCGACATAGTTTGACTTAAATAGAAATGTAGAAAGTTTGCCAAGTCCGTCTTAACATTAATCATTTCTTGATTTTTAGCTTGTTTCATTTTTTCTCCTCGTCTTGTATTTCAATTAATCTGTTTATTTCCATTTTTGTTTTATCTGATATTTCAAATCCAAAATCTACCCAACCCTCATCATTTATTCCATTAGAACAAATAACTTCTGGTGTTCCTAAATTAACATCTTCTTCATCAGTCCACTCTACTCCTATAACATAAAATCCTATTGGATTGTCGTCGTGAACATTTGAAAGAATTTCTTTTAACTCTTTTGCTTTCATTTTTACTCCTCGTCCTTATTTATCATTAATCCTTTTGTCTTTCCTCATTTTTCCTAATTGCTTAATTATGCGTCTCCTTACTTTTGATTTTTCTTTACCAAATTTTCGTCTATTTCTACCCATTGTCGCTATCCTCATCATCAATCATATTGTCCATAGCATAGTCCATATTCTTTTCTCTACTTATCTCGTCTACTATTTCATTAAATTTAGCGACTTCGTTTTTGACAATATCTAATTCATCGTTAAATTCATTTAGCATTCCCTCGTCGTCTAATATGATTTTGTTGGTATCTTCATTTATTGTGAAATATACTTTTGACGGACCATATATCCACTTCATATCTCTTTGATTTAGCGTTTCATCTAATTCCGTCATAAATTGTCTTCTCATTTCTATACTCATTTTTTCGTCTCTCCTTAATTTTGATTAAAACATTTCTTTTATATAGCATAATTTAGCCATAAAATTCAGAACTTGCAAATCTTTTTTAGACTGGTGGCAACTTTTACGACTGCCACCAGTCTTTTGTCTGATTATTATATCACAAAGTGCTGTGATATATCGTCGAATTTCAAGTCTCCTCTCACATAACCAGTTCTGTGAGGAAGTTTTTTAATAGTCTTAAAATTCAACTTTTCTTTGTCAAACTCCACAAAGTGTGTCGTTTTATGGAAACATCTCTGAAAGTGTTCAGACGGAGTAGCAGGATTATTCTGTATCTCTATCTGACGCTTTGCATAGAAGTCTCTTGTTATTTGAGGTATGTCGAAAGTATCAAACACATTTTTAATGTCCATAGTTGGTCGGTCAAAAAACAAGTTAGAAACGCTTCTAACTGAATTTTCGTCTGATACTTTAATATCCTCTCTTGATGTTAGTCCGTCGAAAAAATCTGAACCTCTTATGTTCTCTCCGATTTCCCAACATTTGTCTACGACTTGGCTCCAAAATATACTCCAATGCAACATTTTAGTCGCATTAAGAGTTCCAGCGTGGTATCTTAATTCGACGCCTTGATTAGTCCCAAAATGAGAGTGTAAGTTTAGTCCGTGATATCGTTTGTCGTGATATTTATCGGTTCTAAACTTCCTGTCGCCATCATAATATTGTTCTATAAACTTCTCGCGTCCACTGATGTGTCTTATATCATACCAACTTTGCGAGACTGGATTGCACCAATTTCCTTTAAGTCTTGAAATTGGACACCAAGAATATATATGAGGCTCTATTAGTTTTGTCATTGCTAATAGCGTCGTCAAATGATACCAGTCATAGTCTCTGATATCTATGTGTAAATGATATCCGCACTTTCGACTGATATAACAATCGCTGTCGATTAGTGCTTGTGTGATAGTCTGTAAATCGGTAAATAACACATCTCCACGACGCGGCTTTAATACATATTCATAGCCATATTCATCGTCGCCACCTGTTATGCTACCATCAGATGTAATGTCCAGTCCACTAATTCGCGACCAGTGAGGGTGTGTCTCTTGTTCCATTTCAACCATTTTACTGACTTCTCTTGTGTCGTCTATTTTACGAGCCAACATTTTTTCCAAAATTCGTCGGGAGTAATTCCCGTGGTCGTTGCACTCTATTTCTACGCCTTGATATCTTTTAGACTTAATTAAGTTAAAAGTATCCTCTTTGTAGGAATTTCGCGACGGCGTAATCCAATTATCATTATCTGAAACATACGACGGACTAAAAACTGACCACTCATAGTAGTCTTCTTCGTCGTTATCCTGATAACAATATTCGCAATAGTTACATCCGTCTGATTCGTTGTAATATATTTCGTCTGTCCAACCGACATCTTCACAACCATCACAATGAAAGCAATAGTCGTAAAAACAACCATCACTACAATATGATGTTCCGTCGGGAGCACTATGCATATTGTTGCCGTGGTCATATTCAGAACAATTACTGCAATATTCATAGTGGTCGTCTCGACAAGATTCACATATTTCGTCTCCACCTGCTACCATCGTAAGTATATGATGTCTTTCGTCATATTCTGTGCTACAGCAGTCGCATTGTATACGATATATTTTTGGAATGTTGAATTCGTCTGTGCTTCCTGAACCTTGAATTACATCATTATTAGTCGGCATAATTTCCCTCCTCTATGTTATACTCGTCACGATATCGTCTGTCTATAATGTCTCTTTCAGACATCATTTGTCCTTCGTCGTCTATATAATACCAAGTATCATCAGTTTCGTCGAAAAACCAACTATTTTCATACCCACCATAACACGCCATAAGTTCATTTCTGTCCTCTGCTAATCGTGTTCTGTTAAGTTTGCCATTTTCGTCGTATAGATGAGAGGTGTCATACATCGGACCTCTATCCGTAGTCGAATTAATTGGCGTCCAGTCATAGTTATCGTCTGAGTAATATGTTGAGTAGTTATTTATACCATAATGATATGTTCTACTTTCATATTCAAAGTTAGATTTTTGGACATTTGTCTTTTGGTCGTCGAAACGAGATACATCATAAGAATATAATGTATTCTTATTTAGTGATATTATCTCTGCGTCTATTCCATTAATATCAAACGCACATTGAATAAAATCGTCGTCTGACGCATAGAATAGAGTTCTCAAACTTGGGACATATGCTACATACAAAGGACGATTGTCCTCGCGACATAGATGTAATATCATAGGATTTTCTTTTACATACGACAATGAAAAATCGCTGTCGAAATGTTTTACTGCTTCTCCTATATCATCATTAGTGTCTATTGCCTTGAATATTAACTGACTATCTACTGGACATTGTTTGTCCAATTTCGTCTGCATTTCATCAATATTATAGACGCAACCATTATGAGCTCCGATAGTATCGCCAACTCTAAATGGGTGAGCATTATTTTTTACAATAGCACCTTCTGTCGCAAAGCGTGTATGTCCTAATAGGATATTGTTTCCGTCGTTTAATGACTTAACGGCTCCAATATATCCTTTGCTGTCTACAAACTTTGAAGATTTAAGTAGTGATTTATGTATTTTAGTTTTGTTTCCGACTTGTGCAATTCCTGACGAGTGTTCACCACGCGTCTCACTATCAATTGCAATTTCTCTTATTACCTTTTTGACAAGTTTGAATTGTCGCTTGGTATAAGGCGTCGGAGATGTTGCTAAACCATATATTCCACACATATTAGTCTCCTTTTTTTTAATTGTCAAATATCTAATGTTGCGTCAAGTGCAACACCCTATTAATATAATATAGCCTTACGACTACATCAAGTTAATTCTTTTGCGACGCCACTTCGTCTATACCTACAAGCTACGAAAGGATTAATAGCTATGGTCTAATGTGTAGGTGGGCGTCGCCACAAAAATCGCGGCATAAAAGCCTTATTCCTTTACTATAATGTAATATCCTTCAACATCTTTTTTAGTCTAATAAACATACGATTAAACATCATAATATCTATATCCTCTTTTATTTTTGTCTCAACATAGTCGTCCGTCTGTTGTTCTACCATTTGTTTTAAAAATAATACATACTGCTTTATTTCAAAGGCTTTTGACTCTAATAAAGCGTCGTCGCTAAAATAATCTCTATGTCTATTCTCTGAACATTTGTCGCACATATTATATGCCTCCTTTCATCATTAGTTTAGTCGTGTAATTGTCTTGTCGCTTGTATTTCTTTAATAGTCTATCTATTCTATTCGTCGCTTCTGCCTCTTTGTCAAGGAAGTTTGACAGACTGACGCTGTTTACCCGTCTGTGTGTGTTATACTGACTACTATTAATGCTCACGACGAAAGCTTTATGATGGTTATGTAGTTTAAATGCTACATCTTGTATCAAATACCTTATGTCTGCATAATTGTCAGCGTCGAAGCTATGGATAGTGTCTCTATCAATCCAATTGACTTCTACAACATACTTTCCGTCCTCATAATTAGGTATGACGGATACTTTTGTTCCGACTGGAAGTGATTCTGCAATTACTTCTTTTTCAGTCCATTGTCCACAGGTTTCACAGCGACAAGTTTTACTATAAGTCGTTGTTTCCATTTTTTGTCCTCTCTTGCGACTTGCGTCGCGTCTTGTTAATTTGCTCTATATTTCGAATTGTGCTATAATATACGCATAAATTTCACAACAGCAAAGAACTTTTTAGACGAATCCCAAGATTTCCGACGGCCGTAATCTAGCAGTAATAAAATAAACAATAAGCTTGTCAAGACTTTTTTAGACACAACCCAAGTTTTCCGACGGAGTTGTGAGCAGTGCCGCAAGTGTAAACTTCCGACGGAGCACTTTTGTAATCTAGCATCCATAAAAATATTTTTTTTCGTCGGAATGATGTGGATAAGTTGTGGAAAAGAAAAAAAACAAATCATTAGGAAATCGTGAAAAATAGTATTATATTAGTATATGAATTTAACTAATAAAAAGGAAATTAAAAAAATGAGTAAAAAAGCAAAATTACAAGCTCTTAGAGATATGAAAAGAGAAAGTAATTTAAAAAACAAAAATAAATCTGATAAAAATTTATCTCTAATTTCAGACGCTATGGACGAAGCAGAATTATATCGTCTTATCTTTGGCGCTGATTTTGTAGATAATGATGAGACAATAAAACAAACAATAAAAGAAAGGTTAAACTAATATGAAAGAACAAGTTAAAACGACTGAGATTACACGCAAACAAATGAAACGCGTAAGCCCTCAACAACGCGACGCAATGTTAGAGGATTTCAGTAAAATTGCTGATGGGAATGAGTCCATTGAAAATCAATTAGTCGAAAGCTACGACGCTAAACATTTAGTAGTCGGTGAACGCTTTGATAATTGGAAGTCAATTAAGGACTTTAGTCCTGAACTAAAAACCTTAGCAGAAGCAGTTGCAGACGCTATGGACAATTTGAACGCTCAAATAATCGATTCTAAACTCTTACTTAATAAGAGAGGAAGCGACGCTCAAGGCGTTCCATTTGTTCAGCATAAGGTTGAGATTATGGTTGACTAAGTAGTCGTTAAGACACAAAATAGGCGCTTCTACATATATTGTAGGGGCGTCTTTTTTTGCGACTCAAATAAAAATGTGGATAACCTGTGGATAACTTTCGCCAATAATGTGGATAACCTGTGGATAACTTTCGATTTGTAATCGAGCTACTGTAAATGTTGATATTGTTGAACTTACAGGTGTGGATAACTTGTGGATAACTTTTAAAATAAAATAAAAAAAGCTTGACTTTTTCAAAAAAAATCCGTATCTTAGAGGG
>Ga0208315_1001777_pt1 | contig 10434 bp, 26 predicted proteins | sample MalvireepMed_215_FD_184239 | JGI IMG/M metagenome (GOLD analysis project Ga0208315, IMG submission 184239) | Marine viral communities from the Global Malaspina Expedition - Malaspina viral metaG DeepMed_215 (SPAdes) (version 2) | ecosystem: Environmental > Aquatic > Marine > Oceanic | place... | reverse complement strand
GAGACTGCGCAGGAGGCATACATACACTGGGCATACTTAAAAAAGAACACACCCATATTGTTAAAGTAAATTTAATCATTGACAATCTTTTAAAAAAATCCTATATAATAGTTTAAATGAAAGGAAATACATGACTGATATAACAAAATATCGAAATGTTTCACTTACACATGAAACATACAAGACTTTGATTAGTTTGTCGAAGGTATTATTACCGGATGCAAAATTATCTATAAGCAAAACCATTGAAGCATTGACGAACGAGAAAGCAAAGAAGTTAAATGGTAAAATTAAAAAAATATAAAATACACAAAACAATTTGTGACGTGTGTAATGGTAATGGATATGTTAAGATTGTCCATGTCGATAAAAAAGATCACGTTCACCAATGCTGGGAATGCGACTCGGAAGGAGAGTTTTATGTTTATGAACCCAAAGTATCTCAATATGATGCTGTTGATAACGATGATCGTAATACTGACAAGTTCTTGCACTAATACTAATAAAGGAGAAATTAATCCAATAACAAGTTTTTTGAGATTAATGTATACTCATGCAAATTAGTGACGCTGCATATTTAGCAGGACTATTTGATGGTGAAGGCTCTGTTTATTTTAAAAAAACTAGACAGAAAAAACATCAAAGACCTGGCAAACCTATTCACAATGTAATGGTTATTAGAATGGAAATATCTATGACTGATGAATATGTATTAAAATGGGTATGGGAAACAACAGGTGTTGGTGCTTTTGGACCTAAAAAAGTTAAAGAAGGATATAAACCACAATGGCGTTGGCGAGCATCACACAGAGATGCTTTAAAAGTTTGTAAATGGTTGTGGCCCTATGCACAGGTTAAGTTACATAAGATAGAACAGGTTATTGATCACTACGAGCCTCAAGTTTTTGAGGGCAATGTGGTTAGTCTTTCAGAATACAAAAATTATATGGGTTTAGAATGAAAGATGACGCTTACATCGTAGTTAAAGGTAAAGCCATTAATAAAAAGTTAGATATGCATCCAATGTATAAAGCTGAAGATACAACCGTGGTATTTAAAAATAGATACGGTACATTATATAAAGTTGATGTGCCAAGACTTATTCGAGTATTTAATAACAACATCTGGCAACATAAGAGAAGTGTAAAATGAAAAAAGGTAGAAAGTATATTGAACCTGTAACAGGTAGAGGTGATAAAGATGTTAAGAAGAGAGACATAAAGAAAATTAAACGAGAAGCTGGTAAAACTTTTGATGGCGTATCACGGCCATCGAATGACACTTATCGTGAAGAATATAATAGAATATTTAAAAATGATGAATGATAAAGATTTAAAAGAATTTCACGATCTAGATAAATTAAAACAATATCAACCGCTTCCCTCAGGAATTGTAGTTGCTGATTCACGAATCGCGGGTCAGGGATTATTTACCACGAGACGATTAGTGATGGGAACCACGTTAGGTATTTCTCATTACAGAATTGATGGAGAATATATTAGGACACCGCTAGGTGGTTTTTTTAATCATGCTGATGAACCAAACTGTCAGCGTCATCAAATTAGAGTTAAGCCTGGATATGATAAATGGAGCGTTATGACTCTGATGGATATTGAAGAAGGAGACGAATTAACATTAAAATATAAATTATATGACCCTGAAAAAATCAAATAAATACAGCTATATACAAGGAAAACAGGTTACGGATGTTGATACTGGAACAAGGTTTTATGACTTTCAAGGTTTTAGACTTCCGAGCGTTACAACAGTTCTTGCAAAGACAAAGAATCAAGAGTATTTAACGGCCTGGAAAAATAAAGTTGGACATGAAAAAGCAGAATCAATTAAGAATCTATCATCAAAGCGGGGGACTGCCATGCACAAATTCCTGGAGTCTCATATTCAAGGAGTTGGCTACGATGATCTTACGCCAATCGGATGCGAGGCGAAGCCCATGGCCGAAAAAATTATTGAAGTGGGTCTTACACCTATTTCGGAATACTATGGTAGTGAAGTTATGCTACACTATCCTGGGTTGTATGCTGGGAGTACTGATCTCGTATGTACTCATAATGATTTAGAAACGATCGTCGATTTCAAACAAGCAAATCGCCCAAAGAAAGAAGAATGGATAGAAGATTATTATATACAAATTGCAGCGTACGCGATGGCTCACGATGCATACTACGGATCAACCATTCAACAGGGTGTAATAATGGTATGCACGCCAGATTTATATTATCAAGAATTTAAAGTAGAAGGTATTGAACTTAGAAAGTGGAAACATAAGTTTTTAAAACGATTGGACCACTATCATGAATTAATTTTTGATGAAAAAGAAAGAGCGAAAGTGAATCCTAAACTACTGTTAGAGGAATTTGAAAAGGATAAAAAATGAACTGTTGGCACTGTAACACAGAATTGATATGGGGAGGTGATCATGATGCTGGAGATGAAAACGATACTTATAGCATTATAACTAATTTATCTTGTCCCAAGTGTCATAGTTTTGTAGAGGTCTATTACCCGAATGAAGAAACATTAAAGGAGTATGAACTAGAGTCTGTTGATGAAACCTAAAGTCTATGTAGCCACACCGTGCTACGACATGATGAGAGTGGAGACGTGTGTCTCATTGATTGATACATTTAGTACGTTAGGTAAACATGGTGTTGAGTGTAAGTTCAAATCGGTTAAAACATCTCTTGTAACACATGGTAGGAATTTGTTAACTGCAGGCTTTTTGAACTCAGGTTTTGAGTATATGCTCTTTATCGATGCGGACGTAGAGTTTAAACCGGAAGCGATCATGAGAATGTTGGTACCGAAGAAAGATATAATCTGTACGCCGTATAGAGTTAAAAATGAGCCAGAAGTAAAGGAATTTGCGGTAAAGTTTAAAGATAAAAATGATATAAAGATATTACCCTGGGACATTGTAGAAATAGAGGAAGGACCTGCTGGATGTATGTTAATACATCGAAGAGTGTTTGAAGGGTTGATGAAGAAGAGACCTGATCTTAAAATACGATTCAATAAGCCTACTCGGGATAAAATGAACAAGGAAATAGGGGCCACGGAAGATGCCATTGATAAGTACATGTATAATTTCTGGGATACGACGTTCAACCTAAGCACTGGCGAGTGGAAAGGGGAAGACTTATCTTTCTGTGAACTGGCCACTGAAGAAGGATTTAAGGTATACGCGAATCTTGATTCAGAGACCACGCATCACGGATCATATGGCTGGAAGGGCCGATTTGGTGATTTTCTTGTCCAAAAGAAGGCAGAATAGTGTCCGAAATAAGGCAAATGACAGATCCTGTATATGTATGGAAAAAAAAATAAAAAAAATAAAAAAAAACACTGAGTAAAAAGTGTCAAAGTGTCACTTTGGGCTACTAGTGTTGGTATACAACAATAATGATTGCCAAATTGTCTAAATAAAAAGTGTCAGGTGACAGATTATTCTGTCACTTTAGGTCCAATCTCAGATTGCCCGCGCGCGAGGCGATTCGTTTTTCCATTTTTTCTGATTTTTTTACCATACATATACAGAATTGATATAGAGCAATTAACATGATGACAGAAAAGGAGTTTTGGGATAAGTTCAATGAAAAGCACAACCCAAGATATTATTATGCCACGAAAAACAAAACGAAGATTAAGCTTAAACCAAAACGTCAGAGACGTTATCCCTTATTCAAAGGTCAGAGTTGAGTGGATTGATATCTTAAGTGATTCTGGTTGGGCTGATGAAAAAGGTTTTAACAAAATGAAACTAGCATACCCTGTTAATGAAGGTTGGCTATATAACAAGGATAGATATGCAATTAAGTTATTTGCTTCTTACGATCGGGAAGAGGATGGGTCTTTGACTTTTGGAGATCGTACTATGATTCCTCTTGCATGTGTTAAGAAAATGGTTAAGATAAGCTAATGACATATAGAAGAACAGGCTCCCTTAAAGATATAGTAAAAGGTTTAAAAAAGATTGTGGAAAGAAATACATATGAAGTTCCGACAGGACCTCATACTGATGTAAGGAAGCGTAAAATTAATCCGTCATTTATGAATCCAGATGTAGAGAGTGGAGCATTGAAAGAATTTAAAAGAAAAAAGAAAATTAAGGGTATGGGTTTGAAAAATGTAGTAAAAAGAATGGTTGGTCTAAAAGGTGGAGGAAAAGCAAAGAAATAATTATTTCTTTGTTTCTTTTATATCGGTAATCTCTTCTGGTAATGCCTCAACTTGTTTCGCGTTCAGAATTGGTGCGTAATCATCTAGTATTTTTTTCATTTTTAATTCTAATTCTTCCTCTGATAGGTCCTCTAGTTTGCCTGTTTTTATTATCTTTCTGTCTATATATAATCCTGCAGCCATGCCACGATTCTTTTCTGCGTTGGTCGCAGCGGAAAAAGCCCCCTTCTTCAAAGCCTCCTCTCTAATCTTACCAAGTTCTGCTACATGCCTGTCGTAAGTAACTTCAAATTTTTTTAATTTCTCTTCTCGTAGTGCTCCTATGTATTGCACTACTAATGGAGATAGTCTTGGATTCTGTAATTCTGATGCTTCAACTCTAGCTCTTTTCTCACTGTAGCCAGCAGCGATAGCTGCATCTGCACCTGTAGTTCTGCCTTCGTTAAATACTATGTATTCAGCGAATCTTTTCTGCATTTCTGTTAATCTTTTTGGAACTCCCATATTGACAATTTAAGGTAACTATCCTATATTGTCAATATGAAAGATGATTTAGAAGATAGTAGAGAAATGGCAGAACAGGCTACTTATGAAGATGAAGCGGCTACATCTAAACGTACTGTCACTATACCTCTTAGAGAGTATGATGAAATAAAACGTGAAGAGCATTTTATTAAAAGTCAAACTTTAATTGATATTATAGACAATATTGAAAGATTAGTTAGAGCATTAAGAAAACATATAATAAGGAAATGACAGAAGGAGTTTGTATTATGGCAACTATGAGAGAAGATAGAGGAGAATTAGATTTAACCAAGAGAGCTGAAGAACTGGAAAAGTCTTTATCTATTGCTCTTGAGATTAATGATAAGTATCAAAGAGAGGGTAAGGAAAAAGATGAACTGATACAGGAACTTCGTATGCGTATTAGAGATATGCTAATGATAAGTGAACAACATAGAAAAATATTAGCCGCTGAAATAACTGACAGAAAAAGATTAGAAAAAGAAGTTAAAGATTTGAAAGTACAAATGTCAGAGTATTTAAGTGTGCGTACTAGAGGGGCTGGATGTGTTAGTTAAAGATCTACAACAGTTTTTAGGAACGTTCACAGATAAACTTAAAGGCAATGCAATTAGTCATGCAGCAATCTATGTTGAGAAGGATGGCTTTCTTGAAGACATAGTTAGAATGGAAGTGCAAGAGCATACAATTATAGGCCAGCCAGGTTTGAGATTAGTTATGAAAACTCAAAAGGAAAAGAAATTACACATGGATGATAAATTAATTAAACCATATTAGAAAGGAGTAAAATGGAAATAACAGTAGAGCAAAGAAAACAATTATTAGCGTATTTATCTACAAGACCATACAATGAAGTATACTTGTTGGTTGCTATGTTGGTTAGTTTAAAACCTAAAACTAACGGCAAAGAGAAAGACGACGTTACCCCTAAAAACTAGTGGGTCCTGAAGTTAAATTATACAAAAAACTTAAAAAATTTACACCACAAATTACATGGAATAGGATTGAAAACCTTAGCCTTCCTGGTATGCCGGATCTGTTGGGATACAATGATTCTGGTACTTTTTTTACAGTGGAATTAAAAGTAACCAAGAGTATAAAAATTAAGTTTTCACCACACCAAATTGCATGGCATGTTAAGCATCCTAAGAATACATTTATCTTGGTCGAGGCTCTCGGTCCAAGAGCCGTTAATCGTTTTCAATTGTTTCCTGGTTCAGGAATCTTGGCGCTTGAAGCTTGTGGCTTGAAGCTTGAACCTTTTTGCTTGGGGCTTGAGGCTTGTAGCTTGTTGCTTCAGGATCTGTAGCTTGACGCTTGGAGCTTGAGGCTTGAAGCTTACGGAGCTCGGCCCGGAGGGCCGCGTAATATTTGGGGTGTTTGAATTCCATTAGTGTTTGCCGTAACTAACATTCTTAACTGATTTAGTCCAGCAAGCTCTACATTCTCTACACTTACCGCCTTGAGATGGTGCCGGGCAGCTGGCGCCTTTAGTTACGACTGATGATGTATGAGTCCAGGCTGTTGGCGGTGGTCCGTCGATCTTGCTGCCTGATAATCTAATTATTAAGTTGCCTGGAACCGCTTCAGGATCCGGCAGGTACTTGCGCTCTTGAGTTGGCAGCCAGTGCTTTGTGTTAGGTGTTTGTCTACATACTTCTAAAATTTTATTCATGTGCTCGACGCTCTGTACATCTCCAGCGTCATGCCATCTAAACCACTTCTGTCTTTTAATTTGTGCAACCATTGCCGTGACCCATGAGTCATGGACCAGGCTGCCCAGCCTGTAGTACTGAGCTTTTTTTATTGCGGGATATCTTATGTAGTTGCCCTTCAGTGCATAGCATCCGAAGCACGGCGTGCCAGGAATTTTTCTAAGCTTGGCGCCTGTTTGACATGCCCAGGCCGGCAGGCTGTAACTGAGCCCCGGCATCTTGGATGTCCGGGTCATGGACCCGGTAATCTTAATTGCTTCACTTACTTTCATATTCCTAATTTTTTAAGTTTCTTATTAACTTCTTTAAATGTCCCTGTCTTCTCCCAGACATCAGCATAATCAACCATCAGAATCTGAATTGCTTCCTTGTAGTCTTTAAGTGTTGCTGTTGGTTTATATATTTTTTCTTTACATGGCTTGCACAGTATACTTATTCGAGGCTCTTCACCTAACACCATATAACCACATTCTGGACACTCTAAAGTATATTCAGTGTCTATTGGTTCCTGTTTTCTATCGTCCATTATTTCTTTCTAATCTCATTATAGTATTCAATTATGTCTTTTTCGTGGCGCTTGGAGCTTGAAGCTTGCCGCTTGGTGCTTGAAGCTTGCTGCTTGTGGCTTGTAACTTTATCCTCAGGCCTCCAGCCGTCCGGCGGAGCATTTTCTTTATTTATTTTTTTAATTAGTTTTTTTAGAATCATTCTAAAGTGATTTCTCTCTGACTAGTTCTGTATCAGGCTGTACCAGGTCTCCATGCTCTTCGTGCATGTCATTCCAATCTAGAATATTGAGGCCTGATGCTACAGCCTTAGCCTCTGCATGATTTCTACACATACAAAAAGTAAATGTATGAGTATCTCCATAATTACACATGACCACTGAACCTTCAGCCCAGTGGCAACCATCTTTGTTTATTTGTTTTATTTTATTTTTTGTTAGCATTTTTCTTGGTTCGTGGTTCCATATCTTTTTTAACAAGACGCAAGATCTCTTCCAGCGCATCTGCTATTCTTTTTAATTGTGTTGTGTCCATATTATTCCTTTCTAAATTCATCCTATCATCTCCTACAGGTCCTGTCAAGCTTGAAGCTTGTTGCTTGAAGCTTGAGGCTTTTTTCATATTAACCCATATGCGCTTTCTTAAGAACGCATATGAGCAAAACCTGGCGCAATGTATAGGAGCTCCGCAGAGCGCTGATTTTTCTCATTAAATTCTTTGACCAGTGCCACATTGAGGCCTGCTACTGACACTGATCCCAGATCCCCTACTCTAGAATGGTGGAAATTATTTTACAATAACTTCCTCGCTAGGGGATCAGGGATCAGTTGTTGTCCTGTTCAGGCAAATTACTCATTCTAGCTTTGTAATCCGCCCCGCATCGGTGACTCGCGACCTGAACTATAGCGGTTTATTTCCCGCAGTTACAACACCTGATCCAGGATCCATCCGCAAGGTTATTGTCGCGACCGAATGGATCTTGGATCAGTAGCGCCTACCAGTCAGAGTCAGCGCTACTACGATAAAATCCTGACCATTTTATCTGATCCCAGATCCGATGGCTCCCGTACGGAGATTATCTGGCACATACCATCGGATCAGGGATCAGTTCTGGTGATGCCGATAGCAAGGTTAAAACCAATGTTCAACACAACCAGAAGTTGACCCAACTAAATTGACTACTTGTTTAGAATAATAATTTAGTTATTCCTATATAATCCCATTGACAAGTAATGTCAAGTGTTATATAAATTTATTTATGCAAACAAATATAGAAAGGCACAAATGACTAGAATAAGACTAAACCAAGAGTATAGAAATAAAATCGGTAATAGACTTCGTGTTCACGCAGAACAAGAGGACACGATTGAAAAACAAAACTATGACAATCTAAAAGCAGATCAGATTGACATAAATGATAATGCGTGGAAACTAGCTGAAAAAATAGTTAGACGACATTATACTGATGATGATGTTAAAATGGCATATCACTTACAGAATAAGTTTGAAAATGTAAGTACGATTGCCAAAGACAGTTGTTTCCATTTTCATTATATGGGTACAAAAGAAGATAGAGACTATGACAATAATCCTATTGTTAAAGAGGCACAGATAGAAAGTCATTTTGATTTTAGATTAAATGGTTCTATTGATGTTAATAACAACGATAGCTATAATCGTTCTGATAATGAGTATAGTTATGCTTTGTTCAGAGACGAGTTAAAAGCACAAGATGATTGCAACCCAGATATTTTGATTGAGCAAGAGGGCAAAGACAACAACCCATATAAAACAAAATATGTTGACAATAACAATAAGCATCTTGGTAATGATGACAAGGGTTATGGTAGAGAGTGGAACGAAAAATACCAATTAGATTTAATTGGTAGAGAGTATTGCCGAGATAGGTCAATAGCTTGTACTGAACAAGAGTATATGTTTTTAATAGATTGGAAAAAACAAAAAGGACAATTTGTAATGGCACATCAAAAATGGATTTCATCTATTTTAGAACAGATGAAAGAAATTAAACTCGGTTTAAAAGGTTATAAATATTTAGACGAGGCGATTGAGCTTTGTACTGAATTAGGTATGCCAATTACTGATGCAGAAATAATTAGAACTAACTCAACTGGACTTACTATCTACAATCCTAAAAATCTAGCTGATAGAATAAAAGGAATGAAGAACAAGAGAGTTAAAACTAAAGCAGAAAAAATAGCAGAAAGGGTATTATACGAGCAACAACAAGAAGAATATGCTTATAAAGATATAAACTAATACTTGACAGATGTATCCTATTAATGATAGGATACATCATTAATTAAATAGAAAGATATAAAATGACACAACAAATAAAATACTTTTCATGGTTTATGAAATCTAGAAAAAAGTTTGCAACATGTAGAGGTGTTGATACAACTGATACTTTTCAATCAAAACAATGGACTGATAAGAATGGCAATCCTTGTTATAACTTTTGGGACTTGGACGCAGAACACCCAAGAACTGCAGTAAATTATTCTGTGAGGAAAGCGTGAGTAAAGAAAAAAGAAAGCAGATTGCAAATATCTATTGGGATTTAAAAAAAGACTTTCATAAAATGGAACTGCAGGACATTTATTATGATGTCGGATTAATGGTTGGACATTGTTTGTGTATTAATAAACCAAAATTATCAGAAAGAATTTATTCTGAATTTATGGAGGGCAAATGAGCAACTATACTTGGTGTCATGGTCCTAAGTGTCATACTCAGGAGACACAATCAAGGGTTCGTGGTTCTGGGGACAATAAAGTTTTAAGAACTATTAGAATTAAAGAAACTAATTGGAATAAAGATCATGCATTCAAATATTTTTGTAATAAAAATTGTTTAATGGATTTTATTGCTACACATCTAGGAGAAATAGTTAAGATTGCTCCAAGACGCGAGCCACTAGAGACACCGATTAAGGTTGTAAAAGAAACGGACACAAATTGGCGAGGAGACCCATATACTAGAACAAGTATATCAAGGGTTGACAATGCTTGATCTAACCTATATTATCCCAGATATGAAAACAAATACAGATGAAAGAACAGAAGAAAGAAAGAATAGATTCAATGGTGAATCTATTATGCTAACTAAAGAAGAGGCTAACAAACATGATGCAATATTCATCAATGAGTTAAGTGCAACAATAGAAGATAAGGCACTTGGTTATGGTGCGTCTAAACTATGGGACAAAGTTCGTAAGGACTTGAATTGGTTTAGGCAACACAATGCCAAAGCTTACATGGTTCTGTTAGACTAATTATAAACTAAGCAGGGGCGCTAACGCGCCCCTGTTTCCTACACTGTACCAATAGAGGTACCAAACCCATTCCCAAACTAGAATAGATTAAGACCCCCTTACACCCTTTTATATAAAAGGGGTCCCACAACTTCAGGTTGAATTGCTTGATTTGGAGAGTTAATGCTGTTAAAAACGTTTTAAACATCTAAAG
>Ga0208315_1001776_pt1 | contig 10437 bp, 12 predicted proteins | sample MalvireepMed_215_FD_184239 | JGI IMG/M metagenome (GOLD analysis project Ga0208315, IMG submission 184239) | Marine viral communities from the Global Malaspina Expedition - Malaspina viral metaG DeepMed_215 (SPAdes) (version 2) | ecosystem: Environmental > Aquatic > Marine > Oceanic | place... | reverse complement strand
AAGAGACAGCCAAAAACACGCTGGAAAACGACTTCAACCAAGACCGCGAGCGCATGAAAGAAGGTCATTTCACCGGCGTCGACGGCATCCCGAACGAGGACATTATCATGTGGGTCTCCATGGGCAGTCGGGTGCAGCGCCACACCGACACACTGGGTGCATCGGACTTGGCCATCGTCGAATTCCGTCGGCTGATGGCCGATGCCGCCGCTAAGGTAGCCGAGGGCGGCCGCGCCATCGGGACCGATTCGGACGTGCCGCAGGCGCAGATCGCGTCGCACGAGGGCGTCTATCCGAAAGAGGTCGATTGGCGCACGCTGGTAGCCCCGGGCGGCGCCACCGAGGCGGCCGAGTAACCGCGCAATGATCATATAACGTCACCTGCATGAGGCGAGGTTTAGGGAGAGGAAATTGTGAGCAAGCGATACGATGACGGTATGTCAACCCGGCGCAAGGTGCTGGGCGACGCCCATGTTGACCGCGCCGAGGCCGGAAAGACTGCGTTCGACGTGCCGTTCCAGACAATGATCACTGAAGGCGCCTGGGGCACACTCTGGTCTGATCCGACGATCCCTCCCCGCGAACGGTCCATGCTGACGCTCGCGCTGCTGGCGGCCACCGGCAATTTCGAGGAAATCCCGATGCATATCCGCGCGACGCGGAATACCGGCGCAAGCAAGGAAGAGGTGATGCAGGCCTTCCTGCACGTGGCAGTCTATGCCGGTGTGCCAAAGGCCAACCACGCGATTAAGCTGGCCAAGGCCACCTTTGCCGAGATGGAGGGCGAGACCAAATGAAGACACCTGCCGAATACTACATGCGTGACCGCCGGCTGCACCCGCCCGCCTACGCGCCGGGCTACAAGACGTCCGTAGCGCGCAGCCCGCGACAGGCGCTAATCTCTCTGGAAAACACTGTGTCGGAAATCACCGGACCCCGTTTCGACCATTCCGACATCGCGCCCGGCGACAACGATTTGCTGACGAACTATGCCACCTGCGGCGAAACCGCCATCGGCGAGCGGATCATCCTGCACGGCCGCGTTCTGGATCAGGACGCGAAGCCCGTGCGCAACACGTTGGTAGAAGTCTGGCAGGCAAACGCGGGCGGACGCTATCGGCACAAAAAGGACAACTACCTGGCGCCGATGGACCCCAATTTCGGCGGCTGTGGGCGGACCGTGACCGACGATGATGGCTACTACTTCTTTCGCACGGTCAAGCCGGGTGCCTATCCCTGGCCCAACCAGGTGAACAACTGGCGGCCCGCCCATGTGCATTTCTCGGTCTTCGGCAGTGCCTTCGCGCAGCGACTGATAACCCAGTGCTATTTCGAAGGCGATCCGCTGATCCCGATCTGCCCCATCGTGCTGACCATCCCCGACCCAACCGCCATCGACCGGCTGGTGGCGCGCTTGGACGTGAACCAGACGATCCCGTTCGACGCCATCGCCTACCGCTTCGACATCGTGTTGCGCGGGCGTCGGTCGACCCCGTTCGAAAACCGTCTGGAGGGGAACTGAGCCATGCTTTATTCGCAGAGCTACCTGCCCGAAACCGCGTCCCAGACCGCCGGGCCCTACGTCCATATCGGGCTGCTGCCCAGCGACACGGGCATTGAGATTTACGATCACGAGCTTGGCCGACACATCGCCGGGCCCAATGCCGCCGGCGAACGCATCCGCATCGAGGGGCTTCTTATCGACGGCAACGGTGCCACCCTGAAGGACGGGCTGATCGAGGTCTGGCAGGCCAACGCAGCTGGTGTCTATGCCCACCCCGAAAGCTGCGGTGACGTCGAAGACGGCTTTAGGGGCTGGGGCCGCGTCATTGCCGATTTCGACAGTGGCGCATGGTCCTTCGAGACGGTGAAGCCGGGCGCTGTGCCAGGCCGGAGCGGTACTGTGCAGGCCCCTCATATCAGCCTTTGGATCGTGGCCCGCGGCATCAATATCGGCCTCAACACTCGGCTATATTTCGACGATGAAGGTGCTGCCAACGCCGCCGACCCAGTGCTGGGACGTGTTGACCCGCCCCATCGACGCGACACGCTGATCGCCAACCGCGACGACAGCGGACCAATCCCCGTCTATCGTTTCGACGTCCACCTGCAGGGCGATGGCGAAACCGTATTCTTCGACATCTGAGGCTTCATGACCAAACCCTGCATCATCTGCGTTGCCATTACCGGCTCGCTGCCAAGAAAGGCCAACAACCCCGCCGTGCCGATTACTCTGGCCGAACAGGTGGAAGGCACCCATGAGGCATTTGAGGCCGGTGCGAGCATCTTGCACGCCCATGTGCGCAACGATGACGAGACGCCGTCATCGGACCCCGAGAAATTCGCGCGCCTGAAGGAAGAAGTGGAAAAGCACTGCCCGGGCATGATCATCCAGTTTTCGACCGGCGGGCGATCGGGCGCCGAGCGGGATGCTGCCGCTGCGCCCCAACATGGCGTCGCTGTCAGTAGGGTCCAACAACTTCCCGACCCGCGTTTACGAGAACCCGCCATATCTGGTGGACTGGGTGGCCGCTGAGATGGTCGAATACGACGTGAAACCCGAGATCGAGGCGTTCGACCTTTCGCATATATTTCAAGCGTCCAAGCTGCACGCCGACGGCAAGATCGCGGCGTCGCCTTATGTGCAATTCGTCATGGGCGTGCAGAACGCCATGCCCGTCGATGGCGTCGTGTTCGATTTCTACGTGCAGACGGTCAAGCGGCTCTTCGGCGAGGACGCACCGTGGTGCGCGGCGGGCATTGGGCGGCACCAGGTGACGCTCAACGAATGGGCCATCGCCGCGGGCGGCCACGCGCGCACGGGGCTCGAGGATAACGTGCGGCTGGACAAAGACCGGCTGGCGCCGTCGAACGCGGCGCTGGTGAGGCGCACAGCAGAAATCTGCGCAGCCAACGGTCGCCCCGTGGCCACCCCGGCCCGAAGCGCGCGCGTTGCTGGGCCTGCGACCCACCGTCGCGTGAGGGCTCGCGTGCAGCCGGGGAGGCCCCCATGCGCCGCTTTCTGAGACTGCGCGGGAAGGTGCTGCACACTGATCTGCGGCCGGGCGATGGTGCGCGGCCTATCGTCTTTCTCAATTCGCTAGGCACAGACCTGCGGATCTGGGATGCGGTGCTGCCGGGTCTGCCCGTGGATGCCACAGTTCTACGCCACGACAAATGTGGGCACGGCCTGTCATCAGGGCAGAGCGACAGCATTGCAGGTTTCGCGCAGGATCTGGTCAAAACCATGGACCACTTGGCGCTATCCGACGCGCTGGTGGTGGGTTTGTCCATTGGCGGGCTGATCGCTCTGCAGCTGGCAGACACCCGCCCGGACTTGGTAGGCGGGCTGATTTTGAGCAATACGTCCTACAGGATCGGCAGCGCCGAGATGTGGCAGAGGCGGATAGACGACCTCGACACCCAAGGCCTGACCGCGATGTCGGCCGGCGTGATCGAGCGATGGCTGTCGCCGGGGTTCCGCGACGCGCACCCGGTCGATACCGAGGGCTGGCGCATGATGCTGGCGCGCACTCCACAGGCAGGGTATCGCGCCGCCTGCGCGGCGATCCGGGACGCGGACCTGGCGGCCGCGCTGCCGCGCTTGAGCTGCCCGGTCTTGTGTATCACCGGGTCGGATGACACGGTCACTCTGCCCAGTATCGTCGCAGATCTGGCCCGTCGAATTCCCGGCGCCGACCTGGTGACACTGGAAGGCGTGGGGCATCTGCCGTGCCTCGAAGTGCCAGACCGCGTGGCGGAACTGGTGTCGGGCATGCACGGGCTGCTGGGATGAGCGATGTCTTCAACCACCCTTGGCTGGGCAGCCTCTTCGGCGATCCAGAGGTGCAAGCCCTCTGGTCGCCCGAGGCGCAGCTCGCCCATTACACCGCCTTCGAAATGGCGCTGTCCCACGCGCTGGAGGACGCGGGCCGGGTGCCGCTGGGCCACGGCGCCGCCGCCGCTGCGACGCTTGAAACCAGTATTATCGACCCCGCGTCGCTTGCTGGGGACGTGGCTCGCGACGGCTTGCCGATCCCCGCGCTGGTGCGCCGCTGGCGCGCGGCCGACCCCGCGCACAAGGACGCGCTCCACACCGGCGCGACGTCTCAGGATGTGATGGACACCGCCCTGGCGCTGACCCTCCGGGCCGTCTCGGATCTTCTGGCGCGTCGGCTGCGCAGCTTGGACGCCACCCTTCGGGATCTTGACGCTCGGTTTGGGGACCGACCGCTAATGGGCCGGACGCGGATGCAGGCGGCGCTGTCCATCCGGGTGGCGGACCGCCTGCGCGTCTGGCGCGGGTCGCTGGCGGCCCAAGCGCACCGGCTCGACGCCGCCCGAGCGGGGGTCGAGCGGCTGCAACTGGGCGGCGCAGTCGGCACGCGACACGGCTTTGGCGACCAAGGACAGGCTATCGCCAACGCCATGGCGACGCGGCTGAGCCTGTCGGCGCCAGATCACGCTTGGCACAGCGACCGCGGCGGTGTCGTTCATTATGCCGCTTGTATCGCGGGCCTCTCGGGGGCGCTTGGCAAGGTGGGGCAGGACATCGCGCTGATGGCGCAGCAGGGGCTCGACGATATCCGTATCGCGGGCGGTGGCGGATCGTCAGCCATGCCGCACAAATCTAACCCAGTGCTGGCTGAACTGCTGGTGACGCTGGCGCGGCTGAACGCGGGGTCACTTTCGGGAATGCAGCATGCGCTTATTCACGAACAGGAACGCTCAGGTGCGGCGTGGATGCTGGAATGGGCGCTGTTGCCACAGATGACGCTGGCCACCGGCCGGGCGGTCACCGCGGCGCAGGCGCTCTGTAACGGAATCGAAAATATGGGCGACGCATGACCGCGACCGTCACTCTCGGCGTGGCTCTCGCCGTGCTGTCGGCGCTTTGCTATGCATTTGCGTCGGTCGCGGCCACCAAAGACGCGCGCGCCAATGGCGGTCGCGGCACGGCTGTGCTGCTTTCGGTGCTATTGACCGCACTCTTGTCGGGGGGCGCGTGGTTGTTTGTTGGCCCGCCGCTGCCCGCCGCGTCGCCGCAGCTATGGACCGGTGTCGCAGCGTTTAGCACGGCGGGACTGCTGGCAACGGTGCTGGGTCGAGTGTCGTTTTTTCGCTCGATCGAGCTAGCCGGTGTCATCGAGACATCGCTGCTACGCAGGCTGATCCCGGTCTTTGCCACGGTGCTGGCCATGGTCGTGCTGGGCGAGCGGCTAAGCCCGCAGATCCTCGCGGCCTTCGCCCTGATTTTTGCGGGCATCGCGATCGTATGGATATCAGCGCCGCCGATGGCTGCGCAGGCGGAAAGCGCGCGAGACGCGGGCGCGCGGATGACCGGGCGCGCGCTGGCTGTGGTGTCCGCCGCCAGCTACGGCGGAGCCTACGTAGCGCGTAAGCTTGGGATCGCGGGCCTGCCCGACCCACTGCTGGGCACCGCCATCGGCGCCGGCGCGGGGATCGCTTTCTTCTGCTTGGCCGCGCTGGTGTCGCGGGGCTTTGCCGCGCAGCTGGCGGCAGTAGGGCGGCGGCCAACCGGCTGGCAACTGGCGGCGGCTTCGGGGATTTCTATCGGGCAGATCCTGCTTTTCCTCGCGTTGGTATACGCGGGCGTGGCCACGGTGGCGATTATCGCCTCTGTCGAGATGTTCTTCGCAGCGTGGCTGGCTGGCTTCGTCTTTCGGACGGAACGGCGCCCCGGAGGCGCCTTCGCGCTGGCATCAGCGCTGGCCTTCCTAGGTGTTTCGGTGCTGGCGCTGGTTTGACAGCGCGGTTTGCGGGTGCGATCTTCACATCGATCTGGTCCGTATTCCAACGGCGGCCTCGGCAAGCACGCGGCGCAGTACGTTTATCTGCTCGGGCTCGTTCGCAGGGGCTGTCGCAATCTCCTTGAATATCCAAGTTGCGGCGCTTTCGCACAAACCAGATCTATTAAACTGTCAGAGAAACTAACATGCTCTATAACATCAAGCAGTTCTCGACCACAAACTCTAAAAGTGGCACTGTAAACAGACCGTTACTCGCCAGATATTAAAGGGAGAGGATATGCTACGGAAGGTTGCGCTACTGTTGATCGGAGTGATGATCATCGCTTGCTATGCTGTGCCATATCTTTTTGTGGGGCAGATCGCTGATTGGACGGGCAGTTTCCTGTTTTGGTGTCTTGCTGGTTTGGCCATCATTCTCCTCAACGCCGCAGCCATGGCCGCTTTCACTGAGGATGACGAATGACCACCTCTTATATCGTGACTGGCATCTTCATCTATATAGTCATCTCGCTGATCACCGTTTGGTTCTCGCGGCAAGGAAAAGCGACCTCAATGTCGAGCTACTTTCTTGGTGACCGCTCGATGGGTGGAATTATATCTGCGCTCAGTTACTCGGCCACAACCTATTCCGCCTTCATGATGATTGGGCTAGCCGGATTGACCTATCGTGGTGGCGTTGGCGCACTGGGATTCGAGATCGTCTATTTCGCTGGTGTCTCTCTAGTCGCAATATTCGGGCCGCGGTTCTGGCGAGTGGGGAAAAAGTACGGCTACGTCACGCCGTCAGAGCTACTCGGCCACCGCTATGGCGAACGCAGCGTCGCGATTGCAGCTGGGACTACAAGCCTTGTGTTCCTAATCCCCTATTCCGCCGTACAGTTGTCAGGGATTGGCTATCTTCTTTCGGGCATGACCGATGGCAAAATAACTTTTATGACGGGAATCATCATTGCGACCACGCTGGCGATCACTTTCTCTTATAGTGCTGGCATTCGATCCGTGACGTGGACTGACAGCCTTCAAGCTTTTGTAATGATTATCGCCTCGGTTCTGGTGGCAGTTTTGATTGTGCAGGGGCTGGGCGGCTTCACCGCCATGTTTCGCACGATCACCGAAAGGGCGCCGGAGATGTTGCAGGTTCCCGGACCCGGCCTTTTCAGCTTCAAGACATTTCTCGGGCTAACAATCCCTTGGTTCTTTTTTTCAATTTCGAACCCGCAGGTCAGCCAACGTCTGTTCATGCCGGCGAACCTTGTGGCGCTGCGCCGGATGGTACTAATCTTTTTGTGCTTCGGTCTGATTTACACGATCGTGTCAGTTATCTGGGGGTTTGCCGCCTTCGCGGCCTTTCCAATGCTCGAACAGCCTGACCTTGCGACCGCGACCCTCTTGGCGTCGGATTATGTCCCCCCGGCTCTTGGTGTGACCGTGATGGTGGGCATTCTGGCGGCCGCTGTCTCGACAATCGACTCGATCCTGCTAACGCTATCGTCGATTTTCGCTCGTGACATGTATGGGAACATGGGCGGTTCGCAGAATGACCACCACCAATTAATCATCAGCAAGTTTGTGATCCCAGTAATCTCAATTTTAGCGTTAACGTTCGCGGCAGCAGAATTCTCAATGATCGCGGTACTCTCAGTCGCTGCCTCGGCCGGCTTGGTAGTTGTTGTGCCAGCGATCGTTGGTGCCTTTTTCTGGACGGGCGGCACAGCCATGGGTGCGTTGACATCCATCGTGGGGGGCGCGGTCTTCGTTGTCTGCATGTATCTGACAGGCAACAACTTGTTTGGTCTAAACGCCGGCGTGTTAGGCCTGCCAGTGTCGGTTCTCTTGTTCGTTGTGGTCAGCCTTGTCACGAAGCCTAATGCCGCATCAGTGACTGCGGGGTTCATTGACGAAATACCTGATCCTGTGAAAATACTCCAGCCTAGGTCAAAGATTTCGAACAGATAACTGAAGCTATTAAAGAATTTGCGGTCAACAACAGGTGCTCTGCTGCCAGAAAACTGGATCCTTTGAACTGGTGTTTTCGGCTAAGATTCCTTGGCTGGGAGAGGAGCGGAAGGCACCGTAAACTTAATGCACCGGCTCTGTTGATATGCGAAGGGAAGGCATGACCAAGTCTAGGCCTTCTTCGCTCTTTCCCATCAGATGTGATCGCTCATGCGGTTTGGTTGTATTTAAAATTTCCACTCAGTTTGCGCATGGTCGAAGCTCTGCTGGCCGACCGCAGCATAATTGTTTCGCATCGGACAATACGGACGAGGGTCGAGAAATTTGGCCGTCAATATGCCGCAAACATCCGCCGCAGCTCGGCGGGCCAGTTCGATGGCAAGTGGCATCTCGATGAAGTCGTGATCACGATGCGCGGCAAGAAGCACTGGCTGTGGCGCGCTGTCGATCAGAATGGTTTCGTTTTGGATATTTTGGTGCAAAGCCGCCGCAATACGAAGGCAGCCAAGCGCTTGATGCGCAAACTTCGGAAGCGACATGGATCGGCGCCGCGTGTCATGATCACCAATAAATTGCGGTCATACGGGGCGGCAAAACGAGAGGTCATGCCCGGTGTCGAACATCGCACAAGGGCCTGAATAATAGAGCCGAGAATTCCCATCAGCCAACGCGGCAGCGAAAGGCGATAAAGCGGTACAAATCCCCGAGGCAGTTGCAACGATTTCTTTCCATCCATGATCCGATTGTCAACTTGTTCCAGCTTTCTCGCCACGAAATGACATCCACCGGTTTCCGTGAAATGAAATCACTTGCGACGCCAATTTAGCGCGAAATCACACAGGTCAGATCAGTTTAGCCTTCGGGTCCGGATAACGTATTGGCTCACTTAAGTTAAGTTTATGGTGCCGTTCACTCAGAGCGTTGCCGTCTGGCTGAGCAATGATGCCCGAATCACGAGGGGCATAGCTTTTCCGTGGATGGTGGACGCCCCGCATGAGCCCTCTAATAGTGCAATTTAAAAACTCAATTGCGAGATGGGCTAAATAGTCACGAGCGTCACCGAACCGAGGGTACGGACACAAATTGCCATTTTATCAGCCTGAAAATGAACTGGCACCGGATCGCTACAGATGAAATCGATACCAGGGATCTGCTTAGAGATCGCTCTTGCCTTTACGGCCTAGCCCGAAGGAACGCAGATCAGTGGTTATCACTCTACGTTCCTTCCACGAACATGAGAATGGCAAACCAGTTGAACGATCGAGCTATGACCTGTGGTACCGAAAGAGGCTGAGGCAATACCGTCCACGGTTCAGACGGCCTCCAACGCGATGGCAATCCCTTGGCCGACGCCGATACACATTGTAGAAAGGGACTTCTCTCCCGGTTTCAACTCCAGCATGGCCGTGCCGGTGATCCTTGCTCCCGACATGCCAAGCGGATGTCCAAGACTGATTGCACCGCCGTTGGGGTTCACCCGTGGATCGTCGTCTGCGATGCTTAAATCGCGCAAGGTGGCGAGGCCTTGTGACGCGAAAGCCTCGTTCAGTTCGATGACACTGAAATCCTCTTGGCTCAGCCCGAGACGCGCCATCAGCTTCTTGGACGCCGGCGCCGGACCAAAGCCCATGATGCGCGGTGCGACCCCGGCCGTCGCGCCGCCGAGGACTTTGGCGATGGGAGTCAGCCCATGTTTCTCTGCGGCTTCTTTGGTGGCGAGGATCAATGCGGCCGCGCCATCATTCACACCGGAGGCATTGCCTGCCGTCACCGTGCCATCCGCTTTGACGAAGGATTTGAGCTTTTGCAGCGCCTCCAAGGTGGTCGAAGGGCGGGGGTGCTCATCTTCTGACACGAGGATGGGATCACCCCGGCGCTGCGGGATAGAGACAGGCACGATCTCTTGCGCCAGACGCCCGCTTGCCATGGCGGCGCCTGCTTTTTGCTGGGACCGCAGGGCGAAGGCATCTTGATCTGCACGGTTAACGTCAAAATCCTCCGCCACGTTCTCCGCGGTTTCGGGCATTGAATCGACGCCGTATTGTGCCTTCATCATCTTGTTGACGAAACGCCAGCCGATGGTGGTGTCAAAGACCTCGTTGTTCCGTGCAAAGGCAGTCTCAGCCTTGGGCATCACGAAGGGCGCGCGCGACATGCTCTCGACCCCGCCCGCGACGATTACCTCGGCCTCTCCGGACTTTATCGCCCGCGCGGCGGTGATCACCGCATCCATACCAGAGCCGCAGAGCCGGTTCATCGTGGTGCCGGGGACGGTCTCAGGGTAGCCCGCCAGCAGCAGCGACATGCGCGCGACGTTGCGGTTGTCCTCGCCTGCCTGATTGGCGCAGCCAAAGATGACTTCGTCGATTGCTGCAGGGTCCAAGGAGGGGTTGCGGTCAATCAACGCCCTGAGGGGCACAGCGCCCAGATCATCGGCCCGGACAGAGGACAGCGCCCCGCCATATCGGCCAATGGGGGTGCGGATGTAATCACAGATATAGACGTCGATCATGCCAGTTCCTCCGGTACGATAAGATCGGCAACATCGCCTTCAATGTGTAACGTAGCCCCGGTGACAGCCTGCAGAGCGTCCATGCTTAGCCCCGGCACCTTCTCCCGCAGGATGAACCTGCCGCCCTTGATGTCGATCACCGCAAGGGAGGTATAGACTTGGGTGACACATCCCACGCCGGTCAGCGGGAAGGTGCAG
>Ga0208315_1001772_pt1 | contig 10441 bp, 13 predicted proteins | sample MalvireepMed_215_FD_184239 | JGI IMG/M metagenome (GOLD analysis project Ga0208315, IMG submission 184239) | Marine viral communities from the Global Malaspina Expedition - Malaspina viral metaG DeepMed_215 (SPAdes) (version 2) | ecosystem: Environmental > Aquatic > Marine > Oceanic | place... | reverse complement strand
CATCATAAGCGTCTTTGATGACGTTCTTGATACCAGCTTCCGTAATGGAAGCAGTAGCAGTGGCTTCAGTCATCGCAGTCGTACCCGTTGCACCAGCAGCCGGAGAACCGGATGTTGGATTCATGGATACATAGTTGGTAGCAAGCCAAGCAGGTACACCAGCCGTTGCTCTCGCTGTGGTTGAGTTACCGGCAGCACGGACGATATTTTCAAGCAACATACCTTCCATGTCGCGCTTCATGCGCTTGCCATTTTTAGCCAATTGATAGGCTTGATGTTTGCCGTGTCCGGCATAATTAACCGCATCGTCAGTTCCAGATGTCTGAGTTACATACTGTGAAATCTGGGCGTAATTTCCAAGTCGCGTTGGGAGTACCCGTGCGGTAGCAGCAATGCTGTCATCGCCTTCAATTTTACGGTTAGTTGCACCAGCCGTGATTGAGTCAGTCTGCCATTCAAAGAAAGTATTATCTACAGTCTGTTTAGAGCAACCCGACATAAAGGGGGTATCCATAGGAGCGATGTTGTAAATTACATCTGACAATTGTTCGCGGATCGCTACTGACGAGTAAGTCAGTGACGTATTTGTAGCAATTGCCATTTATTATTCTCCTTATTAGGAATTAAATAAATCTTCCAAAATAGAGGCCGCATCATCTACATGGCCTGAACTTTGAAGACGCTTCATTTTAGCAGCACGTTTACTTTTACTGGAGTCTTTCTTATTGCTTCCCGTTCCAGACCTGACAACTTTTGGCTTATTTTTTAACTTCTTAGATTTTACATCGGCCTTTTGTAAGTTATCATATTTCTGGGCTTTGAGAAGCATAATCAAAGACCTATGATCGGCTAGAGATGAGACCTCTTCTGCGGTATACCCGTTAGATATGGCATATTCTTTTAAACTAGAAGCCATCTTCTTTTGTTTTTCAGGTACACCCCAATCAGGAACTATGGACGCCATTTTCTGGTGTTCTTGTACCAGGGATTGTTTCATACTCTCCTGGTGTTCAGCATATTGCTGATTCATAACTTCCTGCTGTTGAGACTGATAATCTCTTAACCTATCTTGTGACTCTCTAAACTCTTCCTTTTTTGTAATAAATGCTACAGGGTCTTCTTCTCTGAGTTTATTCCAATCTACATTAGCAAGTTGGTCTAACCCCATTACTGATCCATCTATTACATTTTGCAGAGCGTCTACATACTGCTGTCGTTCTGCCTGTATCTGTTGGTACTCTTGAGCCATTGCTTGTTGCATTGACTGAAATTCCCTTCTGTTATCAGACAGTTCTTGAGTTTTTCTCGTATAATCTGACTGGCGACTATAGCCTTTCAGAAGTTCGTCAAAGGTCACCTGTTGTTCTTCACCATTTACGGTTACAGAATATACTTCAGGCTCTTCTTCTACTTCATCGTCAGACTCCTCAGACTCTTCCTCATCCTCTTCGGTTTCGGCTTCCTCTTCGGACTCCTCCTCTAATGATTCGTCTTGAGTTTCCTCGGTGGACTCTTCCTCTTCAGTGGGTTTGGCTTCCTCTTCTTTTGGTTTTTCCTCTCCAGGTTCCAGCAGACTGAGTAATGCCTCATGTGCTTCTTCTATACTTCCTTCTTGTGGCTGTGTAGCCGGGTGCGGGGCTTGTTGCGTATCCGCCATTTTTATTTCTCCTTCAGATGAATGGGTGTTGCTTTGAAAGAATCTTGTTCATGTGTCCGGTTTCAACTATGGACTTTATATGACCATAAACTCTATCAAGCAATCTCATCGCAAGCCAGATTGATTCTCTGGCTTCCAATTCTCCTGAATCGCTATTTTCCCAACGATTCATCAAATCTTTTTTCAGTACATCAAATGCTTCATTGAACACGGGATTATTCAAGAGGTCTCGTGCTTGCCTCTCTACTAATTCATCTACCATTTATCCTATTCCTACTGGCCTCTCCTGTTCTGCCTCTAATTTCAATTCAGCAGTCTTCAAGGCAGTATCTACCTGGAGTTCTGCGGCATCCAACTGAAGCTTCTGTTGTTTAATTTGTATTTCAGCGGCTTTTATATCTAGCTCGCCTTTCTTAATCTGTAGCTCGGTCTGGGCCATCTGCTCTTCAGGAGATGGGCCTTTAGGCGGAATCTGTGATGGGTCGGTCAAGAAATCATTAACATTCTGGAAGCCCATTGCCTTTACAAGAGCCGCACCCAGGTTGTACATATTCTGCTCATTAACAATTCTTAAACCGCCCTGCATCGCCTGTCCTGCAAAACTAAGCATCTGAGACAAGTGTGCCATTTGCTGATCCTTGCTTCCGCTTCCTAAAGCAACAGAAACCGTACAATCATATTTACCCTTCCATACATCGGGCCTTACAGGAACCCACTCATTTCTAAGCCTGACCATACGTTCCTTGTCCTGGTTTTTATACAAGAGTTCATATATGGTAATCATCAGGTCTTTTACGCCAGTTTCTGCAAAATTCCTGGCAATGAGTTCTACTCTGCTTTGTGCGGCTGTCATTACCTGATTAACCGCTGTTGCCGTTGTATGTGAAGTTAGAGCATTTTCATTCATGCCTTGGGAGTATTTTGTAACACCAGCCCTTGATTCCCTGACGCCATCTATATATTTAAGCATCTCAAAAGAATACGGTTCTAATGCTGGAGTATCTAGCCGTGTAACTGCTCCCGGCGCTTTTACCCTAACTATACCGCCCGGTCTTTGTGTAAGTAAATCATCTAAATTTGCCATCCCCTCCATTACCGCATATCTACCGAAATTCTGGTTATACATATTATCCATCAGGTTTCGCGTTAATGTAGATTTCATTAACTGCAAATCCATAACCAGATCAGCTATAGATAATCCAAAAAACTTATGTGGAATTTTTATCGGGGTAATAGAAACAAAAGGGATTGAATCTATTTCTGAATTCTGTAAAACATAATTACCAACTGTGCATACTTTCCTGAGTTCAGCAATTCCATCATTATTATAATCTGTTTTAAGGAAAGACTCATACAACCAATATTCCCGTAACGCTTCCTCTGTTTGTGATTCCCCAAGATTAAAATTGCTACTGTCATCAAAGTCAAATCTTGACTGATTTTCGCCGGAAAGTGACAACTCATCATCTTCGCCAGCACTAAGGTCTTCAGGTTCAAGTTTTTCATCGGGGTACATTTCTCTTAACTGAGATAAAGTCTTCTGTACCCTATGACAAACAAACCTGGCTTCTGGAATAGTTTTGGCTTCCCGGCTTATTAAAAATTCAGACGGCGGAACATTCTCTATCTTTATCCTTCCGTCATAATCTTTTCTCTTTATAACCACATCATGGTAGACGACCTCTTCATCCATGTACTCGCTATGTTCTAAGACTTCAACATCATCATCCATTAACAATGCCTGAAGTTCTATTTCTCCCAGATTGTGGTATTCTTCCCTTTCTTCTTCGCTATACTCTTCCCACCAAACCTTTACTATTCCGTTTTTAGAAAGTAACGCATCAGTAAACCAGGAGTAAAGAATTTCCCAACCCGGATTATCTTTGGTAAATACATAATTTACATAATCCGTAGCCTGTATAGCCATAGCAACATCTTCTGGCCCATGAGGGTTAAATTTTACCATCTCATCCCCGGAGGCAAAAACTCTCATCAAGGAGGGCTTAATCCACTCTATGGTATCCTGTACTGTAGAGTCAACAAACTGACTACGGCCTTCCACTTCATTTCCAAAGGGTTGACCATAGTAATACTCCATAGCCTGTTCACGCTGTCGTGAAATAGTATCACCATATCCTAGAGAGTCTGTAATCTCTGTCTTTATTCTGGATACTAATTCTTCTTCTGTGATTTTTTCAGCCATCAAATAATTCCATAGTTCTTGTATTTAATATCACCAGTCCATGTTTCGTCTTCATGGGAAACTGAAAACCGGGTTGACATAACCGCATATCTGGTTGCTGACATTAAATCATCAAACAGGGGAACTATCTTCCCTTCTTTACGGTGATACATCCTGAATTCTTCCCACCAATCATTTAGGGTAGAAAATACATGGAACTTTCCATTCTCCATTCTCTGGAGTAAATCCATGATTCCAACCTCTATAGAGTTCCCACCTTTCTTCTCCCCTATAGCTGGGGGATTTTCAAAATGAAATGGGAGCATATTACAACCTAGATTTCTATATTGCTCCGCCAATCCAGGGTTTCCCATTGCATCCTTGCGGTGCCCGTCATGCGGCCACACTATCGGAATAAACCCCGGCCTATTCCTGATTGCGGCGGCATGAACAGAAGGTGCAGCTTTGGATTGGCGGTAGCAATCATAGATGTAAATTTCATCTTCTTCCCTATCCCATGCTACCCATACAATAGCTGTAGGGTGATCAAAACCAAAGTCTATACCGCATATTCTTGGCCAATGTTTTGGAAGGGTGAATGGGTCTACCATCAGCTTCTCTTCCATTATTGGGAAAACCAATCCTGAACCAATTGAGGGTCTACCGTACCTTCTCATCTCCCTCTCATGGGGAGAATAAGAGGCAAGAATCTGTTCCATTACGGCCTCATTTAAATGACCGTTCTGATTATTTACTACACTCCTGATTTTCTCTGAAGCATCATCCCACGTTGCATTGTTTAAACTTTGCCCGGATTGTAAATTATTTACAAAAGATGCAACCGTCTGGGTCATTCCCTGTTCGGGAGTGAAGGTCATATAAACCATCCCCCTCCTGTCAAGGGTTCTGGTTACTGCCTGGGAGTAAATATCTCTTGAAGGTTCCTCATCCAGCCATATACAATCAACTGACCTACCCTGCCATTTCTCCACACCCATCTCATAAGCTTTAAAGAACAAAGAAGAGTTGCCGCCGGTAACGTGCTTTATGAGGGCAACACTCTTAGCATTGGGAACACCGGGCTTCCTCTCCGTTTTAACAATACAACTCTTAGGGATGGTTCCAGAACCGAACGCTTCCGGGTCATCAGGTGAGCCTAAAAGTTCATATTGGACAATATCTCTAGTGGTCTCGTTAGAAACACCCCCCGCCCATGCAATTATGGGTTGACGAAATCTCCGCCCATTCCACCACTTTGGATACAAGCCAGTCAAATGAATGGCTAATTCCGCCGAACCACAGTAACTTTTTCCAATTCTGTTGGCCGCCATGAGTAGACGTTGGTTGGCGCTTGCCCCTGTAGCGTGAAACGCCTCCTGATAAGGATAGGGGTCATAATAATCTATTTTGTTGAATCTTTCCCGCTTTCGGATTTCTCTAGCGATTTCTACTGCTTGTGCGAGTTCTGCCTTTGTAGCCGCTTGCGTGAATGGCTTTGGCTTGACGCTCTGCACCCTTTCTAGTTGCATAGCATTTTCCTGATTCCCCGTATTTCCATCCTTTCTTTCCGCCTTTTAGTGTACAGCGTTGTATAGGCATCATTACCCTCTTTATTAAAAGATTGTACTTTGATTAGTTTTATCTTCTTGATATTTTCCCCGCATCATTACATTAAATGAAATACTGAATCTGTCTTCTTTAGAGGGGTTTGAAGGAATATCATGCTCCAGCCATGATGGAAAAATAATCAAATGATCCTTTTTGGTTGGCATCCTGGACATTCCAGAATTATATCTATTGTTCTTAGAAACTGTTGGAGCAAAATCACTATACAAAGGCCGATAAAAGTTAATAGGCGGGAATTCTTTATTTTCGTCAGGATAAAAAACACCGCTAAACAGATTATTGTGGTGTGTATGCCTTCTAAAATGCGCTGAATAAGGTTGCCTATTTCCCCACATAGAGGTTATTTCCGCTGAATAACCACCATCAAACTCCATAATGTTCTCAGAAATACCAGAAACCAGCTTCTTTATAACCCTGCAAAACCCATCAAACTCTTCCTTGGTGTGGAGATTAGGATTTGTTTGTTCTATATCCCACGGCTTTACTTCTTCTTTCCTGTTCTCAGCTAACTCCCTTTCTAGCAAATCTTTAATTTTGAGTTTATCTGTAATCCCTTTTAAATGAGTAACAAATATTGGAACTGAAAATATATTATGAACTTGCGGAACTATCTTGCCATTATGGGTAGTGTTCATTTACAGACACTGAATGTCTAAAGCCATACTTACCCACTGCTAAATTAGTAGAATAAGAACAACTTGCTAACAAAAGGGTTAAAGCAATAACAACTACTTTCATCTAGTTAAGTCTCTCCGGTATTCCTAATGGGTCAGATGTTCCAATAAGACCCTCTAATTCCCTTTTGAGTTCATCAACGGATGAAGCTTCAACATGGGAAATCTGTTGTTCTACCTTGTCGGTTGGTTTTAACCCAGCCCGGTCAAGGATGTCTTTAATAGCCCCCAATTTAACAGACTCACTGTCTGCCTGTTCAGAGAGATTCTTTAATTGCGCTAACGCGCCGGGTACGCAGTCTTGTATCATCTGCTTGCTTTTATCTTTAATCTCTTCTGAAAACTGGTGTTTAAGGACATAGCCTTTTTGTTTGGCCGCTTTCTGTGAATAGCCAGCCATTTCGGCTGCTTTCGCGGCGTTACCAGTCAGACAGTAAGCCTCTATGAAGGCTTCTTGTTTTTCGGTTCTCATTAATACCCCAACAGTTCCCGATAAAATGGAGACCAAGGATACCCTCTCTGTGCCCACATTCTTTGCGAGGTTCCGCGGTGTCCAGGCTGCTCCATATGCCTCTGCTGTGCTAACGCCCTACCCGAAGACACACCGCCTACATTCCTTTGCATCCCTGGATATAAAACAGTATTGGGCCGGGGGCTAGTCATTGGGTCAAATTGTAGCCTTCTGTGTGCGCCTTGACGAGTGGGGACAAATCTTCCACCCCCCATAGGAACCTGTACCTGAGTTGGCACTCTAGGCCATCTTGGAGGCATATCTGTTACCCCAGTTCCTACTGATGGAGTAGTCAGTGGCATCGCCTGTCTAATATTCCGGTTGGGGAAATGCTGTATAGACGGTGGTAATAGATCTCTAGGAACCATATTTCTTGGCGCTCTTCCAGTTCCCATATCTTCTTGATATGACCTAGAAAATCTAGGCGGCATAGAATAATTATATTCTACCGGTGGGAAATCATACAAAGTTCCCGCTCCCCTCGGAGATATTTGCGGGCGTCTTGCTCTTGGATCGCCAGGATATGCGCCAATAGTCCTTGGCCGTTGTGGCGCGCGACCTCTAGGATCACCCGGATAACCTCCCGGTGGGAGTGGAACCGCTCTAGGAATGGGTCTGGGCGCTCCGCCTAATACATTACCCATAGTTGTTGGTAAAGGGGGTCTTCCCGGTGGCGCACCACCGACTTGCGCTCCAGTGCCATACATACCAGCCTGACGGTTGGCTAACATACGCTTCCAGTCCTCAGACATATATCTTTGGCCTTGCTTTAACCACGGCATCTCTTCTCTTATTCCACGCCTGTATTCAGCACCTGCGGGAGTAAAGGCTCTCCAACCACCAGCCCCTGCTTCCCTGGCCATTCTCTGAGCGCCAGGATAACGCTGTTCATGCTGTCTAGTGGTAAAGTCCATAAAGGACTCTCCCTTCTTTCTCAAGCCTGGTGTATAGTCTTTTGCAGTAAACCCTTGTGCTGTTTTCTTTTTCTTTTTTTCTGCCATGATTACGGCCTCCACTCCTCAAATTCTTCCTCTTCACCAGGGTAAGGAATTCTCTTTCCGTATTTCCTAGTCCTGGTTCCTGGGTTAATTAAAGGAAAATCAACCCCCATTTTAAATAATACATCCTTAAACTTATCTCCAAATGTATCCCAATCTATTTCTTCAAGCAAACCCCTAACCTTCTGTGATGGCCCACTTTCAACCACATTACGCAAAGCATCACCAATCATACCCCTTAAATCAAAGGGTTCTTCTTGGTAATTTCTCCCCGCCTCTAAATCTCTTTTAATCTGCTGTTCACCGGCGGGATCAACATCCTGTTGTATAGTAGACCTTGGTTCCAACATCTGCCTACGCTGCTGGACAAACTCTATAGGAACCCCGTATATTTCAGCGATTCTCTCATCAGGCCATATAAAAGCCCCCCGAAGAATAAACTCGTCTATTCCCTTTCCCTGTGTTGGGGTTAAATCATAATCTGCCATAAGACGCCCTGTATGGGGTTTTAACGCTTTAGCGTTGCCCGGTTAGTGGTTGGGTTGTATTGATAGTCTGTGAAGCTTCTCCTGCCTCTCACCCTGTCTATTGCCCTTTGCTCTGGAGTCATTATCTCACGTACCTTCCCCTTAAGAGTCAAACCATTATCATCTAATATCCCATTTTTTTTAAGGATATTAATAGCATATCTCCCAGCATGATTCTCTGGGGTGCCTTGATCTATTAATTGGTTTTTGAGCCTTTCTACAATATCAAAATACATTACTTTTTCTTTCGCGGTCTTCCGCGTTTCTTTCCGTAAGTTCCCGGTCCTTTCGGCATATTAGATTCTCCTTATATTAGATAAAAATACCCTTTGGTTTGTGGGATGGATATATGGTAGTTTTATAGTTTTAAATGGGGGTCCGGGGGGGTGCCCTCCTCCGGGGTAGTAAATCAGTATATAAGCATATGATAATATAATTCAAAAGCGGTAATGAGGATTTGCGGGCTATATAAGGAAAGAACTATATTAGTAATTTATTATATAGGAATATAAATATATCAGATCATAAGTATATTACTGTATTATTATAGTTTAACATAATATATATTATGCGAACTAATGGGTCAGTGTGGTTTTCGTGCCACAATCGCCCTATTCCTGCCCTGCCCTGGCACTTTCGGGGTAGGGCGGTCTTCTCTCTTTTTTTGTGTATCTCCATCCTGGCTGGCCCTCGCGCGCACGGGTCGGCGCGACGCTGGCGCGTGGCGTGTGAGTGTGGACAGGGGATATGATCCAGGCTATATTTAAGACTCACATACAGGAGATTAATTATGGATTATTCTATATTCCCTACTGAAAGAAGTGCTAAGAAGTGGGCCACAGAACATATTCTTAGGTCTGTTTTACTAGCGGGTATTTGTATTGAGGCAGTCAAAGAAGCTGGTTGGGTAAATAAAGCTGGTCAATTAGGTGGTGAATATCAAGCTGGTGAATACTGGGTCTGGTATAAACAGTCTGACCTTAAGGGGGTTTGATTATGTCAAAGCTTAAATTACGGATGCCCGACTATGAGCATACATGGTGGACCAGAAAATATATTATTGGTCCTGGTGAATCTGGTGACTGTCCCTGGTGCGCCTTGCCGCTCGGTTGTACAGAAGAGGCCGTCGAGGTCATCAGTGAAGAAGATACTCTGGCTACTGGATTCTGTACTCGGTTATGTGCAAAGAATTGGTTAGATGAAACACTCAATGCGACGATGGCACTGAGACAGGGTAAGAACTACGTTGGACAAAAGAAGCCAAACGGTATACGCTCTATGTACTTTATGTGATACGCCGAGCCAGGGCGGCTATTCCCTGGTACTTCCTCCTGATTAGCCCGGTATCCTTGCCGGGCATTTTTTTGTCTTTTTGGGGTTTACTTCCTGGCCGATGTTGCTATATTTAGGGAGTGCAATTCAGCACATTGGGAGATTTAATATGGAAACACAGACGGTTAATTTGCCAGTAGCAGTACCTCGGAAACATCCAGCGCCTACACAGTGCGAGCCAGAAGTAGAGGAATTGATCGCATGGGAAGAAGACGGCGGATGTGAGGCCACAGACGGATGCTGGGTTGAGCCAGACGGCATTTGTGAACACGGCCATCAATCCTGGCTCTTACATCTGGGGTATATCTAATGTCGGATGATATTATTTTTGGAACTGTGGGCGAAAAATCCCAGGCACTATTTGATGCCATCAAGGCGGAAGAGAAAGTAATGGTATTTTGCCCTTATCCCATCGGCTGGCTTGCTGGCGTTCCAGCCTCGACAGTTAGTATTCCGTTGGAACGCCTCGACGATGTTGAGGTATCGCGCAGCAGCATTACAAATACACTTTCTTTTAAGGTCACCAAGGATGACTAATCTATCCACAGCGGCGGCCCCTTCGGGGGCCGTTGCATATGACCCTAAACTTGACCCCATTCCAGAGGATCACTTGATACCAGACGCGCCTCGCCTGTACGTCAATTGCTACATGATAGACCAAGCATATGGCGGCCCGGAAGAGGGCGGCTGGTGGTACACCGTCGGTCGGCCCGTCGAGTCGCGGCTGGCCGAGAATGATGCAGAGGCCGGGGACATACTGGCCGAGCGTCGCGCCTTCTGGGATGGCCACAATAAAGATCGGCCTGAGATTTATTCTGTTCTTTCAGAGGGCCGATTTGCTGTCTGGCGGGAGAGTCACTACGCCAGAGTTTTCCCAGACGTCAAGCCACATTATGAGTGAACAAATAGCATGGACTGGCCACGCATGGCGGCT
>Ga0208315_1001768_pt1 | contig 10456 bp, 9 predicted proteins | sample MalvireepMed_215_FD_184239 | JGI IMG/M metagenome (GOLD analysis project Ga0208315, IMG submission 184239) | Marine viral communities from the Global Malaspina Expedition - Malaspina viral metaG DeepMed_215 (SPAdes) (version 2) | ecosystem: Environmental > Aquatic > Marine > Oceanic | place... | reverse complement strand
TCACGCGCTGCAGCGTGTGCGCCGTCTGTTCGACGCGCAAAAAGCCGGGCATACCGGCACGCTGGACCCGATGGCGACAGGCTTGCTGCCTATCTGCCTGGGGGAGGCCACCAAGTTTTCCGCGCACCTGCTGGAAGCCGACAAGATGTATCGCACCCGGGTCGAACTGGGGGTGATTACCGATACCGGCGATGCCGAAGGCACTGTGCTGGAGCGGCGCGAGGTGCCAAGCCTTGCGGTCGAGGACATCGAATCCGTCTTGACGCGTTTTCGCGGTGAGATCGATCAGGTGCCCCCCATGTACTCGGCGCTCAAGCATCAGGGCAAAAAGCTCTACGAGTTGGCCCGCGAGGGGAAACAGGTTGAACGTGCAGCGCGGCGGGTAAGCGTGTATGATGCGCGCCTGCTTTCGTTCGAGGGCACGGCGTTCGAGCTGGAAGTCAGCTGCAGCAAAGGCACGTACATCCGCACGTTGGCGGAAGACATTGGCCACGCGCTGGGCTGTGGTGCCCATATCAGCCAGCTACGTCGGCTCAAAACCGGGCCGTTCGATGGCGATGCGATGTGGTCACTCGAGGCGTTGGAAGCGCTCGTCAGCCAAGCCGACCGCGAGGCAGAACTGATGCCCGTGGACGTGCTGGTCGACCACCTGCCGTCGCTTAGCGTCGATGACACCTCGTTTGGCCGACTGGCCCACGGGCAGTCAGCCACGCTCGCCATCGATGACCTGGCCCCCGATGCGTTGGCACGACTTTATTACGCCGAGACGTTTATCGGCCTTGGCGTTGTAAAAGGGCCGCAGGAAGTGGCCCCCAAGCGGCTGTTAAGTACGGTCGCTATCTCGTAAAGCGTTGCAAGGATGTGGCGATTTGCGCGAAAATAGTCGCTTGAGACTGCAAATATGCGTGGTCTCACCCATTCATTTTTAGGCATATTGCTTACTGGAGAGACAGATGGCATTAACCGCTGAGAAAAAGGCCGAGATCGTCAACGAATACGGCCGCGGCGATAACGATACCGGTTCCCCTGAAGTTCAGGTTGCACTGCTGAGCGCCAACATCAACGGCCTGCAGGACCACTTCAAGACCAACAAGCAGGATCACCACTCTCGTCGTGGTCTGATCCGCATGGTAAACCAGCGTCGTAAGCTGCTGGACTACCTGAAGCGTAAAGATTTCGAACGCTATCAGTCTCTGATTCAGCGTCTGGGTCTGCGCCGTTAAGTTCTTAACGGCCATGATCTAAAACGGGCAGCTCCTTGTGGGCTGCCCGTTTTTTGTTTCTGGTAGCCGTACGGCGCGTCAACGCCTAGAATGGTGGCGAGTCAAACGACCCAAGCGAAAAGACAAGTAGCTATTAATGTTAAAGGAAGTAGCCGTGAATCCGGTCAAAAAAACGTTCCAATACGGTCGCAGCACCGTCACCCTCGAAACTGGGCGTATTGCTCGCCAAGCCACTGGTGCCGTGATGGTCACCATGGACGACACCGTCGTCCTGTGTACGGTGGTGGCGAAGAAAGACGTCAACCCAGGCCAGCCCTTCTTTCCGCTCTCGGTACACTACCAAGAGAAAACCTACGCCGTGGGTAAAATCCCCGGTGGCTTCTTCAAGCGTGAAGGCCGCCCGACGGAGAAAGAGACCCTCACGTCGCGTTTAATCGACCGCCCGATTCGCCCGCTGTTTCCGAAAGGCTTCATGAACGAAGTGCAGGTGATCTGTACCGTTCTATCCACCGACCGTAATCACGATCCGGACATCGCGGCCATGCTGGGCACCTCGGCGGCGCTGAGCATCTCAGGCGTTCCGTTCAATGGCCCGATTGGTGCCGCCCGTGTTGGCTTCAACGAAGAGCAAGGCTACTTCCTGAATCCCACCGTCGAAGAGCTGACCACCTCCGAGCTGGACATGGTGGTGGCCGGTACCGAAAACGCCGTGCTGATGGTGGAGTCCGAAGCGCAAGAGTTGCTCGAAGACGAAATGCTGGGTGCCGTACTGTTTGGCCACCAGGAGATGCAAGTCGCGATCGACGCCATTAAAGAATTGACTGCCGACGCTGGTAAGCCGCGCTGGGAGTGGCAGGCGCCGGCAGAAAACGTTGCCTTGAAAACGGCCATGGCCGATGCTTTTGAAGCCAAAGTGGGTGAGGCGTACCGCATCACCGATAAAATGCAGCGCCAAGATGCACTCGCAGCGCTGAAAGACGCGGCCGTCGAACAATTAGCGGCTGCCGAAGGCGAAGAGGAAGCGGAAGGCAAGTTCAGCAAGGATGACGTGAAAGGCGCGTTCGCAGCGCTTGAGAAGCGTGTGGTGCGCTCCCGCGTGGTCAAGGGCGAGCCGCGTATCGATGGCCGCGACAACGTCACCGTGCGTCCGCTGAACATCGAAGTCGGCGTGCTGCCGAAAACTCACGGCTCAGCCATCTTCACCCGTGGTGAGACCCAGGCCATTGCGGTCGCAACACTCGGCACGCTGCGTGATTCGCAGCTCATCGAGTCGCTGGAAGGCGAGCGTAAAGACCGCTTCATGCTGCACTACAACTTCCCTCCCTACTCGGTGGGTGAAGCGGGCTTCATGGGTGGCCCAAAGCGCCGTGAAATCGGCCACGGCCGTTTGGCGCGTCGCGGTGTCCAAGCGATGCTGCCGTCCGAAGAAGAGTTCCCCTACACCATCCGTGTGGTGTCGGAAATCACCGAATCCAATGGCTCTAGCTCCATGGCGTCCGTGTGCGGTTCCTCGCTGGCGTTGATGGATGCGGGCGTTCCGCTGAAAGCCCCGGTGGCGGGTATTGCCATGGGCCTCGTCAAAGACGAAGACGGCTACGCGGTGCTGACCGATATCCTGGGTGACGAAGACCACCTGGGTGACATGGACTTCAAAGTGGCCGGTTCTGAAGAGGGCGTCACTGCCCTGCAGATGGACATCAAGATCGAGGGCATCAACGAAGAGATCATGGAGACTGCGCTGCAACAGGCCCACGATGCGCGCATCGGTATCCTGGCGCAGATGAACGCCGTGATCAGCCAGAGCCGTAACGAGGTGTCGGAAAACGCCCCCTCCATGGCGACGATCAAAATCGATCCGGACAAGATTCGCGACGTCATCGGCAAGGGCGGCGCCACCATTCGTAAGATTTGCGAAGACACCGGCGCATCGATCGATCTTGATGACGATGGCACCGTTCGCATCTACGCCGAAGACAAAGCCGCTGCCAAGAAAGCGATCGATACCGTACTGGCGATCACCGCCGAAGCGGAAATCGGCAAGCTGTACAAAGGCAAGGTCGTACGTATCGCCGACTTTGGTGCGTTCGTGAACATCATGCCGGGAACCGATGGCCTGGTGCACATCTCGCAAATCGTCCAGGAGCGCGTCAATAACGTGCGCGACTTCCTGAACGAAGGTGACGATGTCATCGTGAAGGTGTTGGATATCGACAACCGCAACCGCGTGAAGCTCTCGATCAAAGAGATCACCGAAGAAGAGAAAGCAGCGTTTGAAGCTGCCGAGGCGGACGTCGCTAGCTAACGAGCGCTCAGCGTAGGATTTACCGCCCCCGCAGCCCTTGGCTGTGGGGGCGGTGTCGTTTTGATAGGTCAGGAATGTGAGGACATAGCATGGAGCAGCAGGAATCGCCGCGTTGGTGGGCGGTGGTGGCCGTGATGATCGGCATTTTTTTGTTGGTGACCGCAGAGCAACTACCCATCGGTTTGCTCTCTCAGGTGGCAGAATCGATGGGCGTGACCCCAGGTATGGCAGGGTTGATGGTGACGGTGCCCGGCGTCGTGGCGGCGTTTTCAGCGCCGCTGCTACCGGTGGCGGTAGGGCGTCTCGATCGCCGTATCATGCTGACGCTGATGATGGCAGTGATGGTGCTGGGCAGCGTGCTCTCCGCCATGGCCAGCAACTTTGCCCTACTGTTGGCGGCGCGAGTGTTGGTGGGGATCAGTATCGGCGGTTTTTGGGCCATTGCGGGCAGTATTGCGCCACGTCTGGTGCCTAGCGATCAGGTGTCGCGGGCCATGACCATCATTTTTGGCGGCGTGGCGGCGGCCTCGGTGCTCGGCGTACCGTTGGGCACGCTGCTGGGTGATATCAGTAACTGGCGCGTGGCCTTTGGTGCCTTGGGGGGCTTGAGTTTGCTCACGGCGTTGGCGCTTTGGCGCTGGCTACCGCCACTGCCGCCCCGAGAGCCGGTGCGGCTTCGGGTGCTGGCGCAACAGCTAAAGAATCGTGGCGTGCGGGTAGCCGTGTTGACCACGGGGTTTGTTGTGGTGGGTCACTTTGCGGCCTACACCTTCATTAGTCCCATTTTGCAAGAGATCAGCGGGGTCGCGCAGCGCCATGTCGGAAGCCTGCTGCTGCTGTACGGTGCGTCGGGGATTTTGGGCAATATCGTTGCAGGAATGTTTGCTGGCCGTCACCCGTACCGTGCGGTGCTCGCGATTCCCAGCCTACTGCTGGTAGTCGTGGCGATCTTCCCGGTGGTAGGCGTAGAGCCGACCAGTGGCGTGCTGCTGTTAATGCTGTGGGGTGCTGTATTTGGCAGCGTATCAGTGAGTATTCAGACATGGATACTACGCACGGCGCCCAATACGGAAGCCGCCACGGCGTTAATGGCGTTCGTGTTCAACATGTCGATTGGCCTGGGGGCCATGGTCGGGGGGCAAGTGGTCGATGGCACCAGCCTACCGGTGGCGATGTGGGTTGCCTCGGGGCTGTTCCTGCTGGGGATGCTATTGGTATGGCGCACACCCTCGCGCATTGTGGGGGAGAAGCGTCGCTAATGGCTTGGCAAGACCAGTGAAAAAAATGCCCCCGCGTGGCGGGGGCACTCTCTCTACGTTCCGCTTAAGAGGTGTTACGGACGCTCAATCGCCAGTGCAACCCCTTGGCCACCGCCAATACATAGCGTCGCCAAGCCTTTTTTGGCATCGCGGGCGATCATTTCGTGGAGCAGTGTCACCAGCACGCGGCAGCCCGACGCACCAATAGGGTGACCTAGCGCGATGGCGCCGCCGTTGACGTTCACCTTCGACGTGTCCCAGCCCAGCTCTTTATTGACCGACAGCGCTTGAGCAGCGAAGGCTTCGTTGGCTTCAACGAGGTCCAGGTCATCCAAGCTCCAGCCCGCTTTTTCTAGGCAGCGACGGGTGGCGGGGGCCGGCCCGATCCCCATGATGGCCGGGTCGACGCCTGCGTTGGAGTAGGCGGCAATGCGGGCTAGGGGCTCCAGGCCAAGCTCTTTGGCTTTTTCCGCCGAGCAGAGCATAACCACGGCCGCGCCGTCGTTCAGCGACGAGGCGTTACCCGCCGTCACGGTGCCGTCTTTCTTGAACGCAGGACGCATCCCGGCCAGCTTGTCTGCCGTGACTTCACGAGGGTTTTCGTCGGTATCGAAGACCACCGGGTCGCCTTTACGCTGCGGCACCTCGACCGGGACAATCTGGCTTTTGAATTTGCCCTCTTTGATGGCGGCAGCAGCTTTTTGCTGGGAAGCGGCGGCAAATTCGTCCATGGCTTCTCGCGTGATACCGTACTTCTCTGCCAGGTTCTCGGCCGTGATGCCCATGTGGTAGTTATTGAACGCATCCCACAAGCCATCGTGCACCATGGAGTCGATAGCCTTCCAGTCGCCCATGCGCTGGCCGTTGCGCGAGTTCGGCAGAATATGGGGAGAGGCGGACATGTTCTCCTGACCACCGGCCAGCACGATCTCGGCATCGCCGCAGCGGATGGCTTGAGTCGCCAGGTGCAGCGCTTTGAGGCCAGAGCCACACACTTTGTTGATCGTCATGGCCGGTACGGTGTCTGGCAGGCCTGCCTTGATGGCTGCTTGGCGCGCCGGGTTTTGGCCAACGCCTGCGGTGAGCACTTGGCCCAGTAGCACTTCATCGATTTGCGCAGGAGCCACCCCAGTGGAAGCCATAATATCTTTAATCACTAGTGCGCCCAGGTCGCTGGCAGGAATACCAGCGAGTGATCCACCAAAGCTACCTACGGCGGTGCGGCGTGCCGCCACAATGACCACGTCTTGCATACGATGACTCCTTGAGTAAGTGTTGCATCGTTCCTATGGCAGATAGACGTCGCTGCCTATCCGTTGTTATTAACATCGTTATTAGCGTGTATTGACAGGCTTGGCTATCAGCATAGGGGAAGGTTGTGCATTGCGGCAATACGCTTTTTTGGCAAATAAAAACGGGCCGATCAACGGCCCATTAAATAACGCATTCTCAGGTGATTAGCTTATGCCAATTGGACCGGAATGGCGTTGCTGGTATGGCTAACGTGGTTGCCTTCTTGGAGGTACACCAGCGCAGGCTGATGGTTTTCAAGTTCGGCTTCTGAGTAGTGGGCGTAGCTGCAAATAATGATGCGGTGCCCTGGCGAGGCCAGATGCGCCGCTGCGCCGTTGATCGAGATCAAACGTGACCCCTCTTCGCCACGAATGGCATAAGTGGTGAAGCGCTCGCCGTTCTCCACGTTATAAATCTGAATCTGTTCGTTTTCGCGGATACCGGCCATGTCCAGCAGGTCGCCGTCGATGGCGCACGAGCCTTCGTAATTGAGAACGGCGTGGGTAACGCGGGCCATGTGCAGCTTGGCTTTGAGCATAATGGTATGCATAGAAACTCCTGGGTAAAGAGCTAGCCTGACGGGCTAGTCAGTGGCAGCGCTAGGAAGCTGCACGCTGAGATTGTCGATAAGCCGGGCTGGGCCGAGCTTGGCGGCGGCTAAGAGCACGGCATGGCGCGTGGAGGCCGCCACAGGTTTTAGGGTGGCATCCCGCAGCTCAAGATAGTCCGGCGTAAAACCGGCATCATACAGCGCGGTTTTACCCCGTTGTAGTACCTGTTCGGCGGATTCGCCTTGGGCCAGCGCATCACGTAGCTCGCACAGCGTACGGTAGAGCGTGGGCGCTATGGCGCGCTCCTGCTCGCTGAGGTAGCCATTACGTGAGGAGAGCGCCAAGCCATCGTCGGCGCGCACAATCGGCACGCCAATAATCTCGATGGGCATGTGCAGATCAGCCACCAGCTTGCGGATCACCGCGAGCTGCTGGTAATCCTTTTCACCAAAACAGGCGACGTCTGGCTGCACTAGGTTAAACAGCATGCTCACTACGGTGGAGACACCGTCAAAATGCCCAGGGCGTGAGCCACCGCAAAGCCCTTCGCCGACCTCGGGTACGTGAACACGGGTTTGAGCTGCCAGCCCGTTGGGGTAGAGGGCACTGACTGTGGGGGCAAACAGAAGGTCACAGCCTGCTTCGGTGAGCTGGCGCTGGTCAGCTTCAAACGTGCGCGGGTAGGCGTCTAAATCTTCGCCAGGGCCAAACTGCATTGGGTTAACAAACAGACTGGAGACGACCACATCTGCATGCTGGCGGGCGGTCGCAATGAGTGCCAAATGCCCAGCGTGCAGGTTGCCCATGGTAGGCACCAGCGCAATGCGCTGGCCCTTTAGGCGATAGTCGCGCAGAGTGGCGCGTAGCTCGTTAATATCTCGCAAAGTGCGCATAGGGGATTCGCTGTCACTCACTTAAAAACAGTGTTCCAGAGCGGGAAACGTGCGGGTTTTGACCGCTTCATGGTACTGCTCAAACGCACCTTGAATAGAGTGTGCGTCCGCCATAAAGTTCTTCACAAAACGCGGTGTGCGGCCATGGGTAACGCCCAGCACGTCGTGCATTACCAGAATCTGGCCGTCGGTATCCGGGCCTGCGCCAATACCGATGACTGGGACATCGAGGGCGTCGGTAACCGCTTTGCCAAGGCTAGCGGGCACGCACTCTAATAGGATGACCGACGCTCCCGCCTCGACCAGCACTTTGGCATCATTAATGATTTTTTCTGCCTGCTCGGCCTCGCGGCCCTGCACTTTATAACCGCCCAACTGGTAAACGGTTTGCGGCGTTAAGCCTAAGTGGGCGCACACCGGTACGCCACGGCGCGTCAGTTCGCGTATGCCGTCGGCCATCCACGCCTCGCCCTCTACCTTCACCAGCTCCGCACCTGCGCGCATGAGTGCCGCGCCATCTTCCAGCAGGCGTTCGGTGGTGGCGTTGCTCATAAACGGCAGGTCGACCATTAGCAGGCTGTGGCCTTTGCCACGTGCTGCACAGCGGGTGTGGTAGCAGATGTCGTCGATGGTCACAGGGAGGGTGCTGCTATGGCCTTGCAGAACCATGCCCAGGGAGTCGCCTACCAGTAGGACATCAATACCTGCCGCGCTAGCGGCATGGGCAAAGGAGACATCGTAAGCAGTCAGGCAACTGAACGTTTCACCGGCGCGCTTATACGCCTGCAGAGTGCTCAGGGTGACGGTTTTCATGGCGTGCTCTCATTCAATCTTTATGGGGCCGATGCGGCAGGGGCGTGTGACGCGCCTGCTTTGCTCGGCCATTATTATCGCAGCGTCCCTGCCTGCGCGATGTGGCGTAACCGGCAATTGTTACCTGATTGGGGGCGTGGTGTCGAGATTTGTGTCAGATGGTAGCAGTCGCGGTGACGCCGGTATCATTTAAGTGCCGAATATCGCTCATATTTACAGCTGTTAGCCAGTGATTAAGCGGCTGCTGATGTAGGGTGATGGGGTGCTGAAGCGCTGTGGCCACTTCCACCAGTGGGACTAACACGAAAGCGCGGGCGTGCATCTGCCCATGGGGAACGGTCAAGCGTGGCTGATGAAGCGTGAGTTCGCCGTAGAGCAGCAGGTCTAAATCCAGCGTGCGCGGCCCCCAGTGGCGCAGCCGCCGCCGGCGATGGCGCTGCTCCAGCGCCTGCAGTTGATCCAACAGTGCCAAAGGCGAAAGATGCGTCTCGAGGCAGGCGACCGCGTTGATAAAGTCAGGCTGGTCTTGAGGGCCTACAGGGGGGGTGGCGTAGAGTGACGAGCTAGCCACCAGCCGAGACAAGGGCAGGGCAGCTAGCTCTTGAAGCGCCTGCTGCACCTGACCTTTGGGGTTCTCCAAATTGCTACCAAGGCCGATGTAACTACGAATGGCGTTATTCACTGTTCGCCTTCCGCGGCTTGCGGCGTTTTTTGCGCCGGCGGTCACCTTGGCTGGCAGGATCGCTGCCGACTTTTTGCAGTAGGCGGAGCTGTTCGTGCTCATCGCCTTTCTGAAATGCCGTCCACCAGTCGCCCAGCCCACGGGGAATTTCACCCGCCTGCTCACGTAGCAACAGGAGGTCATAAGCAGCACGGAAGCGCGGATGCTCGCGGGTTTGGAAAGCCCGTTTGCCCCGGCGCATCGGCAAGCGTGCTTGCAGCTCCCAAATTTCGCGCATGGGAATCCCAAAACGCTTGGGAATGGAGGTGTGCTGAAGCTGGCGCGATACGACCTGCTGAGCTGCGGTTTGCAGGGCGGGCACGGCAGGCATGCCCTCGCGCTCGAGCTCGGCCTGGCGGTGAACGACCGGCGCCCACAGAAATGCTGCCAGCAAAAACGCGGGCGTGACGGGCCGGTCTTCGGCGATACGCTTATCGGTATTGGCGAGTGCCTGCTCAATGAGCTCTTCTGCCCAAGCGGCATCGGCCATGGCTTCTTCTGATTCCGGGAAGAGCATGCCAAACAGATTGTAATGGCTGAGCAGGCGGAAAGTGATTAATCCGTGGCCCGCCATAAACAGCTTGAGCACTTCATCAAACAGGCGCGCAGGCGGAATTTGCAGCAGCAGTGGCGCCAAGTCGTACATCGGCGCTTCGGTGGCGGGCTCGATCGTGAAGCCGAGCTTGGCTGCAAAGCGAACCGCGCGCAGCATCCGTACCGGGTCTTCACGGTAGCGGGTGGCGGGGTCGCCGATCAGCCGCAGCGTGCGCGACTCAATATCCCGCACGCCGTTGGCAAAGTCGTGGATCGTGAAATCAGCAATATTGTAGTAGAGCGCATTGACGGTGAAGTCACGGCGCAGCGCGTCCTCTTCGATATTGCCCCACACGTTGTCCCGCAGCAGCAGGCCATCGTCCGACTGGTGAGCGATATGGTCGCCGTGCTCGTCCTGGGGTTTACCACGGAAGGTGGTCACCTCGATGACTTCGCGGCCAAAGCGCACGTGAACGATGCGGAAGCGGCGGCCAATCAGGCGTGAGTTGCGAAATAGGTCGCGCACCTGCTCGGGCGTTGCGTTGGTGGCAACATCGAAGTCTTTCGGCATTTTGCCCAGCAGCGCGTCGCGAATGCAGCCACCGACAAGATAGGCATCGAAACCAGCCCCATTGAGGCGGTACAGCACCTTGAGCGCGGCTTCACTGATTTGCTGACGAGAGACGGGATGCTCGGAGCGCGGAATAATACGAGGGCTGAGCGCATCAGAGGCGCTCTCTGGGGAATCGAGCAGGGATTTCAAGTGCTCTCCCGGGCTATGTAATAAACGGGTAAATCCTTTAAACATGCGGCGATATCGACTCGCAGTGTATCGAAAACAGTTTCGAAAAACGTGACCGTATGGAG
>Ga0208315_1001766_pt1 | contig 10460 bp, 9 predicted proteins | sample MalvireepMed_215_FD_184239 | JGI IMG/M metagenome (GOLD analysis project Ga0208315, IMG submission 184239) | Marine viral communities from the Global Malaspina Expedition - Malaspina viral metaG DeepMed_215 (SPAdes) (version 2) | ecosystem: Environmental > Aquatic > Marine > Oceanic | place... | reverse complement strand
GTTGCATTCTGTCTGGCCGTAGAATTCGTTGATCTCGAGCCCGAAGGCCTTGCGGCCCCATGCCAGCATCTCGGCTCCCAGAGGCTCGCCGCCGCTGGCGACCGAACGCAGGCCGGGCAAGGACACATCCTCGGCTTTCAGCATCCGAAGCGCCGTGGGCGGGAAAAAGACGTTGCGCACCTCACCGCGCGCAATCACATCGGCGCAGCCTTCGACGGTGAACTTGGGCATCCGTGCCGCCACCACCGGCACACCAAGTGCCAGCGCCGGCATCGCTACATCGAAGAGCCCGCCGATCCACGCCCAATCCGCGGGCGTCCAAAGGCAATCGCCCTCCTGCCCCAGATGATCATGGCTGACCGAAACGCCAGGCAAATGGCCCGAGAGCACCCGATGCCCGTGCAGCGCGCCCTTGGGCGTGCCGGTGGTGCCGGAGGTATAGATCAGCACGGCGGGGTCTTCGGGGCCGACATCGGCATAGTCGACCGGGTCGCCTGTCGTGCCCACATCAGCCGCCAACAACGGGGTGGCCAGATCGCCCAGCAGGTCGGCCCCCTCGGCATCGGTCAAGACAATCGCACAGCCCGCATCGCCGATCCGGCTGGCCAGCGCGTCACGTTTAAAAAGCTTGAACAGCGGCACAGAGATCGCGCCGATCTTCCAGATCGCCAGATGCGCCGCCGCGCACCATGGCGATTGACTAAGCAAGACACCCACGCGGTCACCGGGGGCCACTTCGGCCTTCAGCGCGCGGGCCAGCCCATCGACCATCTCCTGCAGCGCGCCATAGCTCACGTCGCGGCGGGCCGCGCCGGTCAGATCAATGATCGCCAAGGCGTCATCGGGCTGCGCCAGACATTGCGCGGCCATGTTGCCCTGCCAGATCGGCCAATCGTCCTGTGTCATATCAGCTTCGATACTCCGGGTTTTCGAAATCAAACCGCGCGCCCGCGTCCCAAGCGTTGCGGTCATTCCCTTGTTGGGGATAGCCGCCTGCTGCTTTCAGCATGCGCGCCAAATGCATTGTGTTCCAAGTCATGATCGTGGTGTTGCGCTGCGTGAATTCGTTGTCGAACCCCGCGCGCTTGCCATCCACATCATCGCCATAAGACGGCCCCGGCCCCGCTTCGCCAATCCAGCCGCAATCGGCCTGTGGCGGAATGCTATAGCCAAGGTGGTTCATCGCGAAACCGGTGGTCATGGCGACATGTTTGATGCCGTCTTCGTTGCCCGTGACCACCGTGCCGCCGACCTTACCGTAAAAGACCGACTGGCCCTTGTCGTTCAACTTGCCGCTCATAGCGTAGAGCCGTTCGATCAGCACCCGGCAGGTGCTGCTTTCCTCACCCAGCCACAGCGGCGTGCCGATGATCAGGATGTCGGCGGCCAGCACCTTCTCCCAGAGCGCGGGCCAATCGTCTCGGTCCCAGCCGTGCTCGGTCATGTCCGGGTAGACGCCCGGCGGCACTTGGTGGTCGAGCAGATAGAGGTGTTCGACGCTCACCCCCTGCGCCTCCATAATGCCCGCGCTGGCGTTCATCAGAAGTTGGGTATGGCTGTCGCCCGGTGTCTTTTTGAGCGAGCAGTTCACATAGAGCGCTTTGAGGTCGGAAAAGTCAGTCATCGCCAAGTTCCTTCTTCAATTGCTCCAACTCCCGGTCGAGGAAGAAAGAGGTGATGGAGCGGATGATGACCAGCATCAGCAGGAAGAGCAGGTCCGCAAACCGCAGGCTGATCGCGGTGTGGATCACGTCCGACACGATGAAAAGCTCCAACCCCGCAAGGATGTAGCGCCCCAGTTCGATGCGCTCGCGGTTGGTGCGGCGCACCCGCTCCGCGCCCTTTTTGGCGATCTCGGCAATCGTCACCCCGGTCAGGAAACGCGCCGCGCCGATCAGCAGCAGAATGATGGCCGCGATGTCGATGACCGCCGCGAGGATCTCGAACCCCTCAATCAGCCACGGCAGAAAATGGTGCATCACACCGCCTTCTGTCTCCAGTTTTATCAGGTTCTCCATCCTGATCCCTCCGTCCTGTCAGGCCGACACTTCGTGACGCGGTTAATAGGCCGCCCCAAGACGCAGAGCCTGTTCGGCCGTCAACTGCATCAGGCAGGCCAAGGTTGCAGGCCCGCCGCCCGTGCCACCGCCCCATTGGCTGCGTTCATAATCGCAGGCGGCATCGCGAAAGGTAATCCACGCGCGCTGCATGTCACGCAGGGCCTCGGCCTGAGAGGGCAATTCCGGCTGGTAGAGCGCGGCATCCTCATCGGCAGATTTGGACTGCACCATCCGCGCGCGGTAGTTCTCGTTCAGCAAGCCGTCCCAGAAGGTCAGCTCCGCGTCGAGACAGCCGCCCATGCCATAGGTCGAATAACCGCCCGGCGCTTCCATGCAGAGGTTTGATGACAGCCCGATACAGGCGCGCTGGTCGGTGAACTCTTGCGCCCCGGCCAGACATTCTGCGGTGGCGGCGTCGGAATAGGTGATTTCCTGCGCGGCCACTGGCCCCGCAAGAAGCGCACAGGCCAGCAGCGCGGCGCGCATCACATGGCCCCCATCATCTCACGGCCCACCAACATGCGGCGGATTTCCGAGGTGCCCGCGCCAATCTCCATCAGCTTGGCATCGCGGAAGATACGGCCCACCGGGTTGTCGCTGAGATAGCCCGCGCCGCCCATCGCCTGCACAGCCTGATGCGCCTGCACCATCGCCTGTTCCGAGGCATAGAGGCAGCAAGCCGCCGCGTCCTGACGGGTCACGTCGCCCCGGTCACAGGCCTGCGCGACACTATAGACATAGGCACGGGCCGAGTTCATCGCGGTATACATATCCGCCATCTTGCCCTGCATCAGTTGGAAATCTCCGATGCGCTGACCGAATTGCTTGCGCTCGGCCATATAGGGCATGATTTCATCCAGACAGGCGGCCATGATGCCAAGGCCAATGCCCGCCAACACGACGCGCTCGTAATCAAGGCCCGACATCAAAACGCGCACGCCCTTGCCCTCTTCGCCGAGGATATTTTCAAAGGGCACTTCGCAGTCTTCAAAAATCAATTCGGCGGTGTTCGAGCCGCGCATGCCCAGCTTGTCGAAATGGTTTGAGGTGGTGAAGCCCTTCATCGACTTTTCAATCAGGAAGGCGGTGATGCCCTTCGAGCCCGCCTCGGGGTCGGTCTTGGCGTAAACCACCAGCGTCTCGGCGTCGGGGCCATTGGTGATCCAGTATTTGTTGCCATTCAGGCGGAAGTGATCGTTCCGCTTTTCGGCATTCAGCTTCATGCTCACCACGTCACTGCCCGCGCCCACTTCGGACATGGCCAAAGCGCCGACATGCTCGCCCGAGCAGAGTTTCGGCAAGAACTGCGCCTTTTGCTCCGGCGTGCCGTTCAGCTTGATCTGGTTGACGCAGAGGTTGGAATGCGCCCCATAGGAAAGCGAGACCGAGGCCGAGGCGCGGGCGATCTCTTCGACCGCGACGGTGTGGGCGACGTAGCCAAGACCGGAGCCGCCGAACTCTTCTTCGACGGTCATGCCCAAGAGGCCCAGCTCGCCCATCTCGGTCCAAAGTTCGGGCGGGAATTCGTTCTTCGTGTCGATCTCGGCCGCCATCGGCTTGACGCGCTCTTGCGCCCAGCGGTGCACCATCTCACGCATGGCCGCGACGTCTTCTCCCAGATCAAACTGCATACTTGCGTTGAACACGGCTTCTCCCCCCGATTTATTGAACGCTTGTTCATTACCTACCGCCCCGCCCGCTTTGCGTCAAGCGGCGCGATGTGGAACCGCGCTGCGCCGCGGCGGGTTGGCCCTGCAACCAAGCGAACACTACAACAAAGCGAGATGCAAATGAGCGATGATCTGAAAAAAGAGTTCTGGGACCGTCTGGATGACACCCGCGCCGGGATGCTGGCAACCAAGACCGCCCGTGCGATCCCGATGACCCACTACATCGACGAAGACGACCGTTCCGCCGTGCTCTGGTTTATCACCGCCAAAGGCACCGATTTGGCGAAATCTGCCGAGGGGCGCGCCGCGGCTGAGTATCTAATCGCCAGCAAGGACGAATCCCTTTGGGCACGGATCGACGGCCATGTCTCTGCCGTGACCAACCCGACTGAGTTGGACAAGATCTGGAACGCCATCGCGGGCGCGTGGTTCGAGGACGGCAAGCAAGACCCCGATGTGCAACTGATCCGCTTCGACCTGGTCGAGGCCGAGGTCTGGGCCACCGACGGCGGATTCAAATTTCTCTATGAGATCGGCAAAGCCCAACTGACCGGCGAGAAACCCGATATGGGCAAACACGGCACGATCCGCTTCTAAGCTTAGCCGCGTCCGGCGAAAGGCAGGAATTCGCCCCCGTTAACGTGGCGAATTCCTGTTCCAGTAAGGGGGACCTCGGCGGGGGTCGGCCTGCACCGGTGCAACCTCCCGTGCCGGATCACCGCCCCCGCCGTCTCAATCGCACCGTCAGGGATCGGCTCGTGCCGCGTGAAGCTGCCGGGGAAACGCTCTGCCGTCAGGCGGCCTTACCGATCAAACCCTCAATGACCTCCGGCAGGTCGGCAAAATCGTTCAACAGGGCTTCGGGCTCCAGCGCTGCCATGTCCTCGCCCGAGGGGCCAAAGGTCACCAGCACACAGGGCACCCCGGCGGCTTTGGCGGTTTTGCGGTCGGTGTCGCTGTCGCCGATCAATACGCATTGCGCCGGATCGCCGCCGGCACGCCGCGCGGTTTCGAAAAGATGCTCGGGGTCGGGTTTGCGCACGTCCAGACTATCGGCCCCCAGCATCGCGCCGAATGCATCCCGCACGCCAAGGCGGGTCAGCAGCAACTCTGCCAAAGCCTCGGGCTTGTTGGTGCAGATCGCCACGCGGTAGCCTGCGGCCTTGAGCGCGGCCACCGCCTCCATCGCGCCGGGGTACATGATGGTATGGGTATCGATGTCGCGGCCATAGGCTTCGAGCAGCATGGGATAGTAGTGGTCGATCATCGCTGCGTCATCGGCACGGCCCAGCTTTTGCATTCCCAGAGTCAGCATGGCCCGCCCGCCGCGCAGCGCGGTGCCCGCATCCTCGGCATGAACCAGCACATCGCCCTCCCCCATGTCACGGAAACAGGCGTTGGCGGCCGCGATCAAATCGCCCGAGGTATCGGCTAAGGTGCCGTCGAGATCGAAAACCACTGTCTTCACTGGGTACTCCTTGGGCGGAACCCCGCCTTGCAAAATGGCATCGTGTTGCAGACCGCAATCTAGTTTGATGGGCCATAACCTTGCGCCTTTGTGCGAAGCGCGTAAAGAGAATGCAAGCTGAAGGACAAAGAGATTTACATGGAAACTGCACTGATCATCCTTGCCGCGGGCAAGGGGACACGGATGAACTCGGACCTGCCGAAGGTGCTGCACCGCGTCGCCTCCGCCCCCATGCTCGAACACGCCATGGCCGCAGGCGCCATGCTTGGCCCCCGCCATACGGTTGTGGTGGCGGGCCATGGGGCGGATCAGGTACGCGCAGCCGCAACCCTCTTTGACGAGGATGCACAGGTGGTCGAACAGACCGAACAGCTGGGCACCGCCCATGCGGTGGCACAGGCCCGCCCGGCGCTGGAAGGTTTCGACGGTATGGCGCTGGTGCTCTACGGCGACACGCCCTTCGTGCAGCCCGAGACACTGGAAAAGATGCAAGAAGCTTTGACCACCCATGATGTGGTGGTGCTGGGGTTCGAAGCCGCCGACCCCGCCCGTTATGGCCGTCTGGTGATGCAGGGCGACACGTTGGAGCGCATTGTTGAGTTCAAGGACGCCTCGCCCCAGGAACGCGCCATTACCCTGTGCAATTCCGGCGTGGTGGCCTGCAAATCCGAGCTTCTGTTCGATCTGATCGACAAAGTGGGCAACGACAACGCCTCGGAAGAATACTACCTCACCGACATCATCGGCCTTGCCCGCTCCGACGGGCGCAGCGCCACCGTGGTCACCTGTACCGAGGCCGAGACGATGGGTGTGAACTCCCGCGGCGACCTCGCCCGGGCCGAGGCCGCGTTCCAATCCCGCGCCCGCGCGCTGTTAATGGAAGACGGCGTGACCTTGGTCGCCCCCGAAACGGTCTTTCTATCCCGCGACACCTATATTGGCCGCGACACGGTGGTGGAACCCAACGTCGTCTTCGGCCCGAATGTGACCGTGGAATCCGGCAGCACGATCCGCGCCTTCTCGCATCTCGAAGGGTGCCATGTCTCACGCGGCGGCGTGGTCGGCCCCTATGCCCGTCTGCGCCCCGGCGCGGAATTGGCCGAAGATGTGCGCATCGGCAATTTCGTCGAAGTGAAGAACGCGCAGATCGCCGAAGGGGCCAAGGTCAACCACCTGAGCTACATCGGCGATGCCACCGTGGGCGCGCGCAGCAACATCGGGGCGGGCACGATCACCTGCAATTATGACGGCGTGATGAAACATCACACCACCATCGGCGCGGGCGCTTTCATCGGGTCGAACACCATGCTGGTGGCCCCGGTGACAATCGGCGAGGGCGCGATGACCGGCTCGGGTTCGGTCATCACTTCGGACGTGGAGCCAGAGGCGCTGGCCCTGTCGCGCGCACCGCAGATCGAAAAACCGGGCATGGCCCGCAAAATGTTCGAAATCTTAAAGGCCAAAAAGGCAAAAATGCAGAGGGGCAGCTAAACATGTGTGGAATTGTCGGGGTGCTTGGCACCCATGAAGTCGCGCCCATTCTTGTAGAGTCGTTAAAACGGCTGGAATATCGCGGCTATGACAGCGCTGGCATTGCCACGCTGAACAACGGCAAACTTGACCGTCGTCGCGCCTTGGGCAAGCTGGTCAACCTCTCCGACGCGCTGGTGCATGAGCCGCTGGCGGGCAAGTCCGGCATCGGCCACACCCGCTGGGCCACCCATGGCGCGCCGAGCGTGACCAACGCCCACCCGCATCAGGCCGGGCCGGTGGCCGTGGTGCACAACGGGATCATCGAAAACTTCCGCGAACTGCGGGCTGAGCTGGCCGAACATGGCGCGCATTTCGTGACCGAGACCGATACCGAAACCGTCGCCCTGCTAACCCAGCATCATATGGCGCAGGGCGCAGACCCGGTGGAGGCCGCCAAACAGACCCTCGCCCGCCTCGAAGGCGCCTTTGCGCTGGCATTCCTGTTCGACGGGCACGAAGACCTGATGATCGCCGCGCGCAAGGGTTCGCCCTTGGCCATCGGCTATGGTGAGGGTGAGATGTATGTGGGCAGCGATGCCATCGCGCTGGCCCCGCTGACCAACCGGATTGCCTATCTCGAAGAGGGGGATTGCGCCGTCCTCACCCGCACGTCGGTTGAGATCACCGACCGCAACGGGGCGCTGGCCAACCGCGCGATCAAATCCGTGCAGATCGACAGCACCCGGATCGACAAGGCCGGGCACAAGCACTTCATGGCCAAAGAGATCGCCGAGCAACCCGGCGTGATCGGCGCGGCCATCGGTCACTACCTGACCCCCGAAGGCGAGATCAACATCAGCGCGCAGGATATTGATTTCACGCAGTTTGATCGGATCGTCATGGTGGCCTGCGGCACTGCTTCCTATGCCTGTTTCACCGCGAAATACTGGTTTGAACAGATCGCGCGCCTGCCGGTCGAGATCGATGTCGCCTCGGAATTCCGCTATCGTGAGCCGCCGATCCCGCCGCGCACGCTGGCGGTTTTCGTCAGCCAATCAGGGGAAACCGCAGATACGCTGGCCGCCCTGCGCTATTGCGAGGGCAAGGCCGCGCGCATCCTTTCGATCGTCAACGTGCCCGAAAGCTCCATCGCCCGCGAAAGCGATCTAGCCTTGCCGATCCATGCCGGTGTCGAGGTTGGCGTCGCCTCAACCAAAGCCTTTACCTGCCAACTGGTCGTGCTCTTTGCGCTGGTTCTCAAGGCCGCACGGGACCGCGACGCGATCAGCACCGAGACATTCGCCGATCACATCTCAAGCCTGCGGGGGCTGCCCGCGATCATCAGCACGGCGCTTGAACAGAACGACACGATGCAGGAAGCCGCGCTTAAGCTCTCCCATGCCCGTGACGTGCTGTTCCTTGGCCGGGGTCAGATGTACCCCCTCGCCCTTGAAGGTGCATTGAAACTTAAAGAAATCAGCTACATCCACGCCGAAGCTTATGCATCAGGTGAATTGAAGCACGGCCCCATCGCACTGGTGGATGAGCATGTGCCGGTGGTCGTCATGGCCCCGCGCGACGCGCTCTTCGACAAGACCGTCAGCAACATGCAAGAGGTCATGGCGCGCAAGGGCAAGGTGATCCTGATCTCAGACTCCAAAGGGCAGGCCGAAGCCAATGAAGGCGTCTGGTTCAGCATCGAAATGCCCCCCGTCCCGGATGCACTGGCCCCGATCCTCTATGCGGTTCCGGCGCAGTTGCTGGCCTATCACACCGCCGTGGCGAAAGGCACGGATGTGGACCAGCCGCGCAATCTGGCGAAATCGGTGACGGTAGAATGAATTTGGAAACCGCCTTTGAGGACCTCGAAGCGCAGGCCAACCCGGCCCGCGCCGAAGAGATGCGCGCCTATCACAAAGCCGACCGGCGCTACCTTGGCCTCACCAATCCGCAGATCGCGGAGCTTGCCCAGACTTGGCGCGATGCGCTCGATGTTGAGGGCCGTGTCGCCCTTGCCGACGCCCTGTGGCAGTCGGATATTTTTGAGGCGCGCGTCGCGGCAGCCAAGCTGCTGACCCAAGCGCGACTGCGCCCCGACGATCAAGCCGCATGGGCGTTGATCGCAAGCTGGACCGCGGATTTCGACAGTTGGGCGATTGCCGACCATGCCAGCATGGCCGCGCAAAAACGTCTGGTGGCCCATCCGACGCGCTTGGACGAAGTGGAGAACTGGGTGGCTTCAGACCACCTCTGGACGCGGCGCGCCGCGCTGGTGTCGACCCTACCGTGGACCAAGCAGAACAATCCTAAGCCAGAGGAACTCGAAACCCGCGATCGCATCCTAGGCTGGGCCGCGACGATGGTGCCGGATCACCGTTGGTTCATCCAAAAGGCGATCGGTTGGTGGCTACGCGACCTGTCGAAGCACGATCCTGAACGCACCCGCGCCTTTGTCGCCACCCATAGGGAGGCGATGAAACCTTTCGCGGTGAAAGAAGCGCTGCGCCTGCTGAAAAAGTCAGACGGCGCAGGCTGACCCCGCGCCCTAGCCTTCGGTCGAGACTTCGACCGTGGTGAGGTCAGTCAGGGAGGCGCCGATCAAACGCAAAGCGGGCAGCGACATGCGGCTGCCTGCGGTTGCAGGCCCCTCCAGCGGGATCAGGGTCACGGCGGCCGATTTGCCCGTTGCGGGGTTGGTCACCCGGCCCGGCTGTTCGGCGTCGACCAGAGGCGTTTTCAACCACAGGCCCGGCTCTGTCGCGCTGCCCAGACTGACCACTGTCGTCCCCAAGGCGGCACCGGTGCTGGCGGGCGGGCGGCTGGCTGCTTCGCGCTCGGCGGCGGTGGTTGTATCAAGCGCCTCGGCACTGCTGCCCCCGGTCGCGATCGGAGAGGCGGCAGGCGGCGTCGCAGCGGCCGTCGCGGTTGCGGCCTCTGCCGGGGCTTCGGTCGGGGTTTCTGTCGGGGCGGATGCGGCCGCAGGCTCGGACTGGGAGGCATCCATGCCGAAACGGTCCGACAGGGTGCTGCAGCCTGCCGTGGCGGCGACGATGAAAAGCGGTAAGATAATACGTGTCATCCGCGCAGCCTATCCGCGCCCTGCCCCCTTATCAATCGTCCAAATGCCGCTTGCCCCGCAGTGGGCGGGGCATTACCTATGAGGCATGACAGCACCACTTATCGACCCTTTCATGCGCGCAATCACCTACCTGCGCGTCTCCGTCACTGACCGCTGCGATTTTCGCTGCGTCTATTGCATGTCGGAAAACATGACCTTCCTGCCCAAGAAGGAATTGCTGACACTGGAGGAGTTGGACCGCCTGTGCAGCAACTTCATCAACCTCGGCGTCGAAAAGCTGCGCATCACCGGTGGCGAACCACTGGTCCGGCGCGGCATCATGACATTCTTCGACGGCATGAAGCGGCACCTCGACAGCGGCAAGCTGAAGGAGCTGACGCTGACCACCAATGGCAGCCAGCTCGAACGCTTTGCCGATGATCTCTATGCCGCGGGCGTGCGGCGGGTGAACGTCTCTCTCGACACGCTGGACGAGCAGAAATTCGCGGACATCACCCGCTGGGGGCGCCTGCCGCAGGTGCTGCGCGGGATCGACGCGGCGCAGCGCGCGGGCCTAAAGATCAAGATCAACGCCGTGGCGCTCAAAGGTTTTAACGAACCCGAACTGCCGCGCATCACCGAATGGTGCGCCGAGCGTGGGATTGACCTGACATGGATCGAAGTCATGCCGATGGGCGATCTGGGCAACGAAGACCGATTTGGTCAGTTCT